>Ga0181612_174876_pt1 | contig 11214 bp, 6 predicted proteins | sample HoacroProtozoa21_FD_119630 | JGI IMG/M metagenome (GOLD analysis project Ga0181612, IMG submission 119630) | Hoatzin crop microbial communities from Cojedes, Venezuel. Combined Assembly of Gp0051906, Gp0051904, Gp0051908 | reverse complement strand
CTTGCCCTTGGTGAAGCCATGCTGGCTGTCCCCAGTCACCTCCCTGTCCTCCATGGGCCTTGGCATGGCTTCTAGTGAAAGATCAAAATGTAATATGCAAATTAACGATTTAAAACTCCTCCCCTCCTTCCTCACCTTCTGTCCCTGCTGAACAGGCTGTAGCCATCGGTAGCTGCACTCAAGACACAGGACTCCTCCCACCAGGTTTCAGTAATGGCAACTAGGTCATAGCTTTCTAGCAGCTCGGTGGCTTCCAGCTCCTCCTGTTTGTTGCCCACGCTGCGTGCGTTGGTGTGGGGGCACTGCAGCTGAGCTGTCAGCCGTGTCGCCTTCTTAGGGGAACTCCCCTTCATTCCTTTGAGGGATTTCACTGGTGTTTCCCTGTTGGCCCCTATTACCTCAGGCTCGTCTCCATAAGACTTCAAGCGTGCTGCTGTGTAGCCAGCACATCTCAGAGCAGTTCTTGGGATTTGTTGGGTTTTTTCACCAAACCCTTTAAAGTGACATTAGGTTTCACATTTACCTGTTGTAGCACTTCCCAGATTAAAAGAGATCCAGTCAGCGGTAAATAAATGAGGATGACTCCTCCCTTCATAACAGCCTGCTTGTAGTCTGGTCTTGAACAGTGCTTGGTATTAGCCAGTTTGAGAAGGTCATCAAAACTAAAAATTATATATTTTTAAGACAGTTCTTACACAAAATTATAGTTGAAATAAAGTACAAGTTGTAATTCTACTAAAGGGAAATAATGACCTTAGTTTCACTGTGGGCCACATGTGACTAACTTGGTTAATACATACACTGATACTCACTTTAAAATACATGTACTTTCTTCCACTGCAATATATAGTCAATCTGCGACCCAAATTACTCATTACAATAAAATAAAAGTGCATTTCAAAAGTCCAGTTAAGCATTAAGATGAAAATTTATATAAAAATACAACCTTGGACTTAATAAATAAATTACCTTAAATTATTTATTATAGCTTTACATTTAGAAACAAAAGATTGCATTCTCAATAATTAAAGAGATTGGATTACGCTATGAACTTGAATTCCACTTTTCACATTTTTATTTGCTTTGGTAACAGTTTACAGAGTCTGAAAACTGGACCCTTCTTTTCCCCTTTTGTGCCTAATAAGATGTCAGCTGTGCAGTCTTGTAGTTCTTTATATTTAACGATCTGAAATGTAAATGAAGAGAGACTTACTAGATTTTTGTAGAATATCACTGTACAAATTACAAGAACTTTTGTAAAAATGTAAAACTGTGGTACACCCAGTCCTGTAATTAGATTTCATGACTTGAATCTTCCTGAAGTCAAATTTATGTCAATGCAGCTCTGCATGAGAGCAGGAATCTACACTAGCAAATCCAATTACAGGATTACGGTCCAAATATCAGAAGATACGCTTTCCATTGCAAAGTACATAAAGAACTGTAGTTCAGTGGGGAAGCAGATTATTTGAAAAATGTCATACTACATTTCTTAAAATCTGTGAGCTATGAGCTTCACACTTATAGTAAATTCAGTTCATAATTCTCCTTCTGTTAAACCCAGGAATAATGAACCAAAAATAATTATAGTCTTTAAAATTCTTAGGAGGAAAACAGTAGTGGAGAATTTGAAGTACTATTTTTAATTTCTCTCTGTGAAATTTCTGTTGTTCCTTACAAACATTTTTAATGAGTCCATCATAACTGTATCTGTGAGCACATTGTGATACTTCACAATCAGTGCCCCCCTTTCAGTTTTGAAACCTACTTCACACACAGTTAGGGGTTTTTTCCAATAAAAGCATTTCATTTGCGAACATTAATTTTTATTCTGTTGACAAAACAATAATACAAACAATTACACCGATAAGAAGGCTACTCAGATCAACATACCATTCTTTTTACCTTTTACTAGGTTACAAACTCCAGTGCATACACAGAAGCTTCTACTTTCTTACATCAGTGTTGGTAGTTACCCTGCTTATTTTTCTTTCTTACTTTCCATTAGTAACGAAAAGCAATGTGGAGTAACATGTAGCTTCTGTTTCTGCCTTGTCAGTGTAAATACAAACTGTAAACTACCCCTGCAGCTTAAAAAGTGATTATGCAAATGCTGATACATGGTGAAATGAAGTAAATAGAACAGCGATGGGTGAATAAGGAAGACGTATTTCTTAGACTTCACATATGATATGTAAAAGACAAATCAAAAATGTGAAGCAGATTCCTCTAAGAGTTTTTCAAATTTTAATCAAGTATTTCTAAAATATTTCATGTTACTCATGGAGTATGCAAAATAATAGCCTCAACTATTCTACATGCAATCTTAGAAGTCTGCATTTGAAACTGATTTCTCTAAATAACTCTAAAGAACACAGTTTTTCTGCTTGAATTATGAGCCAAAACCAGAAAATAAATTTGTTTAAAGATAAGGGTTATAGCTCAGGGAGACAAAAAAGTAAAGAATTATGTGCTTATCTACCTATATACATACACTGTGTACTATAATTCTCTTCTAACTCTGCACAATGACATGTTTGTAGTTAGGAATCCAACTTGAGTGCCATCGTTCCAAAAGCTTCACAGGCTTAGACTACCTAATATTATGTTTGCCAGCAGAGGGAGCCAATTTTATTCTATAAACACAAGGGAAAACAAAACCAGATTTTGTTTTTAACAGGAACATTCCTGGTCTTTTTACATTTATCAAGTCAGAAAAGAATAAAACATAATAATTTTTCAGTGATATCTGTATAGCATGATTTTGAAGGTCACTATGATACTTATAGCCTTATAAAGTAACCTGAATTTACTTAAGAGAGTAGGAACAAATTTCGAAAGCCAAGGTCCTTATACATTTCTTATCCTTTTGTTATTAATTCGTTCCTTCATTGATTCAGTTATTTTAGACAGTAGTAAACAGCTGTGCTAATGACTTTTGGTAGACAGCATACATGAAACATGAACTCAAATTAAAGGAGCTTACCTTGTAACATTTAAAGTTATTATGCTTGTAACAGGCCTGCTCTTTGGTCCAGGAGAAGGATGAAAAATCTGTCGTTCTTTATTAGTTGGGACAGCCTCAGATTTTTTAATTACATACGGGTCAGCGGAATGGCTTGGGTAAGGATCAAATGTACCTCCTTTCATGCCCCCTGACTGAAAAAAAGAAGAACTTTTACAAGTGCCAATCTACAATATAATTGAGTTAATTAAAATATTTTTCATGCAAAAGCAAGTAAGAATATTGAATAGCAGACTGAATACTGAATAGCAGACACATTATATAAAAAAGCAAAACCAAAATATTCCTTTAATTTGCAATGGAAACTTTGAAGAAAATTTTAGTCATTATTTTGATGAATTGTTAGTTTTACATGTTCTTTTGTAAGTCTGGATTTTGAGGAAATGATCTTAAAAATGTCACAGAAACAGTAAAAACATAACTCACTAAAATGAGCTATGTTATGCCAAAAAAAGGGAATTCCTATGTCACTACTAGTTTACTAGTACACCTCCATGCCCAGTACTGGTGTAGGGACTGCTACGTGCAGCAGGGCTTGGGCATTATTATCAATATGCTTTCTGACCTATAGGACTGAGTACAGCGTTGGCTTTTCCGGAAACATCATGTCCACTAATACTACAAGAGCAGCAAATTTTAGTTAAAAAACACACAGAGATCTGATTAATTCTTTGCAATCCCCTAGTACAGCTAAACCCCACAGTCTGCTGAGGCTGCATTCCTGAAAAGTGCAGCAGTAAGTGATTCAATCAACAATAAAGCAGTTTTTCCCGTAAGAATTTATAGAGCAGAGAGGGAAAGTGTGCAGTAGCTTGGGAAGTACACATAATTTAAATATACAGGGAAAGCATATATGGAGTGAAGGATGGGAAGCCTGGAGCAGGATCACCAGCACTGTCAGCCAGACGAGGTGCTGACTTTCTAGCAGGTAACTTTTCTAAACAGAGTTATATTCTGAAAGATCTTTGCTGCCTCATCTCTGAGGCCAGACATCCAACACAATTATTTGTCCGTAGGCATTTTTGCTGTCTCTTTCTGAGCAGTTAGATTTTCCTTGCTACCATCATTTTCCTCAGATTAATCAATGTCAGTCAAATAAGTCAAGGATGAAGGACATAATAATAGGAAAATAGTAGTTAGCACAGGACAATATTAAATGACTGACACTGGAAGTCCAAAATGAAGAGCTGAAAAATGAAAGAGTAAGGGGTGTTACTGTACATGGGTATCTGGAGTCATTTGACAGAGAGATATTTATGCATCTTAAACCCATTTCAAAGTGAAATTAAGGTTTAACCTAAGATGAATGCCATAAATTCAGTATCTCATATCAAAAAAATATATCAGGATGGAACGCTTTATGGAATGGAAAAATGTCCATTTAGATTTTAAGAAATAATGACACTAAGCAACTGGAACTAATGAACTGTGTTCCTAGATATCCTTCATATTAACTCCAGGCTTTATTTCTTATGTTCTCTAAGCCCTTCCACGTGTATTTATTCCCATCCTTTTCCTCCTTTTCTCCTAGCTACTGAAGAGTTGGCAAATTCTAAAGACCATCCCAAATTTCTGTCTGCTGATGGAAAAGCCATAGATTACTCCGGGGTTTATTCTGCAGCCTTTCCCTGAGCAGAGGGACTAACCTGAGCTTTTCTGCTTCTCCCAGCTATCCATTCCTGTGACATTTCTAGGAATTATCTTTTCAATGTTTGTCTATATAGGCTAATTAGTGGGTTCAAAAACGGTATGAGTGACTGACAGGGTCCAAAATAGGAGAGCATTTCATTTCACTACAGCAATCTAGTCTTACTGTCGTTTATTGCGTAACTTTCTGCTTTGTATCTTTTTGTGGTGCGTGCAGTCAATTAACTGTACATTAACAGCACTTTGGAGATTTTAAAGTGAAACGCTTTTTAGGTTACTTGAAACTGGTTAGCAGTTGTTGTTGGGTCAAACAAGATTCCATTGCTTTGTAAATTGAAAACAAAGTGAATCATTCTATGGTTCCATGATTCTAAATGGAATAATATCTTTTGTAAGAAAAATAAGAAATTAATAGCAAAACCAAACATTTATTTCTATCTTATGTACTGTAAGAAAAGCTTTTAACAGGAAATATCTGAATATTTATCTTTTGTCTCCAGTAGCTATAAGACAAACGAACCTTTTTAGCAGGAGAACTTGGTTTGAAAGGTGGTGCAACTCGTTTCACTGGAGGTGGTTTCTTCACCGGTGGCAAAGGTTTGTCATTGAAATAGGGATTCATGTCAAAATACTCCTGGGGATGTAGATTTAACCTGAAAGGCCCTCCTTTAACCAGCTGTTTATGCTTCTCTTGCTCTTTCTGTAAAACAAATACATTGAAAGAAACAGTCTTGAGGATTTTTACTGTATGTTATTCTAAGAGAAAAATGTTGACATTGACTTTGCTCTTGTTCGATGATCGAGGTATTTTATATACCCACCATGTGTAATGGAACATAGCTTCACTGACCAGGAAGCACAACAATCAGTATGAGAGTACAGTAGGAAAATGTCAGGAAAAGCGCTGTGCATTTAAGATGTGGCTAACAGTATTGTATACCTGTATCTTGGGCTTACATGCATACATACAGGCTTGAAAATTCTGCCTGCATGCATCCCAGCTGCTCACACTTGGGAACCCTGGCCACTACGTTTCCCAGATTCTGAGCACTTTACTAAGCTGAGCTTATCTAGGAATTGGTTCTTTGGAACAAAGAACACAATCAACATGGGAGATGTTGACTATTCTTCCCAGACTCCATCTTAAAATAAAATAGTTTAAAACATTACAAGCAATTGAAAGACAAGCATAAAAGGTACCATCAGTAATACAGTATCGCCTGGTAATTCATGCTAAAGTCTCAGAGCAAATTCCTCTTTTCTATCCAGTGGAAACAATCCCGCCTCCCTCTTTTCTCTGTTCTTCTCATTTTCTGCCCTGGATGCCTAGTTTTGATTCTGAATTTGTCTCAACTGCAGGTAGCTGAATTGTTTCTTCTAATCTTGCTCTTACCCCAGACCAAAAATGCCCTCCTGTTGCCATTTTTCACTACATATGACGAAAATACACAGGATAACTAAAATCAGTGTAAGCAAATGTACAAGGTTTCTTAGATTTATGAATAGATATGAAAAAAGGAACAGGTTTTTTTTACACAGCGTCTAGGATAATGAGGTCGCACTCTTCTGACAACAACACAGAAGTATTATTATTCCCACTATTGACATTGATTGGTCATTATTGCATTGTAGCTTAAGATCTCCAACTAAAAAATTAAGGTCAAATCCTGAACAGTAGAACTTGTATGGGATACTGCCAGATATCTCAAAGAAAAAATAATAAATGAACAATACCTAAATCTTTTTTACACAAGATGGTCATTAATTTGCTTTCCTTCCTCCACTTTCTAAATAGACATTAGTGATTTCAAGCTAAAGGAAACACCACAGGGAACAAAACATTCATGTAAATTGTAATAAATAATCATAACACTAATACATAATAAAGACAAATATTTTTACCTTTGCATTTATTCTTTCTACTTCATACCCATCAGCTTCATGCGGATATTGTTCACCTATGGTAACGTTTGCATAACTGTAAAACCAAAATGAATTACTTAAGTGTTCAAACCTCAAGAAACATTTAATAAAATACTCTGCAAGAAGCAATATTGTGAAGTTACCCATATCCAGTTCCTTTCTTTCCAGGATTAGTATAAAAATTCTTTCCAGGAGGAATGTATCTTCCTTTGGCTTTCAGTTGTGGACTGAAGTATGCATACGAACCTCCTATGGTTCCATAATAGCTGCCAAGTCCACACCTAAAAATAGCAAATGAACACACTAATTAATGTTTTGCAAGTATTTCAGGCTTTCCATATCTAGTGTGCTAAAATGACAGTAAGTGGAAAACCCAAACAATACATGTATCTCAAAAGCTAAATAGGAAACCAGATCAGATCTCCTGTCCATGGATCTATTACTACAGCGATTCCGTGTTATGTACAGAAAAGAAACAAGACGGCAGCAGAGATGAAGTTTTAAGGTATCTTCATAATATAATTAGCAGAGGTTGTTTTAATTTTGCACCAAAAAGGTGAAGTAACACTGTTAGAGGCAGATTCACAAACAGAGACCCAGAGGAACAGGTTAAACAGACATGATGCTTGATGACGAGAAGACAGGCTTTCCCACAAGTTTACAGAGACCAGTAAGTCAGTGCTGGTATGATCATGGCGTGGCAGGCAACGTGGGGTGCCTGTCTGAAAGGGTTTTTTTGTGGGAGATGTTAGAACTAGTTAACTTTCTGTCTTGTCACAGAAAGAAAGTAAAAGCTCATTTAGGAGAAATACCTCTGCCTACAAACGTTCAGGAATTCACAAAGACTGCTTGTTAAAGACCAACTTGAAAATCAGTATTTGCTGACAAGTGTATGACATGGTCTCAAAGTACATGATCGTACAGCCACTAGAGGAGAAAAGGACCGAGACAAACTAATGAAATAGCTGAATGGCAATTTGGTCCACTCAGCTACAGCGGTCCAGCAAAACCCCAGCCAACCAGCCCTCCTTCCCCACGCCCCAAAAACCCAAAACAGAACAGAAAAAAATAAACAGCAGCTACTGTATGAGATCTGTCAACTACTCCAGATAGCTGAGATCATCTGCTTTGCCTGTACTGTCTGCAGTTGTTGTGGGGAGAGCGTAAAGTGTCTCAATGAGTTCCTACTTAAAAGGGCCATCAATGAATACTGACAGGATTAGGATGCCAAGATAACATCTGTCATCTTTGCACAGAACGCTAACCTGCCCTTCCTTTAATTAGGGACTTCATACACCCATATATAGAAAAAAACAGGTAAACTGACAGTGCACAGACAACCTTCATCGTGGAGTTTCCTGGCTCTTAACTGCTTTATCTCGTATTTTTTAAACGTCACTTCTGTGTGTAGGCTTTTTATATGCCAGTAACAAAGTAAAAGAGAACAGACATATGAAGAAAGGCCCAGGTTTCAGTCACATCTTCAGAATATGGTATCTTTGCAACCTTTCCATTTGCAGCCAACAACAAATGTGCCTCCAATGTAAAGCAAAGATTCTCAAGAGCTGTTCATCATTCAGGCAGCCAAGAACAACAACTCAATGAACAGCAACAGAGCTCTGCGCTAGTTCCTTGGTTACGACGGGAGCCAGTTTTGGATCTAAGAAATGAGTAATTTCTCTCCATAGCTGCTTCAGAATTCCATTAAAAGACAACCTAACCACTTTCCCAGCCTCTGCTTTGTACTACTTTGCCAGTACAGATTTAGGGGAGGATAGAGACAATAAAGAACCTGTCCTAAAGTACCTCTCTAGAATAATTCAAAAGTCTTCCAACAAGAATAAGAGCAGGAGCTGCTGCACCCACAGCCAACAAGTGCATTTGTGGAGGCAGCACATGGAAGAGAGGTCTTCATTGTAAGCAAGACTTCCACTGTTGAATTCAGAACCCAGAACATAAGTGAACCAGACTCTTACTGACACAGATTTGAAATCAGTGCCTAGGTGTTTCTAACAGTTAAACCCTGATAAATAATTTGGTTGCTATAAAGTTGTAGTTGAAAGAAGGTTTTGAACACAGGGCTCACACATTGTCTGTCCCATCAGATATAGCACACGTATATCCAACAGAAAGCCTACACACCATGTCTTACTTTCCTATTAAAAGCTAAGATGTTCCTGTAACAGGCAACAGCACATAGCTAATCCTTGCATCCTAAAATATATGTATATAACATACACAAGAGGTTGCTCTCCAAACTTTCCAAAAACAAAGCTGCAGGAAGATATGATTAAATAGAACCATGAGACTGTAAGAACTAGGCCCTGTACACAGACTGAATCGTCCTGTCTCTTATTGCTGCAACAAGAACAAAACAAGATTCTATAGTTGTAAATGACCAATCAGGCTCTATCTGTTTTTCACAAGTGAATACTAATAGTAATGCAATTAATGTTGTGCAAATAGCAGAGATGCATTTATTTTAATATTCTGCATATATTCCTCAACTCTGTAACATCTTCTGATTATCCTATAGGATAACTGGTATTTTGTCTAGCAAAAAAAAGAATGGATAAGGATTCTCTGAGGGGAAAAAGCTGCACCTGGATAATGGCCCTACTATTGATGCAATATCTATGCCATCTCTATTTTGGGAGGCTTAGAAATGTGAGGGAGAAGATATTGTATTTGTCAAGTTCCAACAGGTTTCCTCCTAAATTAAAATGAAATATTCATTTGTTAATTATCCACACCCTTTTCCTATAGCCGTCTTCACTTTCATTGAAAATACAAAGCTAAAGGGTAAGAAAACTGTTTACAGTAAAAAAACAGAAGTTAAGAGCAAGCATCAGGACCTGATTTCTAGCTGTGTTCAGCCTTCCCTGCGTTGCTGCTCAAAATTCTTTGCTTAGTACTGACTAACACTACACTGTATAAAACAACAATATTGTACTCTTATTACAGGTTTTAAAAGAAATAATCTGTGAAAGTCTTCTTTAGCATATAGAATAGAAAAAAGGTCAATTTAAAACATTTTCACAACACTTACTGCAGTTTCTCTCCATTAGTGGGAAGGAAAGCTTTGCCCAAATTTTTCTTTGATTCTGCCAATCTATAGCGTCTCCTTAGCTGAACAGGGTCTGAGTAGGCTTCACCATCGAAAATCCTCACAAACTGAGGCTCAAAATAACCTGCCTGCAGAGCTGACATTGTTTTGGTCCCCTCAGGTAACATCTGTCTGTTCTTGCTCGCAGCTTCGTTAAAAGGGCCTTTAAAAAAGCAAGCACTGTAAATAACTGTTCGATGTTAGTGCTTCTCTTAGCCTACGTTAAAAAACTAAGGTCTGGATCTGGGTGACTCAAAGAATGCAGTACAGAGCATTTAACTTGTAAATCACGCATGTAAATGATTGTGTCTGAAAGACAATGCTATTAGAAGGTATCCAAAGCATCTAGTTTTATTTTTCTAATCCCTGCACTTCCTTTACAGGCAATGGAGAGACTACAATCCGAGTTAGAGCTGACGCCTATTCATATACTACAAGTAACACATATTACAGCGGAGCATCTCTCTCTCTCATTGATTACAGACCAGGTAGAATGGCTTAAGTGCCTCCAGTTGGGTTTTGAATCCCCAGCAGCTCAGTGCGGTAGAAATGTGTCAGAAAAAAAATTGCAACACTAATTTAAAAATAATGACAATATTGTATTGAGAAGCCAGGATTATTCTGCATTATCACTTCAAAGCAACTACGGAGGGTTAGCCTCTGTAACCTTACTAATTACAAAAATTACCTTTCTCAATGAGTATTCCTATTAAACAACGAGAAAAGGAAAATATTCTTTAAAAAAACTGGACAGGAATCTCACACATGTGAGTCAGATCAGAAGAGAAAAAAAATTGCAACACTAATTTAAAAACAATGACAGTGTAACTGTCAGTTACAAAAAACCTGCTGAAAGAGCACACAAAAAACTACTGTTTTTTGCAAAAGCAGGAGACTACTGGTAACTTGGAAATAATTAATATTAAAAAGAATTGTATGCACTAAAAGGTTTTATCCGTCTATTATGCATACATATTTTTCAGTTTTGCTCCATTTTTCCTTTCTTCGATATATACATTGCAACATATCAAGCCTTTCTCTTAATAATACAGACCTGAGCAAAGGCCATGCATGAAAAAGCAGTTCCTTCTAATAGGAAAAAAATATATATTAGAAAATAGTGATTCTGAAAGTAGCTGGGTACTAGAGGTGGTCCCTATCACTAAACAGTGATTAAAATTAAATATACTTACGTACATAATGTGATACATATTTATCTCCAATGGTAATATAACCCATTTCACTGAAGAGGCCAATCCTCTCCATATCGCTTTTCCCTTCCACAGGCATGGTGGGATCTGTGTGACAGAGCACTGCACTAGAAGCGTTGACGTATTCCGGTTTATGTGTTCTACCTCAGATTCTATAAGCAGTCCACAACTGTAAACAAAAAGTTTATGTAAGTAAAATGCAAGAAGTTTTGGTGAAAAATGTTAGCAATAAATGGAATCCAAAGGAAGTAATCTACAATATGACTGGCAGCTTTAGTGCTTATAGGACATGTAGACTATGT
>Ga0181612_167365_pt1 | contig 11214 bp, 11 predicted proteins | sample HoacroProtozoa21_FD_119630 | JGI IMG/M metagenome (GOLD analysis project Ga0181612, IMG submission 119630) | Hoatzin crop microbial communities from Cojedes, Venezuel. Combined Assembly of Gp0051906, Gp0051904, Gp0051908 | reverse complement strand
TTTCCTCCCGAAGAAAAGCCCGAGCTTTTTGATAAAAACTCGAAAAATTGCCATCAAGAACCAGATCAAGCCTACTACCATACTTAATCCGTTTCTTTTAAGCTTAGGTCATATAAAAGCGTGTTATCTCACGCCGAAAACTAAGTTTTGGACACTTAGTTTTCTTCCCCCTATGTGCTTCACGAATTTTCTCGTGACATTCTTGGGCTTCAAGCGGCGGGTTATCCGGCTCATAAACATAACTAAATGCCGCAACCCTACCGCCTAAAGCTTTTGACCGCTCCTCATTGAGAGGGGCTTAAACGTGCGTTTTCGGTTCGAGTTATACTCCCGTATAATCTTTCCGGTTTCCCTTTCGGTTCGCCCGTCTTACTACTATGCTTCGTTCTGTTATGTTTAATGTGCTAACTTTAGCCACAGTAGCGCGCTCTACGCCTGCCGACTCTTCGCCGATTAAATATCATTTTAATATAATCGATACGTTTGAGAGTCAACGCTTAACGGAGCTTGGAGGTAATTCCTGTTGTAATTTATGGCCAGAAATTACCTCTTCACTCGTTAATTTTGTTAATTTACTTCCCCCTTGTTTATTTTATGTTTTTGTCTTCACGTTTATTCGTTTGGACTAATTTAATCCTACCATAAGCTTCATATTTTTGCAAGCATTTTGAACACTAATTTTAATGTATTTTTTACAACACTTTTCAATTTTAATCTGTTAAAATACTTATTCAAACTGTTGTCTTTTTTACAACAATATTTTTATACTCATCTATAAAATAGTTTTCCCTGCTAAACACCCCCCACAGAACCATTCATGACGCCCTACGAAGGCTTTTTATTTTATGATGGATATTGTTCTTTGCTAAAAAATCGACCCGGCGGAATCATAACACACCCTGCGAGAAAATTTAACCTAATCCGTGAGTATCGTCTCTCCTTCCACAAAAATCGACCCGGCGGGGTCGATTTTAAATTCAATAATTTTATTTTTAGTGGAGTTTTTCGTTTGATTTTATTTTTGCGAGATTTTGATTTTATTTTTCAAACGTTTTTATTTGTTCCCACTTTTTTGTTAAGGACGGATTAAGTTAAATTAAACTGCGAGGAAATTTAACTTAATCCGTGAGTGTGGAGTTTTTTGGCAATTTTTTGTTTTTGGCTTTTGAATAACTTTTTTATTCAGAAGCTACCTCTATTCTACACCCCCAAACCGCTTACGTCAAGACTTTTTCTGAACAATTTTATTATGATTTTTTGCCCACTTTTCCACAGATTTTTCTGAACAAACTTTTTAATTATAAACACTATCTTGAATAAATATTTTTCAATTCCTGAACATGGTTTTCGCGCTTAATTTCGCAGAGAAAATAGCCTAAATTGGTATTTAAAAGCTATAATCGAAATGATTTTTGGCTGAAAAAATCGCGTAAATTAGTATTTAAGAATGTAATTTCATAGATAAAATCGTTCAGATGGGTGTTTTTTGAGTGTGAAGCGCTATTATATAGAGCGAACACGAAAAAACGCCCAGATGGGCGATTTTAGCATGAAATTTGGTGGAGCTGTCGGATACTGCCTCCGAGTCCGAAGAGTAACGAGGATATCATTCTACACGCATATTTCCCTATTTTAATCTCGGATACCCCATAAAAGATAAGAAACGAAAACTTTTATGGTACCATGATTAGTCTTTTCCCTATTCTTATCACAAAATAGAGAGCATTCCGAAAGTTATGATAATCTGATGAAGTCTCAGAATAACCCCAAGAGACCAGCTTATTAAGACCTAATATAGGTTAAGCATAAACAGGTGCATAGAGCACATGCTTTGAAGTTTTTTCTTCATTTATTTATACTTACGGTATTAATCGTCGTGCTTGATATCTGTTAACAATCCGTCTAAGCTTTGTCAGCCCCAACTATCTGATATTTTACCACTTCTCTCTTAAAAACGCAAGCACGATCTGTTGAAACTAACTCTTTTAAAATACATCTTCATCCACTCTGTAAAACATTTCCTTACACTAAAAATGCCGTCCTAAAAGCGCGCTCATTAAAAACAAGCATATACACCTTAACATCACCCCTGTTTTAGTATTTTTTACAACACTTTTTTAACAAAATCGGCTGTTTTAACGCGCTCATGTTTGTACTTTTAAAAACAATCGTTTATATTCGCGTCATGATAGCAGTAGTAAAATCATTCATTCCGTTTGGTTTTGAAGGACGACTTATTAATGTCGAGGGAGATCTCAGAAACGGTCTCCCTGGCTTTGATATTGTTGGCTGTCCAGACAAAATCATCTCCGAATCCCGAGTGCGCGTGCGGAGCGCCCTGAAGAGCTCAGGATTCACCTTTCCAGACAAACACCTCGTCATCAATCTTGCCCCGGCGGAGCTCACTAAAGATGGTGCATTTTTGGATATCCCCATTTCTCTTAATATCCTCGTGCTTACCAACCAACTTCGCCAGACCGATGTAGATGATGCCGTTTTCGTAGGCGAACTCTCTCTTGATGGCAAGGTCCGTCCAGTCAGAGGTATTATCAATATTATCGAAGCGGGTCGCAAACAAGGCTATAAAACATTCTACGTACCCCAAGAGAACCTTGCGCAAGCAAAATTAATTACTGGTGTTACGATTTACGGCGTGGATACTTTTCAGAATCTCTTCAAGCACCTCAAGGGGCAAAAGAGACTGTCTACGAATTCCACAGCAAGTGTTGTAAAAATTACTGAAACAGAGACTAATCCAGTTCTCCTTGACTATATCAAGGGGCAAAACTTTGCAAAACGCGCTTGTGTTGTAGCAATTACTGGGCACCATAATATTCTTCTCTCCGGTCCTCCTGGTGCCGGAAAAACTCTCCTCGCTAAGGCCTCTACGGCTCTGATGCCTGACCTTACCACTGACGAACAAATCGAGATAACTAAGCTCTACAGTCTTGCCGGTATCAGTCACGGCGTCATTACAAACCGTCCTTTTCGCTGTCCGCATCACACCAGTACTCTTCCCGCCATCATGGGTGGTGGCAATAAAATTCTCCCCGGCGAAATTTCACTCGCCCACAAAGGTATATTAATGCTCGATGAATTACCCGAATATCCCCGCTCAACTCTTGAGGCTCTCCGCCAGCCCCTTGAAGACCGACAGGTCTCTCTTGCTCGCGCCAATAGTCGCTGTGCTTATCCTTGCGACTTTATGCTTTTTGCCACTATGAATCCCTGTCCTTGTGGCTATCTCGGCGACAATACAAAACAATGCACCTGCACTGGCTACGAAGTCGAAAAATACAAGAAAAAACTCAGTGGTCCCCTACTCGATCGTATCGATCTCAAAATAAATGTCGAACGCGTTAAAAACACAGAACTCTCCAGCAAAAATACAATAGACGAAGAAATGGCGCACAAAAATCAAAGTGTTGTAAAAAATACTATTACAGAGGCAATCACTATTCAACGTCAGAGGTACGGCGACAACACTACCTATAACGGCAATCTCTCGTCAAATCAAATCGTAAAATATATCGACCTCTCAGAAGATGTTCAGAAACTTCTTGGCGAGGCCTCGGATAAGCTTGAGCTTAGTGCTCGCTCTTATTTCAAGATTATTAAAGTTGCTCGCACCATCGCCGATCTTGATAAATCCGACCAAATAAAACCATCCCATCTCCTTGAAGCATTATCTTATCGTATGACGATAAATTGAGCACAATTTTTAATCAAAGTTCAAACAGAGGCGAATTGCAGTTTGAATAAAAATTTTATAAATCTTCTCTTCCCTATTTTACCCCTTGTATTTCTCGAGAAAATTTGGTATAATTTATTGTATTAAGGAAAGGATTCATCATAGGTACTAATAAGACACAACGCACCCGCATTAATGGAGAAATTCGTTACCCGGAGGTTCGTGTAATTGGCACAAATGGTGAACAGCTCGGCATTATGTCGAGCAAGGAAGCTATGATGCTCGCTCGCGATCAAGGTGTTGACTTGGTTGAGATTGCGGCAAATGGTAATCCACCTGTTGTGAAGATCATCGATTGGGGTAAATATCAATACCAAAAGATGAAAGAAGAGGCAAAGAACCGTAAAAAGGCTCGTGAAAAACAGTCTGAGTTAAAACAGATGAAGATTGGCCTTAAAATTTCTGACAACGACCTTAATATTAAGCTCCGTAAAATCCGTGAATTTCTCGAAGATGGCGATCACGTCAAAATTATGATCATCTTCCGCGGTCGCGAGATGGCGCACAAAGAAGTCGGAAACGAACTTCTGGACCGCATCTTAAAAGACCTCGAGGATGTCGCCGTTACCGAGGGGAAACCACAGATGGCTGGGCGCAATCTATCAGTCGGAATTCGGAAGAAGTAACCTTAACTTCCACGGTTCCCTGGTCGTACATAGCGAGAAATCTCGCAAAAATAATATCAACTAAATAAGGAGAAGTTTTTATGCCAAAGCTAAAAACTCATAAAGGCACTGCAAAACGCATCAAAATTTCCGGTACTGGAAAGTTGATCCGCGAGCGCGCCTACGGCAACCACATTCTTGCCAAAAAATCTAAAGCCCGTAAACGCCACATGCACACTGCTGGCAATATTAACGGCAAAATCAAGAAAAACGTTAAGACGGCATTAGGAGTATAAGATGAGAATTAAAAGAAGTGTTGCTGCACGTAATAAGCACAAGAAAATTTTAAACGCTGCAAAAGGTATGCAGCATTATCGTACCCGTAGCTACCGCCTCGGTAAACAGGGTATCATCAAAGCCCTTCGCTACGCTTACCGCGATCGTCGCAACAAAAAACGCGACCTTCGTTCCCTTTGGATTACTCGCATTAATAACGCTGCGAGACAATACGACATGAATTACAGTCAGTTGATTGCCGGTCTCAAAAAACAAGGCGTCGCTCTCGATCGTAAGATTCTTGCCGAAATCGCCGTGAACGAACCAAAGGCTTTTGAATCAATTGTTAAATCTGTAAAGGAGAGTAAATAATATGGCTATCTGCGAACTCACCGGTAAAGGTAAGATGTACGGTCACAATGTTTCCTTCTCCCAGCACAAGACTCGCAAGGTCTTTAGTCCAAATATTCAGAAGAAAACTTTGAATGTTAACGGTCAAAAAGTCAAAGTTAACATCAGCGCAAAAGCGCTCCGTACTTTGAAGAAAAAAGGTATCGTTAAATAATATCACTAAAAATAACCCGTAAACTCTACGGGTTATTTTTTATTTTCCACTGTTGACCCGTCGCACGACGAGTCGCACCAGAAAGGTAGGTGGGGGCTACTGCTAAAAATGGAACGAAGCAGCAGCCCCGTATGCCGCCGCGCAAAGCGCGGCACGTATCGAGCTCTCATTAAGCCGGGTTCCGTAGTCCATCTCTCCGAAAATCCCCTGTCGACAAATTTGCCATAAACAGGGTACGAAGTTCTGAACCGACAACCATCTATCTAATTCGCTTGTTGCCAAACGACTTAAGCGGTGAACGTGCATCCCCAGACGAGGGTTAATAGCACTCCTTGCAGCAGATAGGGTTTGCCTCCGTCCACTGTCGCCAGCAGACGCTGTGAGCTCTTACCTCACTCGTTTCACCCTTGCCCAAAGGCGGTTTCGTTTCTGTGGTACTTTCCCTATTCTTATCTCTTTTCGGTTTCCCTTATGAGTTTTTCGAACGGTCGACGTTATCGACTATCTTGTCTTGTGCTGCCCGGACTTTCCTCTTGTTTTCAAGCGGTTGTCTTTCAAGCTCAAAAACCATTATACCATAAGAGTAGTCAAAAATCCACCCCTGTCAAAAATCGCAATACAAAAATATCCCACAGATAAAAAGTTCTCCTACTCGTTCTCCTCGTCATGCGAAAACAGTGCCGGATTTCTCGCCACGTCTTCTTCTGAAATTTCAAAATGTTTATTGATCGCTATATTCACTTCCGCGTCTGCATCCCTGTTAAATTCCCTCTTCACATGAGTAAACGCCACCGAGTCGAAATTTTCCATCAACTTCTGAATATCATTATAAATCGGGAGTAGATCCTTATTTTTCACCTTATACACCCCATCCATCTGATTAACCAACATCAAACTATCCGACACAAACCGCACATTCTTAAAACCGAATTCAATCGCCTGCTCCATTCCCTCTTTAAGGGCGTAATATTCCGCCACTCTCGATGTTGCAAATCCGATAAACTCCCCTCCACGCTTTAATTCTTGTCCATTTTCATCGATCACTACATAGCCAATCCCCGACGGCCCCGGATTTCCACGCGATCCGCCATCCACGTACACTGTCACTCCATTCATCGCCCGCCTTACTTCTGTTCCGCCCGCCGCCGAAGCTAACTCATGTACCACCTTAGATGGAGACAATTCAATCTCAAGTACCGACAATGACGCATCATCCAATTTTACTGAATAATCATCATATTTGATATATTTATACTGAGAATAGCGGTCTTTTGCCCGAATTTCCGCATTTTCTGGCAAATTTATATCATATATGATATAAAGATTATATAATCTCGACGCATCCGCTAAGGCCACAAAAGTAATTACATCTTTCAGCTTCACATCTGTTACTGAAACATTTACATATTCAAGCAGAGCTCTCGTCATAGCCTCTTCTGGTTGTTCGCCAAACCGAATCTTCTCTGTTGGTAGTTCCCACACCGCCACTCCGTCGAGTCGACTCGAATTTCGTTTCAGCACCAAAATACCGTCCCCCTGCCGTATGATCCCAACCACTCTTACTCTTTGCTTCATCCCACTTCTCTTTTGCACCGCCCCACGCTTTTCGCAGGACTGTCCATAACATCCTAATGGCCTGTTTTCCCCGTAATAAATACAAGGTGGGTAAAATCTTATGCGCACTCCCACGGGAATAACGCCACGAAATCCCTTTAACATGACTATTCAGGAAAATCATGTTGCCATTAGGATACCTTAATTATACCAAATTTCTCTACTCCAGTCCACTAATTTATGATAAAACTGTATCCTAAACTCCCCATCCAACAATCCATCTGAAAGACATAAGCAGATTATAAATCACCGTTGAAGTAAAACTCGAAAGATATCCCCCAAAGAACACTACTAAAATCATCACAATAAATATTCCCATTGTACGCTCCATTCTCTCCATAAAATCCCGAATTCCATCTGGTGCAATCGCATATAAAACCCTTGACCCGTCCAAAGGCGGAATCGGAATCATATTAAATACGCAAAAACCGAGATTAGCAAGCACTAATTCACTAAAAAACACCGCCCAGAGATCATTTCCATAGATCAATCCAGTAAAATGTCCAATTAAGAACCCTATAAATGCTAAAATAAAGTTCATCAGCGGCCCCGCTATCCCAACCAGCGCCATTCCCCACGCCCCGCCTTTCAGATTTCGCGTATTAATCGGCACCGGTTTCGCCCCGCCAAATACCGTCCCAGTGGTTACATATAGCACGATCGGTACTACGAGCGACATTATTGGGTCAATATGCACGAACGGGTTCGGAGAAAGTCTCCCCTCATCTTTTGCTGTTGAGTCTCCAAGCCAATATGCCACATATGCGTGCGCCATCTCATGCAAAGTCATCGAGAATAACACAACTCCAAAAACTATCAAAATTCCCAAAATATTCAAATTCATACATATATTATATATGAAAAACCTAAATTTTTTCTAAAATTCATTTTTGAACACCTGTTCAAAAAACAAGCCACTTTGAACAATTTTTTTACTCAGCCCAAAATTGCACGAAAAATCCGGAAACTTTTTGAATATATTTCCGGATTAACTTGAACACATTTTTTATTAATTAAGAACAACTACTTCTTGTGTCCCCGGCAATGCATCCGCATTCTTCACCTTATACTTCTTTTCAGTTCGCGCCGAGAGTTTTAGTTCGGTCACCATCCCATCGACATTCCCCGTTGCGATAATCACTTTTGGTGAAATTTCTCGCACCGCTCTCACTGAAGACGTACACAAGATGTCTGCGATTTCGAATTCATCAAACGCTTCCTCTACCCCACCGATAATTGCAATATGCACTCCCCCAACTTCAACATCATAAACCGTTTTTTCATTATTCGAAACGCCAATTCCTTTAATCGTAGCCTCGCCAATTTCGTACTCACCCGGACCATAAATTTTACCATTCGGTAAATCTGCCGCAATTGTCGATTCCAACATATTAAATACAATCGTTTTCGAAGCAGTCTTTACTACAATCTCGTCTTGGTTATCTGAAGATAATTCAAACATTTTCCTCCTTTTCTATAATTTTACTCTTTTTCACCCCTTTTATCAACCATAAGTGTTTTTCGAATACAAGTATTACTCTAAACCACAAACACAAACCCGAATCTCTACGCCACCTCAAGCAATCTTTCCGGATCGTACTTCTCTGAAATTTCCATTTTAAACACATCCTCAAGATTTCTATCTTTTACCGACATCCTGTAGATAAAATCGTCTCGCGAAAAAATCATATAATTCAGCGGTTTCCCCTGTTTTTTCTCTACAATCTCCGCCCAGTGCGTCAACTTTTTTGTTCTATCATCTCCCACAATCAACATATCCACCCCCTCTTGCCCCGGCAATCGATTCGTCACAATTAGCACATCCAAGAAATTTTTCACCGACCGGATATAGTCTTCCCATCCTCCAGTTTTCACTTCTACTGCTTTTACAGCTTCCATCTTCGGCGAAAACAGTTCAGACAACGCATGTGCAAACGGATGTCTATTGTTTGCTGAGTAATATATTTTATTGTCGTAAGTTTCGTTTTTCACCACGCCAATCCCCTCAAGATTCGACAGTTCTCTTCTCACCGAGTTAATCTGTTCCTCAATCACTCTGGTAATTTCACGTACATAAAACGACTTTTCCGGATTACCATAAAACAACGCGAGCAACTTCGTTCTCGTTTTTGATCCAAATAGCTTTTCAAGTGGTGTATTATTTTCTTTGCTCATGTTAAAATTTCTTATTCATTTACTTATAGTATAGCACATTTGAACAAAAAATTTAATAGATAAACTCACAAAAACCGTATACAATATTTATACAACAAATTAGGGTATTCCGTTTATTTTATTAAGTTTATTCAATACTGCCTAAATCTCGTACAATTTCATCCACAATCTTGTCCACTGCGCACCATTTTATATTTTTATTTCTCTTAAACCACGTCATCTGCCTCTTCGCCAGATGTGAGTCTCTGTAAAAATTTTGTAGAGTAGCTTCGTCAAGCGTCATTTCCCCATTCAGATATTTCCACGCAAATTGATACGCATCGCTCTTCATCGCTTGGCTTCCCCATCCATATTTCTCAACCAAAAACCTTGTCTCAGAGAACAATTCGTCTGAATACATTTTTTGTACTCTCAGTCGAATTCGCTCACGCAACTCATCCGAAGACCACGCAATTCCATATACTAAATATCCATCCTGCAACACTAAATTATTCGGAGCAGTCTCAAGCACATCACCGCGAGTACCTTTTTTACGATTTCCCCTTGCAAGTTTTGTCCCGTGGTAAATGTCCTTATTGTCAAACCGATAATCAAAAATCACCGCATCTACATAGAGTCCTGTGCCTCCAGCAATAATCGGTACATGCCCCCGAGCCCGAATCTCAGCAATTCGAGATAGCGCATATTCCTTAAAATCCGCCACCGTAAAACGCTCTCCTGGCTCGACTAAATCTATCCCAAAATGCGGCACTCCGCACATTTCATGAACAGACGGTTTCGCCGTCCCGATATCCATATACTTATATATCGCCCTCGAATCCGCCGAAATCACCTCACCCCCAATTTTCAGAGCCAGTTCAATCGCCGCCCCAGTTTTCCCTGATGCCGTCGGTCCCACAATCACCACTACAGGTCCAACATAAGCTCCAGTAGAATCAAAAAGTCCATCCAAAAAATCAGTACTCCCCTCATGCTCCTCAAAAAGCTCGCCACTCCCACCCCGCGCGAGCTTTTCACTAAAATCTTTCATCTACATTTTCTCAAGAAATTCGCGAAGCTCAGTCAACTTCACCTTAGCCTCGGAGTCATGCAATCTCACCGACACTTCTCCCGCTTCCGCATCTTTCGGACCCACGACTAAAATCGCCGGAATCTTCATATCTACCGCTCGTCGAATTTTTTTGCCAAGCGAATCACCAGAATCATCAACCGAGAATCTTAAGTCATTATGATGTAACGGCTCTTCCAAAACAATACTCGAAAGAATTTCTGAAATCTGTCCCACATACTCCGAAACCGTATCGTTCACCGTCACAATTCTCACCTGTTCCGGTGCGCACCAAAACGGGAGCCATCCTGCCGTATGCTCGATAAACACCGACATAAACCTCTCGATCGACCCGAGCGTCGCATGGTGAATCATCACCGGTCGCTCTTTCTCGCCTTTCTCGTTCGTAAACTCAAGTTCAAACCTCTCAGGCTGCACAAAATCGATCTGCACCGTCGCCACTTGATGTTCGCGTCCAATCGCATCCTCCACCATGAAATCGATCTTCGGCCCGTAAAACGCCGCTTCTCCTTCCATCTCAAAGTAGTCAAGCTTATTGTCAATCGCCGCCTGTTTAATCTGTTCTTGTGCCATCTTCCAAAGTTCCGGCGACCCGAGATACTTATCCTCGTCATTCCTGTAAGACAACCTCACCCGCATCTTTTCCATCCCCATCACGGAGTAAAGCTTTCGCACAATCTTCACCAAATTCTGAATTTCACTCTTAATCTGGTCCTTTCGACAGAACACGTGCGAATCGTCTTGTGTCAGCGACCGGACCCGAGACAATCCCCCGAGCTCCCCTGACTTCTCGTCGCGATAATCCGTCGTCGTCTCCATATACCGAATCGGCATCTCTTTATAAGTCCTCGGACGCGACGCAAAAATCTGTGCATGATGCGGACAATTCATCGGCTTCAAAGCAAATTCTTCCCCGTTCACCTGCGAATGAACTAAGAATAACTCCGCTCCAAATTTCGCGTAATGCCCCGACGCTTTATAAAGATCAAGTTTTGTAATATGTGGCGTAAACACTCGCCCAAATCCCGCTTCTCGCCTGCACTGCATCGAATATTCACCAAGTGTCTGACGAAGCACAGTTCCACGAGGAGTAAACAGAGGCAGCCCCGCCCCGACTAAATCCGAGAAACAATAGAGATCCAACTCTTTTCCAAGTTTC
>Ga0181612_142191_pt1 | contig 11214 bp, 7 predicted proteins | sample HoacroProtozoa21_FD_119630 | JGI IMG/M metagenome (GOLD analysis project Ga0181612, IMG submission 119630) | Hoatzin crop microbial communities from Cojedes, Venezuel. Combined Assembly of Gp0051906, Gp0051904, Gp0051908 | reverse complement strand
CATTTATCTCCCTCAAACATCCCTGGACTCAAACTTTGTTCTGATGTTTGTGGGCACTTTGGTGAAAGGCATTGGGAGCAGAGACTAGAATACGGGTATGCTTTTGGGGGAAGTGGCATAATATTTATTTGATGAAGTGAAGTTACGGGCTTGGGGAGGGCACAGGAGTGGGGTGCATACTAGTTTCTGGCACTGAGAGAGGTTGAACAGGAAGAATATTTCTTTGGGGGTGCTTCCTGAGAGGTTTGAAGATATGGCTTTGAACCTTTGAGGTGTATGGTTTTTTTATCTAGTCTTTTTACATGACAGGTGAGAGCTCTTGCTCTGGAGCTATTGAAGGTGCCTGGTTGTCCACTTCTGTTTTTGAATTAATTTTCCTTTCAGAGGAGGGCTGAAATACGCATATTTGCTCAGCACACTCAAACTGCTGCTCAGACCAGACTGAAGCATTGTGTGAATCTCAGGTGATTTTTACATACTCAGCTGTGCCAGTACTGAGGTTGTTCTGTGCTGCACAGAAGCAAAAATTTATATGCTGTGACCACCATGTTCATTGAAGCTTAACTACTGAAGTTTCATGGCCCACCCATGCTTATCTGAACCCATTTTCAAACTTTTTGTAGGTCTGGTTGGTGGAAGCGAGAGACTATGAACACTCGTGGCATAGTTTCTCAGTCATCCTTGGTTTTGATGAGCAAGAGCATCCTTCCTCTTCCAGTCACCAGACTGGCTGCATCTGGACACCTGACATACATTCTGAAATGGAGATACTAAATTTTCAGTTATGCTATAATGAAGAAGTAATTCAGATAAACTAGAATAGTAAGTTCAAGAAAACCAGAAGATAATTCTTCACTTTTGGGTAGGTGAAATTGGAAGAACAAATGTTATGTTCCTAAATGAAAAGTATGGTAATAAGGAAGTGGGAAGGAAGAGAGCTCTAGGAGGAAAAAGATCACAAACTCATTCTTGCCCTCTCTCCTGTAAGATCAGTTTCCTGCCCTTTTTTCAAACCGCGGTGAATTCCATAGCAGACTTTATAAATGTAAATTGGGTTTTGTAAATCTATTCAATTGATTGAAATAATAATAATATTTTCATATGTAAAGATTCTTTTAAACAACTCTTCCCATGAAGTGCTTTACAGTAAACAAATGCAGAATAAAACATTGGGTAAACCAGTATTTCAATTTTTATAAGCATGGGAAAGTTTTAAAAAGTACATGGGAAAAGTGAGGCGCAATATATTTTTAAATACTTAATTTCACTGTATTCACGCAGAAAATATGCCAGCCAAATGTGTTTCAAATGGCATTATATCAGCAGGACAGCAGGTACACAAATGTAGTCTAATGCTGTAAGAGGGAATCTGTTCCTGTATAGGACATTACAGTGCTATTTTCCCTGTGCATAGTCAAAGTGAAAAATTACGCACCAGAATAGCTAAGTTTTTTGCTAGCAAGGAACTAGTGGTTTGTTGTTTTTTTGGCTTTTTTTTTTTTCTTTTAATGGGGCTCAAATTAGTTCGGTTTCTTGCCAAGTGTTATTGTTGATTTCATGACCAAGGTCCTCACCTGTTTAAAAATATTATATTCTAAGGGATGTGTGAGCATTTTTTCCTGTTTTGTCACCTTTTTTGATAACTGAAATGATACATAATAATCCATGATTTTACTTCTCAATGTCCTTAAATACCACAAGTTTTGAAAGAAAACATGGTTTGAATGTGGTGACTGTAATGGTGACCTGAATTTACCATTACTCTTGTACATCTTTGAGACTTTAGTCATAAAGCTAACTGACTTGGTTTTTGTTTTTACTCTCTGTCAGTGAAATGTCTTTCTTGCTTCATTTTTCCCCTCCTGCAAGATCATACTTGTCCCAAAATAAATCCTCCCGTATTGTTATAGCTGATCTTCTCGAGAGAAAATGACCAGGTGTGACTCAAATTTCTTCTCTTGCTTTTCCTGTTATCCACCACTGAGGTGAATTTTAGTAGCATAATGTTTATTGTGGAGTAGTCTGCAACAGGTCCTTTCCCATTAGGTTCTCGTTCTTATTAGGCTGGAAAAAATGGAGTGAAACAAATACCCTGTTTCATGTTTCGGAAAGGTCAGAAAAGCAAGAGTATGTGGAATAAGTCTGAGTGTGTGAAAACTGAAAGTTCACATTTCTGCTTTTCTGTCTTCAGTGTTTAAAATCAATGTTAAGGTAAATGGCTACTGTTTGCCTGTCACCCGTTTATTTTGCTTTAATCTTATTTAAATATCTAACTGATCACAGAAAGAAATGCAGAATTCTTTCTCTGATGTTGTGAACTTGATGGTATGTTATAGAATGGGCTTTGACACTCAAATACAGCTCTTGAAGAGAAATAATCTGTTAAGTCCTATAAATAGCCCAGAGATGCCCAAAATTGCCTGGTGCAATGCAAATAATCAAATAATCTGGAACCCAACTAGTGCTAATATTTCAGAAATAAGCAGCATGCAAAACTCGTCTCCCTCAAAATCAAAAGCATCTAACACCATGCCTTACCCCTGCCAAGTTTATGCTTAAATAACACTAATGTTCCAGGTGAAGATACTGTTGAAAAATATTTTCTGTCTCTCAAAGGAATAAATATGAACTAAAAATACTGGTAATTGACAGCATATAGGCTCTTAAGGACTTGGCTCACTTTTTCTATGTTTAGGTTCCTGAGTTTGCATGTCTGGACAGGGAGAGCAGACTTTTGGGGATGGACGTCTTGATATTTTGGCTTTTACGTCATGAAAACTTAGGGAAATAAATCCCAGGCTAAAGTGCATTTAATCCTGATTTGGTGCACTTAAAGAGTGATATGCAATATGTAAATATCAGAAGAAAGAAAAGGGTGGTGGAGTTTATGTACCACTTTTGTTTGTTGTGAGAGGCATAGATGTGTACACAGCAAGGAAGAGTGAATTTTTGTGAAGTAAAAGATGGGAACTTTGTGTTTACGTTTCAAGGGCTTGTCTGGGCATAAGCGGTTCTTAACCAAATTAGTTTAGGTGAAACAATACAATTCCCTTACTGTTGATACTTATCAGTGTAAAACATTTGCAGCATTAGCTCGTACTACTCGGCGTAGTTTAACATGGCATCTTTGCTTGGGAAAGCATCCTCCCATTCGTATGTATTTTTAGAGGTTTTTTAGCAGCTTCAAAGTTGTTGGTATGTAAAATTTTGCCCAGTAATGTGTGTTAGTGTGCACTTGGGATGTTCAGGTGATAGGGAAGAGCAATTCTCAAAACTGTAATTCTGTTTTCCCCCAGGAAGACACTCTCAAATGAATGAACAAGTGTGTTCTTTTTTTTTAAAAAACAAGTATGTATTGTACCATGTACCTACCTCCCCACTTTTTTTGTTTTTAAAGTGGGGGGTAGGTACATGATACCATGTTCTTTCTTTCAACCACTGTTTGCACCTCACATTAGAGCACTGGTTCAGTTTTTATTTGAAATACGAACTGGTTTATTATTACTGGTTTTTAATACTAAATGTGAATCAGAGATTTTCTCCTAGTGTAGCCTCTTTTTTACTATGGACTGCAAATTCAGAGTGCTAAGGAAATTAACAAGAGACAGGTGAGTAAATTGTGAGAGTAGCTAGCAAAACACATTATATTTGGAATGTTAGTGGAATGTTACAGAATGAGAAAATATTCAAAAAACACATCAGTGACATTATTGTATTTCTGTTGATAACTGTAGTCTTGCGTTAATTTTGGTAAAATTAATGTTCAAATTTTTGTGCTTTTATGTTTACAGTTTTGGGTAAATAAGATATTTCAAGGTTATTGAAATAATTTCAGTTGTGATGGTAAGACTAAGTTGGCAAATTAAAGACTTCTTTCTTGAGGGATTTCAGTGGCTGGTGTTTGAAAAGATGTTACCTCTGAAGCAATGAGTGATGTTTGTTTTCTAAAGGTTTAGAAGGACAGGATGTAAAATAAATACAGTGTTTCTGTGAGCACTTTTGCCCTGAACCCACTGGTAGTCGAAAAAACAGAAAAAATATTCTGAGAATAATGCAGATTTATCATTTTGGAAAATTTCTTTGAGCTTAAAGAAAACAGCTTGCTCTACTCTGAAGAGTGTTCTGAAAATATTAAAGTAGCAATCTCATTATGAGGATTAACTTAAACTGTGTAAAAACAAAAGCTTAAGGGCCACAGTTTTACTGAACTCTAACTTTTGTGAATTTACAATTTAATTGAAGCAACTTAACTGTTCTTTGTAAATACATAAGCTCTTTCACTGAAAGACCAAAAGATGACTGGCGCAGGGGAAAGTGTGGAAACTGTAAGTTCTAGGATACTAGAAGTATTCAGGGTGTGCTCTCCTGGACATATATATGTTGTGGAATATACCATTACAGTTCTCCTTTTTAGACATACCTAAACTAGACTGAAACTGCTTTCACTTAGTTTCAATACAACTGCTAGTTATATTGCTAAAGTGTTTGTGCTTTTGTGTTAGTAAAATAAGCTTGCCTGAGCTGCTGTGTAATGCTCATGCTGAAAGATTTATATTAATATCTATACCTATTCTAAGGTAGTTTGAGGATGTTTGCATTGCAGAGTTGCTCTTCAGGTGCGTGGGTGCTCAAATTTTCTTCTGGTGATTTCTGACAGCTGCCCTGTCCAGTCTTAAATTGTGGTGATCTGTGGCATTTGTTCATGAAAACTTGCCGCTTGGCTGCCCTCTTTCTTTGCTCCCATCCCAGCTTGGAGCAGCTGATAGCTGGTCTGTTAATTGATTTGCAGTAATATTTGTGTACATGTCTTGTCATTTTTCTCCAGGGACTGAATTGGTCTGCTTCAATACACTTAACGTCAAACAAATCGCTAGTATGTGTTTTATTTATTTATTTATAACTGAAACACATTAAAATTGATGAAGAAAGCATCGTTTCCACGTGACTAAACTGCATAGTATAACATATTTCTGTATAATACCAATGGCAGTGGAATGTTAGGCTTGTCTGTTGGGTTAATCTGGAACCATTACTAATGTCTTGCTTTGACTCTCAACTTTCTTAGTCTATTGATGAAGCAGGGAAGTCCAGCTCAATTTGACCTATATTATAGTTAAGTAAATCTGAACTGCACCCCTCGGGCAATTTGAATATTTTGTGAAGTATCTGCATATCTAGTCTTGTGACTCTTTATTTGTTGAGGTGTGTTTATTTAGTACCAGAGTAAAAATGGTTTGGTTATATGGTTTTATTTCATTTGCAATGCGTTTCGTAGCCCTTATGCCAAGAGGGTATGGTGTCTAAAACTGACTAATTTTTATGTAAAATCTTCTTTGCTCATGTTTCTTTTCTGGATATTCAGTTTGGATACCATCTACAGCTTACTCTGTTGTATTATAAATTTTATGTATATATATGCATATATATTTAAATTTATATAAACTCATAAAACAAGTTCTACAATTCTACACCTTGATGTAGGAAGAGTGAAAATACGGAAAAGTCTGCTCATTTTCTGTCAGCATGTATAGGACTTCTTAACTGACTATCTATAGCACTTAGCAGATCTCTGTTTCTACAAACTACTCGTACAGCATGTTGCAATTTTTTTTTTTTGACTAGGTTATATTTGACATCCTTAACGGGTTGATTCTGAGCTATTTTTTCATGAAGTGTCACATATCTGTTATTTGTTAATTTGATTCTACCATGTAATTTGCAAGAATTCAGGTATAATGATTTATGTTGTATTTATTGGAGTACTTGAGAAAGTTCATATATAGCTTTTCGCCTTGAGTTACCTATTATTAGCAGTTGTAACTTGTGACTTAGATGCACATTTGTTTTTCTTGTGTACTTTTGGCATTGTCTTACGCATACTTTTAAAAAGCACTAAAGCTATCAATGCAATACATTATTTTGCCTGGAAAATATGACTGTATGATCTCTGACATTGTCTAATACAAGAGGAAAGCCTGTGGAGCTCCCAAGATTTGGGATTTTCTTTTTTACATGATTCTTACAAAGGAGGTAACAGTTTATTACCAAAATCGTATAAAGTGAGCATTTAAGGTACCCACTATGCAGTATTTTTTATGAGCTTTGGAATAGTTCTTCATTAAAATATAGCTTACACAGCGTTCTTGGCATTTCCTTAAGTGTTATTCTGTTTTTATTAGGGAATATGTGGACTCTGAGCAATCTGAAGTAGTTATGGTAATGATACTGCCATTATTGTCGAAGGTGCAGGGAGCTCTCTAGATTAAAGCAAAATCTGTAGTTGGTATTGTTTTTTATGCCTCTCAGGTATTGCTCCGGTCAGTAAATTAAATGCTGCAAAATTCTTTCGGTAGATGTGAAGATCTGTCCCTCCATACACTCTTCAAAACCAGCTAAACTGGGTGTAAGATTTTTACTTTCCTGGTCTACTAATTAGGATGGACTGTATAGCTATATGGATGGTGACTATAGAAAATAAGAGGCTGGGAGCTGACTGTGTTTATGTGAAACTTCTGAATGCTGTAATAGCAGACTCCTCTAGCCACCTGCCCCCAAACTGACGCGCATTTCTAGGCTCAGACCTCTTTCACCAGCTTGGTATTGGCTTCTTACAGCCTCTTGGGTGTGGGAGATGATAGCCTGTACAGTTTTAATTTGGGTGGCGTGCCAAAAATAACTTCAAAGTATGCATTGTAAAATGTTATTTTGTTTTCAGGAAGATTAGTGGGTAACTCCTTGTCTGTCCCTGGAGAACAAACTGTGAGGACAGCTGCTGGTCAGTCTGTTTCTGAACTGGGATTCTTCTCCCCTCTTGCATCAAAATGTTCCAGGTTGCATGTCAGTGTGCTGAATTTGTGTTCTGAGGGCTTTACCTTTTGTGACTTTCAAAGGCCTATGAAGACTTCTGCAGTATGTCTTTATTTAACCCACCCAGTCATCACGTTAGGAAGTGGTGGGTATAGAGGTTATACTGAATCAATAACATTGTTCTTTTTTAGTCACTGACATGATTCAATCCACTTAAAAGAAATTCATGTTAGCAACCATTTATGTAGAAATTGCTCGTTCATTAATGTCTTTGGAAATAATGTCATTTGGGATATAATAAATTTAAAAATATTTCTAAAAGTTTCCCAGTATTGCAACTTAATTCAAATTATGCTGTTTAAAAGCTCTCTGCATCTCTTCTAGTAGTTTCACAGTGAGTAGCAGTGATTCCTTGGATCTGTTCATGGAAAATTTTCCTTGATTAAAGTTGGTTTTGTCATGTTTTTTTCTTCTGCTAGGAAAGGCACCTGTGAAGAAGCTGTGAGAAAGACAGTGTGTCCTACAAGATAGAACCATTAGAAGGATAACAAAGAGATTGGGAAGAATCTGAAAAGAACAACTAACACCAAAGTTAATGCAGTATATTTTAAAAGATGTGGAAATATATTTCTCCTGGGGAGGGGAAAAAAAGGGTTTTTTAAAGTTAATTTTTTGGATTTCAGCTGTATACATTTCATCCTTCATCAGTTGAAAAGTAGAAACAAATTGGGGCACATCCATTCCTAATTCTGTAAAGCCAATGGAAGCAATCCCTTTCAAGTGTTTAATAAAATAAACTATATCCTTTGTTCTAAATGTCTAAGTGAAGAGAGTTTCTACAATTATCTCAGCTCCTCTTACCTGCAACACTTATTGCAAGCTAAAAGATTTATTTTGGTGGCAGTAGAGAGGATTTTTTTTTTTTGCCTGCTTTGTTGTTAGGTAGGCCTAAATTTTTCAGTGCGCCTACTGCAGTCAGCTATGGGTTAGGCAGAGTGCAACCTTATTGACTTGATCTGGGATAATTCTGGGAAAACAATGCTCTGAAAATCAGTGATAGGACACTGATTGGATAATGTGCATTTTGTTAAATAACAGTATTTGACATCTGAAATCTAAAGGGTATTTTGGAATTATGTCTTTCCTTTCCTGCCTCCACCCCCTCCAAAAAAAAAGTGTAACATGATTTAATTTTGTGAGCAGAATTTGAGCAAAGATGTGGCTCGGGTGTAATTCCATGAATATTCAACCTGACATCAGAGGCAGATTGAGAAATAGAATCTCAAAATCCTGTTTAGGAAGGATATTTAATATTCCTTTTAACATGAAATACGTATGAATTGTACTATACTGCAGGTGGTGTTACTTACCAGCGGATTCTTTATCTATTGAGAAGAGCTTGCAATATGTGCTAATAGTAAATAGAGAAGCAACACTGGGAAGGGGGAAATGTGGAAAACACCTGGCTTTGTGGCTAATTAGCTGGTCCCTCAGAAATATATATTTTTTTTCTGGTAGCTCTGCAGGTAAACCCATCTAACTTAAACCTAAAGAAGGAGTTAGTTCTGTAGTTATTGATTCTGTAGCTTAGAGTATGCTTGTTTCCGGTTGCTTTTAAGGGTTTCCTGGAAGCGTACCTTGGTAATAAAGACCTGCAATATAAATAAGTTTATCTTTAAATCTTGATCTTAAATGTGTAATTGCAAGTGAAATAGTTTGACACTGTATATTTGGAGACAAGAGTTCACACCTCTGTGTTAATTTTAAATACTGTTTTTGAATTGTATTGACTACTTTTGCATGGTTGCTATTTGTATTTTACTAAAGAGAGCTCTTAGTGAAATGGGCACTACCAAAGTGGATGAACAGTCAGAGAAGGCTGGCAGGCAGTAATGGAGGTGAATGCACAGGTGAGGCTATAACTTTGATTCAGAATGTTGCAATTCCTACTTAAAAAAAAAAAAAAAGGCGTTGGAAAAAGATAGTAGGAGAAAGGGGACTTAATGGTGTTTTGAGACGCTCTTAATTTTGTTTAGGTACGTTTGTGTGTTTCCTCAATATTGTTTCTTTTCAGAGCAAAACAAGTAGAGTGAAAGTCTGGCTAGGAGCGTAGTTGCGTATTCTAGATGATTGTATGTGAAGAAAAAAATGTTACAACTGCTTGTTTTGGTAGGTATATCTGACATTTTAGTTGTTGCTAGTTGATACTGAATGTGCAGTGTCAGCAACTTTATGTTATTGCTTTATGTGGAAATAAGCCAGCTATGGATTCACTGACATCCTAAAGTTGGGCACTCTTGCATGAAATATTGCCAGTTTATCTCCTGTAATAAGGTACGTTGATAAACCTCTCTCTAATCTTCACGTGTTTTGGCATTTAAAATATTTGTCCGAGGAAAAAATGCTGCTGGCAGTTGAATGTAACAGCTGGGGAGAGATTCGGAACTCCAAATACTCCCAGACTAGTTGTGATTTCTAGCCTAATGTGCTTTCATTTTTGATAGAGATGTTAGGAGCTTCATTGCTGGAGAACAAACACAAGTTTGTTGCTTGGCCTCCCTTAGTTCTCTGAAATGTGATTCTTGATTGTAGTAACAGGGAAAAAAACCCAAAATAAACCAACCTAGAAATGCTAGGACACTTGGGAGAAGGAGAGCAGAGAGAAGGAAGAAAGTCGTGCTGTTTGATCACTTTGCTTTGGAGATCCTTCCACAGCATAGCTGTTTAGTTTTGTAAGCAAGACAAATGTGCTTTTTTTGATGCAAACTATTGAATAATTTACCATAAAGTACAGACATCTCTGAAGAGTTTTGCACGTCATACACAGACCTCATTTTAAAGACTGAGGAACTTAGTAAACTCGACTTGACTAAAAAAGGGCAGTAAAGTGAAAACAGGTGCTTTGGGACTCTTTAAACATTGATGGTACTTAACTGTGTACTGGCAAATACTATGAAGGACAACATTTAATTTTCATGTCAAGAAGTAAGATATTTGTATTAGTCACTGGTACAGCTTGCTTCTGGTACCTCCTGAGGAGGTACGTTTTGCGTAGTGCAATGCTAGTTTCCTGTTCCATCAGTGATGTAGGAGGAACTTATATATATGAAATAATAATTTTGTCAGTCTCTGTCCTGCCTTCTGAGACTGTGGCTTGTTCCTATGAAACGTGCAAGCATTCGAAGCAAACTACAGTTAATTTCATAGAACTGCAGAATATCTAATATGCCTAATAATCTTTCTTGTTTGGCATATTTCGTCTCTCTTCTGAGCAGAGGTATGCCTTTTATCTTTGCTTCTGAAAACTTAACATGCTTCAGCTTCTGTAAAAAGTGTTAGTGGATGATAAACTAATAACCATCAGATACCAATAACTTTCAGTTACAACTGATTTAGGTTGTATGTGCACTGATGACCAGGCCCAGATAGATTGATTTTGTGTCAATTTCTGATCCTTATATCTGCCCCTGCCTTCTCATTTTAGCACATTTGTGCTTGTGCACTATTTCTGTAAGAGTAAGTCCTGAATTATAAATTATATTGAAATGCTTATTCTTTAAAATGAGTAATTACATTTCTGTTGAAAGGTGTGCCATGTCAACTATAATAGCAAGTGAAACTCATAGTAAGCAATGATGCTATAATTTTGAAGAAACAGAGACTACAAGGACATGTCAGGTACTCTTGGTGTGTGAACTACAGCTCCTGAATTCAATTAGCTGTAATTTAATCTATCCTATCAAGGCAGTGTTGGGTTTGCTATTCATTGCTCTCTTTACTGCAGACTGTGATCCTGTTTTTAAATATATAAGACTAGGTTCAGATAATTATGAGATTTTATGGGGTGAGAGAATGGGAGAGAGTAGAAGTGGGAAGCCACTATGGCAGTGAACAACAAAATCAATTAACCTGTGGTTGGGTAAATGGGTGTATGTGTGTATATATATATTTTATATACACATATATCTATGTATATGGGTATAGGTTGCTAAGAAATTTGCTGTATGATGAAGACATACATAGGATAGCAGAGTGAAATAACTGAAAATCTAAAAGAAAATACTGATTCTTAAGAAAATAAAGCTATGTTCTCTTTTTTTCAATATTTCAGTATTAGTAACTAATTGCTTGCAGTGACTGGAAAGCGAGAACACAGGGGACGTAAAAAGGTATCTGTATGGCTGACTAGCTCATAACTGTAACTGTGATATGATGGGTTGGAAATTTATGTTTCTGTTAGTAACTTCTACGTAGTAGTATTCACTGTTATTACTGCTATGTCATACTTGATACTCTTTATGACCATGCAGAGCATTATGAGTTGAGATCTGGGAAGTAACTCCTCAGGGCCTGTGGAACAGAGGAATTGTTAAATCTTTAATGCTGAAAACTGATTTCCATGCAGTG
>Ga0181612_119270_pt1 | contig 11214 bp, 3 predicted proteins | sample HoacroProtozoa21_FD_119630 | JGI IMG/M metagenome (GOLD analysis project Ga0181612, IMG submission 119630) | Hoatzin crop microbial communities from Cojedes, Venezuel. Combined Assembly of Gp0051906, Gp0051904, Gp0051908 | reverse complement strand
TGCAGCCCATCTTCCACCCAGGTAAATGTCTTAATCCTCAAACAAAATTTGATATATTGTACATAGAGAAAAACAGCTGCAAAAGAAGAAATGTCATAAGCTTGATGCTTGACCAAGACAGTCCAGGTGTCTTGGAAGAAACTCTTCTTGGGAGTTTTGTGGGTGAGCTAAAGTACGAGAGGAAATATTTCTGACTCTCTCACTGAGAGTGGCAGTTTCCATTTCTGAAATTATGTACATAGACATTTATCTTTGCTTTCAGTCCCCGCTACTTATTATACTTGATAGTTTACTGTATTTCAGTATGTTTTCTGTCTTCTGCCTGGGTCTCATTTCCACAGAACAGCTTCACTTTAAGGAATTTTATTTCCATCCTTCACCTGAAGATCTGCAATTGCCAAAGGAATGACTCTGCTTATTTGCCCTGATCTTTCCTAAAAGTATGTATCCTGAGGTTGCTTTTATGTTAGTGCCGTATCCTGTCCCCAGGACTTCACTTTCCCTGGGGCACCAGACCTGAAGATGTTCAAAGAGAGAGCAAAATTTGTGTTTTGGGAGACTACAAGTGCTTTAGTCTATGTTAGACAAGTGTGTCTTCATGCACCAGGTGCTGAGTTCTCTTTGTCTTTAGTTAAATCCGTGAAAACTCACAAAAATCAATGGAGATGCACAGGTAGAAGTGAGTAAGTAATATTTAGCTCAGAAATGTTGGGCTCTCTTCTGTAGGTTTAATAATCTATTGATAGAGTCATCCTGTGTTTCAAAGCATGCCAACGCTTCTTATAACATGTTGTGATTGTGCTACGCTTTCAGCAAAGGTGGGTCGTGTGTTTAAAAATGACATTTGCTTTACCATTCTGCCTAAATTGTGGATAATGTTTTAATAAATGGTATTTTTAAAAAGAAATATATTATTTGATAAAATTATTACTCAAACTGAATTCCATCAAATTGTCACAGTTGTTATGTGCTTAAAAAGCTTCTGCTTCTCTATTATTAAGTGGTAAAAGATTATAATTTGATAAAAATGGATACTAAAATGACTGATTTAAAAAAGTATGTTTCAATAAAATTCAGCATAAAAATTCAAAGCAAAATGTAAAAAAAAGATTTTCTTTATTATTTTAAATCTACACACTTTAAAATATTTCAGTGAACAAATTCATGTTGTAATGGAAGGTACATCACATGTGCTATGTACTCCTCAGTTGCCAGCACTCTCTCATTCACTTACATGGTGATTCATCAGTCCGTACTTATACACTATATACTTTACTATAACAGATACAGCGTTTGCACTGTAAACATTAATATACGTGCAAAGGAGGTTGTGGCAGAGGAAGTCAAGACTTCGTGCTTTACATATCCTTTTAGTCAAGGGTGTTAGTTTTGGAGGTATATGTAGCTCCTTCCCTGGAAAAGCCTTTTTTGCAGTCTTAATTGCATAACAGTGCTTTTCTAATATGACTAGTAAATAAATCGCAGCTGATTTTTCCTGGACATGTTTATAATCATAATGACCACTCTTTTTTCAACTCATAGTAAAGTGAGAACGAAAACTGCAGGAAGCTATTATTTTGTTAAGTTTAAAACAAATTCAAACAGTCAGGCATTCGAAAGAGCAAGGTTTGAAAACTGGAGAATAAAAAGCATTGAAGGAATTTAAAAATTAAGGACTTGAACTGCTAGAGAAAGAAAAATTTGCTTACTTATTAAATCGACAACATTGTCAATTGAGTAGGAAATAGAAATGAGCTAAATAAGTAAGCTGCAGAAAAGAAGAAACAAAATTAACAGCCAAAAAATCACCCAGAGAATGTCGAAGACAGCAATAGTTTCTTGAATACTTGGTAAAACAGCAGAAACCAGGAGTAGAACTATAAAAAGCTAGACTCGGTGTATTTGTATTTGCTTCTGGTATGGCAAGATTTCTTCTATTAAACACAAAACCAGAAGAAGACGGTGGGCATTGGTCTGATTCAGGGATGTGATCTCTTGTGCTGGGTGTCATTGACCAGAATTAGTGCCTCAGAGGATCCCTTTGCGCTTTCACCTGGCATTTGTTGTTCCTGCAAGAGGTCATGTGAGCGCTTGTGTGCTAATTGCAGTGGCAGCTTGAATAAGAAGGTTCCTGCTGCAAAACAGGATACCAGGAGTAACTACTTAGGGGAGTGAGTTACTGTAACTGGGCCTGCTGCGTCAGCACTGCAATACTAGCTCCAGCGCTATCATCACAGAAACTTAGCAAGCTTCTTACTTCACTCCATGGGTGAGCCAACCACACCACGCTCCAGTCAAAAGTAACATTTAACTTAAAAAATGTTTCTGTTCTTGAACAAGAGCCAAGTAAGAGATAAATTTCAAGTTTTTTTTCAGACTAAAGCTGCAGCAGGGTCCCACCAGTGAAATCTTGAGGGTATTGAGTCTATAGATAATAAATAAAAATGAAGAATACCATTGCAACACATTCTAAAAGGAGCTAATCTTCAGCTGTGTTTATAACAGAATATGCAGCTTGAGTTCTTGATCCTATCTTAGAAGACTTCAGCAGGTCATGTACCATAACTGGAAACCAAGCTTGAGATCAGGAGTATAAACATCAGATGAAAAGACGTGTCAAAATGTCAAAGCCCAGCCTCTAGGAAGCTGAATAAAGGTAGCAGAAGATAAGCGTGTGGGGTGCAACATTTTGTTGACCATGGTGCGCAGCTTGGTACATGCATGAGGGCCTTCCGCAGGTTATCATTTCCAGCACAACCCATTAATTTTCTCGTTCTGGTGACATCACAGGGGACGGAGTGAAAATGCATGAAAGTGCCGTTGCTTCTTCATTAGGGAATTTTGTTGTTGCCTTCCAAGGGTAAAAAAATCAGACTGACTATGGCATTGGTGGGTAGGGGAGTAGCCAGCTGAACATTTCATCACTGTGTAAGATAATATAATATTCTAGAATGGATAACGATGTATGTGGTGCCCCTGGAGTGTTAATTGAGTTGTTTAAATGTCTTTTTTTCTCTTCAGTCCCTAAATGAAAAATTGCAATTTAGAATTTCTAAATGACATGAAATAGAAAGCCCTTGGAAAAAAAACCAACAGATAAACCCTTGCCCTCAGGTTTGTCTGGAATTTACTGATTGGTTTTTTTTAAGTATTTAATTTACCTGAATTTTGTCTCCTTTAGAAAAAAACAGAAACAAAAATTCAAAATGAAAACATAGAGGAATCTGTTCTGTAAATAGTAAAATTATCTTAAATGTATCTGAGTTTTTCCTTTGTTTTCTCTCCCAGAACTCTTTATCAAATTTCTCTCAAATTCATAAATCCTGAAGTAGCTTTTTAAAATTTATTTTTGTCCATCTCTGCATGTAATGTCATCAGCTGCTGATGACAAAAATACCAGATTTGTACATGTAGAGTAGGCACCCATCTCTTTTCCCTTTTTTTTTAATTTAAATAAATTTTCCAGTTGTTGTATCATTCACTTCTTCTCTCCCATCTACCTGATAATGATCTTGGATCTCTGGTTCCATTTGGACTCTGATGCTGACTAGCTATTGTTATTGTTATTTTTGTTCTTGGTAAATCGATTTTGAGGTAATGTCTGCATTAATTCTACTAAATGTATTCTCTAGTCTGTAGTACTGGAGTTTACTGAGTTCCCCTAAATAGTCATCGTCTGCACAGAAAAACCTCTAACACCTTAGCACAACCTAAAAGCTAAAGATGAAGTTCTGACCTTAAAAAATAGTATCTCTTTTTGGCTAAGGACAGTACTCAGCTGTAAAGGTGTTCTTGTTTGTTAATACAAATACAGGTCTGGTTTACGATAGTATCTATTTAAGACTTCTTTATATCAAGGCTCTCTAAATTTCACCTATAATATACTCAGCCACAGTTTCACATAAAATCGTCTGGCAGAAGGGATTGACATTAGTTATGAGAGATAGTAGCAGCAGCTCTTTAGACATATAACTACTGTGCCATTTTGATGTAATTCAGTTTAAATTTCAAACATTTCTATTTAACATAATCAAGTGGTATGAAATCTTCTTTTAAAATGGCAAGTATACAGTACTAGCTCAATTGGCACTTAGCAACAGTCCTTTTACAATATGCACAATAGCTTCCAGCAGGGAGTTTTTTAAGGACCATCCTTTGAGAGCACAAACTCACACAAGTACAATCAGGAGACATCAAGGTCCTATCTCCAGCTCCCCTTGAGATGTTATTTAGCTAATGCACAAATGTTACAGCTAAGCTGTTAGCCTGAAAAGTAGAACAAGCAGTTGTGTGCAGGTACACATCTTCGCTTTTTTCATTCCACGATATCTTCGTATTATAATTTTACATAAAGTAACACCTAGAAAGGTGTAGTGTGCGATTTTTACTCAATAGGTGGATTTCCCCATTTAAATGCACTGCTGCAGTCAAGTACCCCTTCTTGAATACTGTACTGTATAGTGGCAAAGCACTGTTGAGTGGGTATACATCTGCAGTCATTACTGGATATTCTCTGGTTCAAGTATTGCTGGAAAGGTATGGCTCTATCACAGCCTGCCATCACCAGTAAATACTGCTATGAGCATAGCTGTTTTATATCCAATGAAAAGAAAAGACCTGGCCCTGCAGCTAGATTTCCTCGAGAGAGTCAAACCCTGGCAAACAAGCCCCTTGTCTCAACTCAAACCTCCCATATTTATTGGTTGTCTTCCAAAAACTGTGCTGAACCATATAATAAGTTCAAATTTCATTAAGCCCAGGAGCAGAGGGAGTTTCTAGCATGCTGCTAAAAACATGGCATAATGTTCTGAACCGGATGATTGCATTATAATCTCATTCCAGTTGGGATCTTCTTTTCCTAATAGAAGGATTTAAATCCAAGATAGGAAAATAAGAGGGACTCCAACACTGCCGTCTACAATGGTGTTACTAAACACATTGCTTAGAGGAGATGATGACATTGATATTACTGTAGTAATGCTGTCTTGGGTGTAAGACTTCACTATTGGCTTTAATTCTGTTCCTATGGAAAGCTACAACAGCAACATGGTAACACCATGGTGACAGTCCAGAGGACTACCTCTGCCTGAAGATAAATATATGATTTTAGCTAATAAGAAATATGACCTTTTAGTAAGAAGCCTTGATGACAGACTGATGGACAGATCGTTCAAACAGTCAAATGTTTTTTAACATAAGCACCTCAGAGTAAAATACAGTAGAAGAAAGAAAGAAAAAATGGGTCTATGTTTTTAGACAGTATGAACATGTGTAAGAAGAGAGTATTGTTGTGTACTTGGAACAATGAATTAGCAGTGTAACGGACTGATTAAAACAATGCTTTTTGCTAAGGCCTAACCATGAAATCCTTGGAAAGCCTGGAAATCCATGAAAGCAGGAATACTGGGGTTTTTTTTTAGTATTTTTTAAATCATAAAATAAAGTAGATATGCGTTAATGAAAAGACCTTTTGGAATAATGTTGGATTTTTACTGTTTGTTTCAAGGGGCGAAAAAAGTCTGTTTTCCAGTGAAAACATTTGCTTAGACATGTTCTAATGGCAGTGTTTTAACTTGTTAATTTTGAAATGACATTTCAAATTCAAGTATATTTCTATTTAGCAAAACAACTTCAAAAATTGTCTAAACAAAATTGAATATTTTATGGTTTACACTGAATTTTGTACTTTTTCTTAAAACTGCAGAAGCCATTGAAATTTATACTGTTTAAGTTTTGGATCAGAGTAACACATTTTCTCTCAATTTTTCAGTTCGGACAGTGAATTAAAGAATCAGTGGTGTGCACATCTTCGACTAGAAGTGCTATTATAAGCTCCAGTTGGATTAGGATCTTCTCCTTAATCTGGTCTATTAAAAATGCCTATGTTCTAAATCTGCATGATTTACCTGCTGAATAACAAAGCAGAAGACCTTTTTCTTTTTTTTTTATTTCTACTGGCAAATGTTCAGACACTCTAGGGGTTAGTGTTCATCTGAAATATTTCAGGTTGCCCTGTTCTGACTCTTCAGGCACAGGAACAGCTGACATAAGATACAATTTTTTGTATGACCATCCTGAGGCCCACGGCAAAACTTGCTGTTCTTGTCTCCTGGGCTCTGGTTTGAAGCACAGTCCTGGCACATGAAGCTGGCGTATTAAGTCCCCAGAGTCAGATGCTTTATACAGGGTCTTTATGCAAAAAACTTACGATGAGAGTGAACAGTGACTCATGAGAAGTTTTGATGGTTGATAGTGGCTCACTGACCACACCAGTTTGGTAGCGGTTGTCTCTCCCATAGATGCCATCTATGTAGGCACAGCAAAAAGCAAGACTGACACGCTGTGGTGCAAGAGTAGGAGGTTATTTTAAAAATCTTGTTAACTGTTCTGGTCTAAACACTCTGGTTCCCTAAGTAAAGTGGAACTGGTAATGTCTGCTGGAGAGTTCACTTGCCCCAGGGACCAACATTTGATTTTCATGGTTTGTCTTCGGGGTGTTTTAAATCACCGCTTTTTTCTGCAAAATCCAAAGTGCAGCAGCCTACAAAAATTGGTGACAAGTAGCAGATTGTCCTATTTTTTGACAGAATCATTTTACAATTATAGCAAGTTAAAAAAAAAATCTATAACTAGCTCCAAGCTAATTCTTGGCTATTCTACAGCTAGAAAAGGCCTAACTAATTATAAACTATTAAAAATATCATCTGGGCAGACAAACCTGTCTGCCAAGTTTTAGGTGGATAGGATCCAGAGTGGCTGAGATATTAAACATGAAAACTCAATTCTTGCAGTTGAAATGCCAAAGTACAACATCAGGACCCTGATGCTATAACTTTTAAGAGAGCTAAGTGGTGTAATACTGTACATAATTATTTCACTCATGAGCAAATAGACCTATTACTCATAAGCAGAGCTTTAAGTTAGTTACAAGGGGTATTTCTTCAGAAACTCTTTCCAATCATTTGACCAAACAAAATTGTGCTTTGCAGTTATATGTCAACATTTTTTGGACTTGCTACCTAGTGAAAATCGACTGACTTTGAAAGTCCATTGGTTATGGCCTCAAGAGATACTTCTCAAATGTTTATTTATTTACAATGACTTCATTAGGGCAACAAAGGCTAAATAAAACTTATCTCATCCCGTATCTTTTTGTCCTATCTTTGTTTCCCTCTTTGTCTTGGTTATATGCAGTACATTACCTGGCAGAGTACCAGGGGCTAAAACTCAGCTTTCTCTGATGTTGGTGTACTAACAGTTTAAGCAGCAGTTTTCCTGCCAATTTAAACTTTTACTTTTTAATGAAGAATTTAAACCAGAAAAGTTAAGCATTCCTTGTATTTGCTTTTTAGAAGGAACTTAGTTTGAATTGGCACTGCATCTGCTAAAGCTCTTCTTTAAAATCTTAATGAACCAAAGCTAGAAATTGTGTTTAAATTCTTGTAGTCATCTAATAACATAAAACACCAAAAGATAAATAAACAAAATAAAAAAAACCCTAAACAAATATATTTTACAACTTGGACTTTGGAGAAACAAGCTCCTCTTTCTTTTCTTATTTATTAATTTTAAAAAAAATCATTCAGGCCTAACTCATAAGAGAAATTCCCCCTTTGAGGGTGACCTCAAATCTCTCTCAAAATATACAGCAATATAAAATATACACAGAACATTTTATTCCTATACCTGCACCATCACAGGAAGATTATTTCCAGTCTCTGAAATAACATGGCAGACTTCTGGTGTTTTCTGTATAATTTATGTTGAGCAGATCCAGAAGTTTTCCTTAGTTGTAATAATCTCCACGAGCTGGCTCAGTTTACTGCTCTCAGAAGCGGAAGAGGAGATTTGTAAAGAAACTTGTCTTCCTTTGCCTGTCCTTCCATACATGCTCCTTGTTGTCTGTTGATGGATTTGGATCAGATGACCACAAAGGTCTAAGGGAAGAACTATTGTGTGATCTTGCAGCTGCTGTTCCTAGTTGCTGACTACCATGTGACTAACTCTGAGACCTTTACAAAACAGTGTTATCTGGCCTTGGATCACATAAGGTGTGGCCTACTGTAAATGAGACAGCCATCTACTGTCTTAGCTAGTAAACAGCTTGGTCCAGCTATTAATGAGAAAGGAGATGCCTGAGGCTGTTCTTATCTTGAGCACTGGGCTTTGTCATATTCCAGACAACAGCAGGTTCCCAGAAGCTGAGCTACCTTGCCTCCATCAGGATTTAGGCACCATAGTACCTTGAAAATCTGGGCTATTACAGCTATTCAGAGTTTAAATTTAAACACATGCTTATGTACTTAACTGGCCTTGATCACATTAGTCATATCATCTAAGAACAGGCTTATCTTCAAAGGCACTGAACTTTTAGAGCTCTCATTTCTTTGTCTTACAGGTGCTCTGCGCTTCAGAGAAGATGACATACTCACCCAGCTTCCATCAGATGATGAACTGGGGGTATGGTGACACTGAAATCATGTCTGCAAAGTGTTTGGAGATCTTTGCGACCAAGGTTGAAGAAAACTGAGAAATATTATTAGATTATGTTTACTTTTCCAGAATTTATGAAACTTTATTTTTTGTTTTCAATACTTCTGCTAGTGAAGATTTAACTGTGTTGTCAGTGGTCCCATGCAACTTTTTGTGGGAAGACTTGCAGTTCTGAAAAAAAAAAAAGAGAGCATCCCTGGAACTGTAACATAACTGCAGCAGCATCTACACTAACATAGACAATCACACACACTTCCCTCAGAGCTTAGTCCTCATTGGAGCCATGGCTCGTAATTAACAACTATCGGCTGCTGTGATTACCAGTTATTTTGAATTAAAACTGTATTCAGTTTGATTTTCAGATTCTGCGTTATCAAGTACTTCCTGTGTTGAAACGACTTTTTGGGCAGGCTTTCAGAAACAAAGCATCCTATAGTACTGGGTACAATTCCTTACATTCCAAGACAAAGAATCACAGAATCACAGAATAGTAGGGGTTGGAAGGGACCTCTATGGGTCATCAGAAGCACTCAAGCTTCACGAGACAGAGTGGAACTAAATTAGTTGGACTGAATAGGAGTTTTGACTCACTAGATATCATAAGAGTCAAACACAATGAATCACTTGAAGAAGTGACAGAGAATTTGACTTAAATTGGTTCACTGAGGAAAGTATAAATAAATTTTTACGCAGTGTATCTTCTATGCACAGTTCAAAGGTCCTCCTTCCCTCAGGTTCACCATGGCACTACGAGCATAATGGGGTGACTTTTTTCAGGGGGAGAACATAGCAATTTTACTTTTCAGGAATGGGCACTAAGCACAATCAGCACTCTAGAGAATGAGGCTGAAGGCCCCAAACTATGATGGTGCCTTTGCAGAACATGACTCTAGACATAGACCCCTGAGATCTGTGTGAATATGCAACCAGATAACATTAGATATCTGTTCTTTTTTCGTTGAAAAGGGACCTTCCTGCAAGCATATGCAGAAATGTGTAGCTGCTCCACAAAGAACTGCTTCTCTGCTTAAATTCTGCATTGAAACTTCTCTTTACCCGTGGATGAATTAAGCACAAGGCTGGGCATTCAACTCAGTGCTCAAAACCAAGACAAACAGTGCAGGAACACGATGAAATATTTGCTGAAATATTTTTGTCAGCCAAACCCAGGTAATATACATTACAGATTTACATCACAAGGGAATAACCATTGTGTACTTGAGATCACCACAGAAAAAAGAAAAAATGCAATAAGAATATTTCTGCATTAAAGTGAATTCATTGCTGTGTAATTTTCTAACCAACATGACATCCACAGTCTTCCAAGATAAGCATGTCTCTAAAATGTCTTCTGTCCTGAAATCTTCATGCACATCTAGAATTTCTCTAAACTCTGGTGCTGAAAGACAAAAGGAGGCTTCATTCCCTTCATCTACACCCTTTGTCATCATGAACTGCGTTGACAGCTTTGATTAGCTTGGCTGCTCCTTCCTTAATCCATGGGAAAACTAAACTTGGCCAACCTTTCAATCAGTGTGGTTTGTTCGCTCTTCCTTTTCCATACCAGCTCAACTTCCCTGGTTGACATGTTAAATAATCTGGAGGAGCCTGTGTTAGTCCCTCACAAATCTGCATGTAAGGAAAGAAAAGGGATGAGAAGGTAATGGTAAACCAGCCACACATGCTGTTGTCTGCGGATATAGATCTACAAAGCAGGTGGCTTATGCAAAGGATGCCTTTGTGTTTCCTCATGCAGGTGATTTGGTAGCATGACTAAATCCTGAGTGCAGACACATGGCTCCAGAGACATTTGCTCGGTTTATGAGGTGAGGGAAAAAATCAGAATACGTATTTCAGAGTATATTAGATATTTCTGAAATACTTGATGGTATATATACTGTGTGTTTAGTACATGCATTATGCCTCAAAGTATTCATGCATGGATATTTACTTTTATTATTTATAGACCAGTTACAACACCAAGCCCACTTCCAGACATCAAGAATAAACCTATATTTCACAGCTATTTTTATAACTGATAGTAAATCTTGTAAATGGTTTGAGTATTGTGAAAGTTATCTGACCTTGAGCAAGAAGAAAACCCTACAGGAAGACTTGCGTCTCAGAAAGCATCAAGGTGTGCCTGCAAATGGTTACTTATTTGCAGCCAGAGACAGTTTGGATCTACCCTAGGTTCCTTTTTAAAATGCAAGAACATTCACGCTTAACCCAAAAATCTCCAAGCCAAAAGTACTTTCTTTCACAGTGGATTGTGCAAGGTGTGGGGATGGCGGTTTTTGGAAAACACTTCATCGCAGTTCTCCAAGAAATGTACACACAGATATGTTTTTCAATTAATTAGCACCTGAAATGACACCTTTCTACAGTAGTGAGAGGCTATGTGTGAACACCTAAGTATACTAGGCCTTTCTTGGTCCCTGAAGGCCAAGAGGATTTCATGTCCATGTGTCCAAATCTTCTTGCTCCAAAACCAAGGTGTCCATGTGGCACATGGCACAGGCTGCACCTGAAAGACAACCTTCTGAACCTGTGCGTTGTCTGAGGGTGATGGTGGGCCACAGAGTGTGTGAGCAGCCTGGACGGTAATGGTCCAGTACTCTGACCTATGCTGCAGCTCTGCTTAGCTCACAAGCATGAGTGTGATGCGATAGACTATGTCATACTAGATACACAGCAGAAGGGATGTTTTTCGACAAACTT
>Ga0181612_180906_pt1 | contig 11215 bp, 8 predicted proteins | sample HoacroProtozoa21_FD_119630 | JGI IMG/M metagenome (GOLD analysis project Ga0181612, IMG submission 119630) | Hoatzin crop microbial communities from Cojedes, Venezuel. Combined Assembly of Gp0051906, Gp0051904, Gp0051908 | reverse complement strand
GTAGGAGTGAGCTTCCACTTTCTCTAGATACTTTGGGCTAGTGGAGCTGTAGCGTCCTTCGCTTGGTGTTTCTTTGGGAGACTTTCCTGGGTCAGGGAGGCAGCGTAGTCACCTCACCAGTCACCTGCACTGCCACTGCATCCAAGTCCAGCTCTTGGTTTGAGGTTTTCTTGCAACATCTTCCACCACACTGGTTTTAGAGCATCTCTTTTCTTGGCTATACAATCAAAGAGTCCACGGCTTCCTCTGTGATGAGAGCTTAGGCAGGCCAGGAAGGGCAGAAGTACTGCTTTCAGTTTGAAACATCCACGTATTAAGGGGTGATCTCTGAGCAGTGATGGGACTTGTAATCGTAATTTCTCATGCGCCACAGCGACTATTTACATTTTGTGAAAAAATCTCCCTACAGAATCAATTTTCAGCATTGGGGAAATATGGGCAGCGTTTTATAGTTTGATAATAATTTATCAGCCTCTCTCCTGCAGTCCTTTACTTGCTGGCTGCTCTAAAAGTACACAATCAACAAGAGAGCAGTGAACAGAAATATTTTCAAGAGCAGATGGGCTGTACCTTCAAAAACCAGGATTTTCCCAGTGAAACTGGGACATCTGGCAACCCTAAAAAAACCTAAACTAGATGAAATAAAAATTATGAGATGGAGGAGCAGAAAAATATGTCTTTGCATTGATTAGCAGGCAAAGTAATTAATCTCCTTCAACTCCCCTTTCCATCCTTGGTGTAAAACAAGGAAAAATAGGGATATTATTGCTTTACCAAGCATTAATTCCTGTATAGTGATTGCCAAGCAGTGTCTGCAAACCTAGAAGGGATATTTCACATCCTTTCCTCCCTCTTTCTTGTTGCCCTCAATGACGACCTTCGTGTGATTTATAAACAAAACCTGTCCCTCACTATCTTTTTTGCTGGGCCAAATTCAAAGTTTTCCCGTTGTCTTTCAGGTTCTTTGTATCAAACTCAAGCCCATCTTTGCTGAGCGTCTTCTTGCGCAAGACACCAGTCTGTCCACAGTCCAATTTGGAACTGACTGTCTATCCTGGGACTGCTTTATAACAAGTCCATGTATATTGGCCTTCTCAAAACACCAGACAGACAAAGTAACATCATCTCTGCAGTTTCACATGCATCATCTAGACCCACAGTAGGTCTTGGGGCAGGAAGCTCACCAAAATGCTGAGTGTGAAAGACAGGAACAATTGATCACTCAGTTCACGAAACTCATGTATCTTGCTAGGAAAATGTTCTAGAAATCCTAATAACTACAAAAATATATTCCTTGCATTGCAGTGATTTAGAAATTACTTCTGTGCATTTAGAAGATGGTACTTGCTTATAACATTTACACAGTCTTTAGTGCAGTGGGATCCTGCCCCCTCTTAGGGTGGAGGAAAAATACCTCGTGTGATGTTACAGATGATAAGCTCTGCAGGATTGTTCAACAATACTGGTTTTGTACATGTTTCTTCAGCAGATAGCACAATATCTCCTTAGGGGAGATAACAAAAAAAATAATAGAGAGGTGTTTGGCTGGCTTACTTTTGTTACAGTAAAGTAATAAAAAAAATAATAGAGAGGTGTTTGGCCAGTGAGTACAGGTGTTTTAATGGCAGTGAGACAGTGTAGAGAGAAATGTAGAGAGAATTCTAAGCATCTTATCACCCACAAGATGCCAAGACAACCCAAGAAATCCAAGCCCCTGGATATCCAGCACGGGCGTGTTTCCCAATATGATTTTATGACAGTTAGTTACTATTCACTATCCGCTCGCATACAGAATCACAGAATGGTAGGGGTTGGAAGGGACCTTTGTGGGTCATCTAGTCCATTGTCTGAATCATTGTGTTACTCTCAACATTCATTTTGGAAGATTGCACATTTTATCAAATTTCCCATTTCCCATTGTTTCTATTTTTAATTCGTTACAATATGACAGTTTAATGATTTCTCAGGTTCAGGCCATAGCTGTGCCCAGCAGGCGTTTCTTCAATTTTAATTTATTTAAAAAAAAAAAAATTCTAGATTCCTTTTCCAAATAACAGTCCTTACCTTTGCTAAAGCTAAACACCTAAAATGCACCCCCTTCCTAAAACTCAAATGTCAGTATGTGGGATTTGGCCTTCTGGGAAGGAAGTCACAGGTGATGCTGGCAGATACAAGGAAGACCAGGGAGAAAACAGATGGCTCCCCTGTGCCCACTGCATTTGTACTGAGACTTACATGAAGTTTTAGTGTTGCATAGGCAAGTTTTTCCCACACCAATATATTTGCGCAAGAAAAATATATAGGTCAGCAGGGTTGCTGAAACTGACCGATCCCATACACACAAGAAATGTGAAAGCAAGAATTTTGTTGAGATTTCACAACACAGACTGATTTTGTTTGATCAAATTAAGAGCATTTGCTTAAGCTTTTTAACATTCGTTATATCTTGCCCTGGATCACTTGCTTTGACGAAGAATACCCCGGGCATTGGGACATTTTTAAGATATTCTTTTAGATAAAAAGACAGAGCTTTTTATGAGCTCCTTAACTCATTCTAGAGTGAAAATGACCTCTGCTGGTGGAAATTTGCACGTCTGTTCAATTAATCAAGTATTATCTGGGTATTCTCATAAATGTTTGCGTCCAAATGCTGTTGCCCTGCTTTCTCAGAGTATTTTATTGCAGTGATTTTCTAAGGGGAACTGGAATATTTCAGAAAAGCTGTATGTTAGTAGATTGTCAGCTGCCTTCAGTACCAAAATGGTACAGGCCCAAGGAATATTAGGGAGGATGTCACAAATGCTGAAATACTAAAGAAAAGACAGAGTGACCCCAAAATGTTTGTTCTTATATAAAACATTTTGACTGTGGCGCCCATTCCTGCTGCATCTTCTCCTTAAAAATACCAAACAGACTCCTAGCAAGGATAAAACTGGATCACATAAGTGGTAGTAGAATCATTTTACTCCTTTATATACAGAAGATGGATTTGATTTGGAAGATTGGCATTCTGCACTTAATAATACAATTTGTCTTTCTGATCTTTCTGTGGAATCCAAAATGTTTATGATCTTAAACATGTTTAGAAAAGGAGGTAGAAAAATACATACTTTATGTCTCCTCCTGCAAAGTGCACTGAGTGAATGATAACAACAAACAAACTTTGTATAGAAAGTATTCTGTATGCAGGCAAGGAGCAATAGAGCATGATGGCAATAAATTACCTAGAATATGGCAGTTTTGAAAATGTGACCTAAAGTCACACTACCATTTTCTAGACACCAGCTTAATATTTTCTATGCCATTGTCCACACACTTCTGTTATTGGCCAAGCTCTGAACGTGAACAAGAAAAAAAAGGGGAGGTTACCCACTTCTGGTAGTTGCTGAGCAATGTTTGCCACTTGTAACATAGTAGCAGAGTGCGAAAACCAGATGTGGAAACACTGGAGTGTCTTACTAAATGTGCTTGTTTTTTTTAAAAAACAATTTAAAAAAAATAACACTTCAAGAAAAAAAAACAGCTTGTGAAACTTCATTCTCATAAGAATCTCAGTTTCAACATAACCTCATTTTTCACTGGGGAAAGAAAATTCTACAGAAACTTTCCAACCAGCCATCCCTAGGGAGCAGGCAGTCACAGGACAGGACAGGCCCAGTGATTTCTATGTTGTTTTCCCAGATAGTCTTTAGTGCTCTGACCTGGAGTCTCCTATGTGACAAAAAGCAGGCAGAAAAGGCACGGCAAGAGCCCAGAATGAGCTCTTGGAACCGTGGGTTGCAAAAGAACACATACTAGTTGTTTCCCCATCCAGATTTGTTCTTTATCGTGTTTCTGGCTAACTACGCAGTCAATGCTAGAAAATACTTTCAGCACTTTCTTCTAATTATTTACACTCCCTGGACATACCCATAGAAATCAGACGCATGCACACATGCAAATAGCTCCTTACTGACGACTGTCCTGTTCAAAAGTGGTCTCTTTTTTTGCCCAGTGTTCTAGGAATAGCTCCGAGAGGAATAGTTTCACTTCAGTGTCACAGGTCATCAACCAAACTTTTAGATTTCTATTTGTACAGAAGGCATCTGTGGCTTTAAATCTCTGAGAAAGAAGCTGAATTATATGATTTTTTGCAGAAAAGTTGACAGAAAATCTACCACTGAAGGGCTGAGTCCAGCTCGCTTAATTTCAAGTGTAAATCTGTCTTTATCAGCAAAACAGTGCAAGCTGTGCTTAATTCTAAGCGCACACAGTTGAGGTGTTGTGCAAATCCACTCTCTACTGAAAGCAGAACCTCAGATTTGTTGGTGCAATCCCACGTCCCTTGCAGTGGGCAAGACTGCATCTCCCTGGTAAGGAATGAACAATATTTGAACACCTGGGCTTCTCGTGGCTTGTATGGAGCTGAGGTGACAAGTGCGTGCCTTTCATCCTCTGCTGCAGGCTACAACAAAGTATATCCACTCTGAAGTACTAGTCAAGGTTTTCTTTATAGTAAGTGAAAGACTACATGGAGAGAAGGACGTGAATGCTCTGTGGTTTCCCACCAAACGCATAACGTTTGCCTGCAAACCTGAGGAGCATCTTACCACCGCCTGGCAACCAGATTCATCCTATTGCATCTCTCAGAATCTTCTAACATTTGTTTCTTGAAGACAGACCTGTTTTTTAACAGGATATGACTCTCCTCAAAGTAATTTGAGGCTGTGGAGGAGCAGGGAATTAAAGCTGGTTAGAACATTTTTTGACATTTTCTTCATCTAAAATTCTGGTCTTCCAAAATGAGAACATTTTATACAAACAGTTCATCCCGACCAGCTCTTGATGTGAAACTGTTTAGGGTAGCCTTTCCTCTGAACTTGTTCAAAATGTGCCATTATAGTGTTTTCATCACAGGATTTTTTTTCTTTCCAGTCCAAAAGGGATTTTTAGATATAAATGCAGTTTATTAAAATACATATTTGGAAATTAAATGATAACAAAATTAGCTGGTTTGATATTACTAAAATAGAAATATTCAATAGGTTTGAAAGATTTTGTAAAATTTCAGTTGGTACATTTTGGGGAAAATAAGGGGAAAATACTAAAGAAGAATGGTGGAAAGATCAGATTTCTAAACAAAATCAGAGGATTTGGTATACAAGGAAAGTTTAGAGAGAGAAGTGAGAATGCCATTTGACCCAGCAGTTACAGACTGGAGGGAGAGAGGTTGTCTTTGAAACCCAGTTTCTGAGTCCTGATTAAAATCATCATGAAAGGGTTTTTTTTGCATGTTCAATAAATTGAGTTCATGGTAACAATCAACTGCATCATACTAGTTGTCGCAAAAGGATTCGAGCACAATGTCTGACTTGGCTGAAAAGCTGTGGAAAGTAAGCTGGTTTATTTCTGTTGGGCTCTTCAATTTGATTTTTCTCACTTCACCTCTTCAGTACAATGATCCACTGAATGCTCTGAAAATTAAGGGAGGACAAATGCAGATAAATTGCTAATCCAGGCTGGGGGACATTTTCCCTCCTCAAGAGGCCAGGATTTCACTCACAAATATAACATAATTTTGTGAGAGTTAGTTTGCGATAGGAACACCATGCAGTACAACTCTGTGTTTAGAGACACCCGTGCAGGCTGTGCTGGGCATCTTGCTGCATTTGCAGCAATATCAGCTGGCGCTGTGAAACTTCTTTCTCTCTGGTAAAATGCCACACAACAGTGCAGGCTAGTTAGTGCTGTGCACCAGGAGTCTGATGGAGCTCAGTGCAGTTCTGTGGTGCTTGTATTATTTCCAGTTTGTACATTTATCCTCAAGCGTGAGTGCCGAGGGGTAGTAAATGGACTGAAGTTACACATGAAACCAGCGGTTTGTGTTTCAGCCTTCCTCACTGGTGAGGTGGGAAGCCAAAAATGTAGAAGATTGGGAAGAAGAAAAGGGGAAGGATAAATCACACTTCATGAAATAATGTGTTTCACGCAGGAGAAGTAGCTCCCCTCCAGCAGCTCTTACAGAGATTCGGATTAGATTCGTAGGTTTTCCCTTGTTTTTTCTAGTCTCAGTATTGGTTTGGTTAACCTACATGACTACAGTTTCATGATCTGGCTACTACATGAAGCCCGTACAGTATGAACTTAGAGCTTGCAATACACATGGAGGGAGACATCATTAAGACTTTTCTGGTCAGGATTCCTGGTCATAAGGCTGCTCAAGGGCATCCTTTCCCTCAGGAGTGTTTCCAAGTTTGTGGCATGCACTTGCAGAGGAGGTGTTTCATCCCCGGTGAGCACTGAATTTAGATGGCCACAGGGAATACATAATATTAGTGTGTGAAGTGGTATGCATACCTTAATATACACATGTGCCAGGTTGCTAGAATCCTTATTTTACAAGGAGTATGGAGTAGAGACTGAGAAGTCAAATTACTTTCCCGAAATGTTAGTGGAAGTCAGTGGCTGTGCCAGGCTGAGGATATGAGATTTGCCCTGGGTGATATCCATGCTAGCTGCTCTACTCGACATCTCTGGTGTACTGGTGCTATCAAAAGTGTCCTTGCCTCCAGCTGAAATAGCACACCCTGCAGCAGTTGCGTTTTTGGGAACGTTGTGCTGTTGAGAGTAGCTTTGCAAGGTTGGATTTGTTGTTTGTCAGGCTGTTTGTTTATTTTTTCAAGTCTGACGAGAGCAGCTTTGTAGGCTTTGGCTGTGTTGTTATTTTCATTAGTTTTCAAGTGCTGACTTTGTTTTTGATAGCTTGCCTGTTTGTTTTAAAAGTCTTGTTTGTTCTTGGGATTGACGTTTGAGAGCGCTTTGTGCCATTTCCATGAGTCGTGAAGGCACCAGGAATTTTTATTGTTCTGATGAACACTATGGTCACCACCACCCCCAGGCATCTAACTGACACTTGGGCAGGCTGGCTGCTTGCAGACATCTGGACCTTCACACCTGTAGCAGCTGGCATGGACTGACCACGTGAAGGCAGTCCAGTCTTGGACGTTGTTGGGACCTCTTGCTAACCTGTGTCTGCCTCACCCTGCGGCATTGCCCGGAGTTTTTTGTATTCACTGACAAGACTGTGGGCAGACAGTTTGGCTTGTGGCATCAAGAGGGCAGCAGGCCTCACAACAGGTCTCGTTGGCCCTAAAACTTGCACCACGTCAACTTCCCAACCACTTTAAGAAAAAACTCAACAGGACAAAACTTCCTGAACATGTCTCCTCTTGAAAACACTTACGTGACACAGAGTAGACAAAGCGTATTTGAAAAACAGGTCTCTTTTTGGTGTGAATGGGTGGGGATTATGAAAATACCAGCCCAGGTTAGGCAAATATTTGTCCTCGCTCCTTTCGGAACTTAAAGCTGCAAGAGATTTTCAGAGCTGTTGAGCGGAGATGGGAGAGCTGCTGGAGAGTCTCACCTGTCCCCTCCCTGGCTTCTGAAGAGCATGCTCTGCAGTACCCGTGCTGGCTCAGGTAAGCCTTGTTTACTTTCCCTTATTCTTTATTGCAAGCCTACCCCAGCCAAGCACTGCTGGCGGAAGGGTGATGCTGAAGGAAGTATCTTGGGGGGACAAAATTCCCTTTCTGTTGGTCAACTGCATGCAAACACATCTAGTGGGGAGTGAAGGTGTGTCTAACACAACACAACTGTGTCTCCTGTGATGTCACTCCACGTGCGTGGGACAATGCCATTAGCAGCAGCTGAACCTTGAGGCTCATGTCACTGAGTAGTTAAATACACAGTGTGTAATGAAACCACTACCTAAGATACTGAGCTGTGTAGTTTTACTGGTCCATATAAAGCCAGATGAAGTTCTTGATTTATCAACTATATTCTGTTTTCTTCGATGTAGAGATAGGATTAGCGATTGTTTAAACGACATCTCTGTTTGACTAAGGAACAGAAAATCTGGCCACAGCACAGAACATTACATACACTTACCGTCCTCCCCCCTGACCTGCACCCGGTATGCAAAACATACTCTTATCAACACAGCAAAATAAAATGTTTGCCCTCAAGGTTTCCTGTGTCAGTTCACAGATGCGGCAAACAAATGTTTGTGATAGCTAGCGGAGTCTAGTGTGGACGAAACCTGAACAAAATTCTCAGTGGGTAATTTTCATTTGACTTCTGTAGTCTCAGAACTAGGCCTGAAGTGACTGTCAGTTAAATTGGGAGTAATTTTGGGCATAATCTGTCTACTTCCAGATGAAAGAAATATTGGCTGATACTTTGTACTGAAGAGAGAAAGAAGGGAGTAATTACAGTTAACTACTTCTCAGAGCAGTTCTAGTGAACGTGTAGTATCTCTAGTCTAAGCTAGGAGGTCAGCTGCATCAGATTTTTTCCTCATACTCTGACACATACTAGTCACGCTGGCTTCTGGCAAGTCAGCCAGGCTGCTTGAGAACTAACCTAAAGCTATCCAGATCTGTTCCAAAGTCACAGCAAAATAGGGTATGGCTAGCTTGCTAGCAAGCAGCATCAGTGTTTGCTTCTCTGTGCTAGGACGTTACCAAGGTATTAGTGAAATGCATACCTATCCCATAATCGGTACTGGCTTTTTGAACTGTTATCATCAAATAACAAGTCTGAGCCCATACGTAAGAGTGGAGTAGAGATGTAAAGGTTGGTCAGAATCAGATTCCCCTTGAACTGTATTGATATAAATGGCAAAAAAAATAAAAATAATTTGTGCTGATGCTATGCTTTGAAATGAGCCCTGTAAGAATGACATTGAAAGAGCCAATACACTTCACTGCTGCTGTATCCTTTATGACTTAAAGATCTTGGTTTTACTGAGAAGAAAAAATGAATGTTCTACTTTTCAGTTCTGCAAGTTTAGCCTTGTCCATAAGAGTCAGGATGAGTTATTCCTGGCTCTGACAACGCTAAAAATAAAAATAACAGGCCATTTACCTCTTCTGGAATATCTCTCTAACTCCCTTGAAATCAGTGGAAATAGCAGGATATCTACCATTTATAGATTCAGCATTACCATATAGAATTTGCGGTCAGGCTGATGTGAGGAGGAAGCAAACGCTGCCTTTCCCATCCCTCTTACGATTGTGCAGAGTTTATAGAATTAAAGCAACAAAATGCTTTTTACTAAAATAAACAGAGGACAAAACAGATGTATTGATTGGAGGACAGAGCCCAGACTTATTTTCAGACACCAAAGAAAACAAGGCTCTTCATAGATTAATCAGTCAGAGTCATTTTGTCATTCACAAGACTTACTGTTCCGCCTGCCTCACATCTTTACTGGCCGGTGCACTGATGTTTAAGGAAATGTCAAGAAAATTGTTTCCTAATCAATTTTATTTCAGGGGAAGGAAAGGATTCTGTGGGGCAGGAGGCTGGGACCAAAAGTAAATGAAATGCCAAGCTCTGTTTTCAAGGAGACCTACGTACAGTCACGGTTTGCATTTGCTCTTGTCCGACAAGACAGGCTGGCATCAGTGTTTTCTACACTTTACTGTTGCTGCTGCAGGGTGTATCTGGAAGAGCACAAAGAGCAGCCCATGAGCGACACGTCCCTGCTTTGCACTGCTGCAAGGGGAGGCTGAGGACTGGGAAGCCCTGGAGAGCTCTTGGAGGCATGCAGAGAGCGCCGCTGGTCCAGGTATTTGCTCCCATTTCAAGTCCCACACTCCTCCTTCTCCCCCTTCTTGACCTGCTTTGAGGGGTGGTGCAGAGGGGGTAGGAAAGAGTAGACCCAGGGCTTTATTTCATCACGAGGCACTCCAGAAGTGTAGGGAAAGACTGAAGTGTGTGCATATAAAGTCCAGTGGTGCTCACACAGGCACCACGAGGTTGGGACAGTATTTCTGTGTTTAACACCTGCCCCCTTCCCCGTCCCTCTCCCCAGCAGCATGCTCACTGAAGGACCTAGCAGATTCTGTCCTGTTGGTAGTTAACTTAGCATTAGGGCTTCTGGAAATGCCAGAAATAATCCTCAGGGTACATGAAAGTCTTGATCTGGTGATGTTGCTGTGCATCTCTAAAACCGGTCTCAAGGGTGAATATTACTGTGGCACTACAGGGTCTAAGTGAGATTTCAAGGAGTGTGCTGAGGTTGGGCAGCAAGGCAGAGAGGTAACTTAACCCTTTTGCAAAAGTCGCTGTTGTTTGCTCATGGTGTTTGCTCAGGGACACAACAGAAGTAGGCTTGAGCTCCATCAGCACAGTGTTAGAAAATGCCAGCTGCTTGCTTTAGAAGAAAGGGAAAAGGCAAACATGTCTGGGCCTGATGCTTCTCACGCTCGCAGACACTAGCAGGAAACAAATTCAGTGATGTGACTGGGATTATATTGTTGCAAAGTTGCTATTTTGTGGACCCTCTGGTGGGCGACTGAAGGGTTGATAGTCTTAATCATCCACCCATACCCACAGAGAACGCTGGTGTAAGGACAGAGGGAGGTCTGGCTGCACCCTTCTTATCAAAGGAAAGCTACTTGGATGGTGCTGGTGCCCTGTCACCAGATGTAGGCCGCTCTCCTGAAGTGGGGAGCCAAGAAGAGTATCCTGGAACAATATAGCTGCCCTGGCCCCATAGAGATGTGCCTAATCCAGTGCTAAGGGAGGAAACAACGTTTTTGCCAAATGTCTGATCTAATGTTCTGGTTAATCCATGCCTAAGATTCCTTGGACAGAAAACCCTTGGTTCATGGATGTAGGCTAACCTTTTGGGGTCCAGTTCTTTTTCACTCAAATCAACGGCAATTTGGCCATTTCCATCCATAGAAACAGGGTCATACCCTTTGTATTCCACGTCAGCTGAAATCAAAATGATGCATGACTATATAGCTGGCAGAGTTTAAAGCAACAAAAAAGAAATACAGGTGATCCAGAAATCTAATAGACAAACAGTCATCTGCAATATGTTTTAGGGAAATAAGACAATTTCCCTCTTCACTATTAACAGTACTGCTCTGGTTCCCACTAGGTCTGCTTATGGGACCGTTCATTTTGCTCCTTTAACAGGAGTTTGTATAAAATTGAGGTGCTTTATACAGTACTTCTGCAGAATGAAGAGCACACTTCGCTAGATAAAAACTGTTGCATAAAAGCCCAGCAATCATAAGACTTGGCCACTTCCTATTCCATTCCAGTGTTTGTGGAAATCACTTATTCCAGATTACCAACATATTGATTCAGCTGTAGTACCCCAGGGGGAAAAAGCTGGAAATCTGAAAGATCTCCATACCTATCCATTAACTGTTTC
>Ga0181612_154508_pt1 | contig 11215 bp, 8 predicted proteins | sample HoacroProtozoa21_FD_119630 | JGI IMG/M metagenome (GOLD analysis project Ga0181612, IMG submission 119630) | Hoatzin crop microbial communities from Cojedes, Venezuel. Combined Assembly of Gp0051906, Gp0051904, Gp0051908 | reverse complement strand
TGAATATGCACATTGTTCATGCAAACTGTGAAGGACTTTGAAGCCCTGCTACTTTAGGAACCTCAGATCAAGAGCTTTTATTTCCCAGATGTCTACGAATCCTTGTGTACAATATTCAATAACTCTTCGCTGAGGAGAGGTTCAAACCCTGCAGCTTGTACATGAGAGATTGCAAAGTAAAGTTAAAAAACAGCTTAAAATTTTGTATATGTTTTCCACTTATGCAATGAAATTTCAGCAGTGTGGAGTGTAATCACTGTTGTACTGCTGTCTGCAGTGAGGAGAAAGAGTATCATGGCAGACAGATTCTTGTGTTGTTTTTCCCCAATGACTCCACAGTCATCTCGTGCAAAGATAATTTCTCAAAATAGTTTAAAATTCATGTGTGTCCTCAAGATGACTTGTGACGTGCTATTCATATTTGTGGTCTGAGATGGAACTGAAGGGAGCTATGAGTTCCCTTCGTAAAAGAACTGATAAATTGGGTTTAAATGTGCCCATGTACTAACAGCTGTGTCTCAGACTGAGTTACCTAAGTGTAATAGGGTGATACTATCTGAATTAGATATGATACAATAGTATTTTTCTCTGAATTTCACACAGGGCTTTGATTCTTTCTTATTAGATTCAGTGGGATTTCGGGTGTGCATAGGCTGGAGCTTTTTTGCTGGGCCTTCACAAAACACAGCAGCTCGGTCTAAATTGCTTTATGCTTAGCTGGAGTTGGAGCTTTGTAAACCTTGGTGGAGACCAGAATTTAATAAGGATTTACACTCATATTCCTCATAAAAGAGCACCTTTGAATGATGAATTATGTATTGTATAAATTCTTAGTAATTTTCCTTATGACTAAAGTGAAACATACATTGGAGCATAAATTTTGTTGTGACTGAAAAGTGGCACTGGAATAAATTTGAGCCATAATACCAGAAGATGAGAGAAACTTGTATGATGGAATATGTATGTCAGAAGATAAGGAAACAAACCCAAAGTAATAAACAGTAAGGAAAAGACATTTAATCAGTTGGAAGTATTTGGCATTCAGGACATACTCGTTGGTAAATAATTTCAGTCATAAAGGATGTCTGTGGTCCTCAGGCCATCCGAGGTGCAGTATAAAAGCTAACTCAACTCAAGGTCCTTCCTACCCCTTCACTTTTTTCCTCTTTTGTGAACAAGGTTAGTTCAAATCTACTTCTCTTTTTCTATTTGCTGAATTCTCACCTTCATAACAATTTGATTGTCGTTCTTTCTCCACAGTGTTCTGCTAGTTGCCGGATTGATTGGGGGGAAGAATTTTTCTCTTCAAAAAGTTAGCTTTTTGCTACTAGAATTGCAGGTAATTCTGGAGTCCAGGCTTGGCCATATAGATCCTTGAAATGGTGATATAAATTCATTCACATGTGGGCTTTCAGACATGCCACGTGACTTGGCAAATTGCAACAACAATAATAACAATAAAGATCAAAAAACTGAATGGATAAGGGGTTGGAACTAGATGATCTTTGAAGGTCCCTTCCAACTCCAACCATTCTATGACTCTGTGATTACAGAGGTCTATGTGCACAGTCATCTTTCAAGTAGAAATGTGCATTTGATATCTTTAAGGGTCTTTTCAATCACCTGTAAGGTCTGAAATTTCAGCTGGGTTGATATGAAAACAAGAGTGTTTGCAAAAGATGTGGATGCGTTTATCTTCAGAAAAGTCATCCAGAAAAATCCTTTTCTTTGGTGTTTATTCCATGGGAGGCTTCTTCAGTGTTCCCATTTTTGTTATGACTATAGTACTGAGCACAGTGTGAAACTAGAGGGTAAGATGAACCAGATACTAAAAGAAACAGCTGGAGAGGAAGGAAACTAGAAAGGTGCAAAACACAGATTTTTGCGGGCTTTTAGAAATCAATTCAGTTGAAACACGAGCTTTTGAGCCTCAAATACCACTTTCTAAATGAAGACACAATGAAACTGCGTACTGAGGTGAGAAGGAATAGTACCTTTCTTCACTCTTCTACTGTAGTGATTAACCTAGACCTCAATATGATAGGCATCATCAAAAAGTTCTGGTTGGTGTCTTATAGTTGCCAAGTTTTGGAATTCTGTTACAGGGTGCAATGACAACTCTTCCAAGTTTAGATAAGTGGTTTCAGGGACCGTGAGGACAAGGGGAAAGCACAGCAGAACTAGAGGAGAGCTGAGCACCCAAAAGGCTGAAATGGTGATAAGAAAAATCAAACTTTGTGTTTATTGGTGTGTTGGAACCAGACACAGCGAGCATGCAGTGAAATCCTGGTTTTCTCATGAGTAGCATGTCTGTAGACTAATTGTTAGGGAAAGATTTCCAAAGACCTCAGCTTCAAGTATGTTTAATTATATTGAGATTTGTTCCTCTTCATAGGTGAAGTTGGAACCTGGAAAATAATTCTTCACTTCATTTTCCAGATGTCTGTTGAAATGTATCCGTAAGTACATTTGTGCCTAGGCATTACTCATGATCACTATTTCTACAACACTCTGAGTACCTGAAGCTGGATATCAGTAGTGCCTTTCCCGACATACAGCCAAGCAAAATACTAAAATTAATGATACAGGCAAGTGTCCTTTGTTCTGCTGCCAGTTATTCCACTGGATCACCAATAACTGAGAGAGGATTATTTCAAGCTCCACCTTCTTGCACCATATTTAAGAAATCTGTTTCCTTCTCATTTCACTCCCTTCTCAAATCCTAAAAGGATTCCTGGGAAGTTCCTGTTGTCCTGATACCTGAGCTGAGTAAATGTAAGTGCAATACGACTGCTACAGTGCATTCAAATCTGGTGCTGTGTTTCAGGCTTACCTCCATCCCACGAACATGTCCTGCTATGACCTGTGTCCTCCCACCTCCTGTGGCCCTACCCCCCTGGCAAACAGCTGCAACGAGCCCTGTGTCAGGCAGTGCCAGGACTCGACAGTGGTGATCCAGCCGTCTCCCGTGGTGGTGACCCTGCACGGACCCATCCTCAGCTCCTTCCCTCAGAACACCACTGTGGGATCCTCCGCATCTGCAGTCATTGGGAGTGCACTCAGTGCCAAGGGAGTGCCCATCTCCTCTGGTAGCTCCTCAGGACTTGGGAGCTTTGGCTACCCAGGCCTGGGTAGTGGGTACAGCTGGCCCTACCATTGCTAAAACTCCTACTGCAGTGGTTTCCATGGGCTATGCTAAAGCGTGAGGAGCAAGCAGGAAGAAACGACCGGGAACACTGAAGCACGACACAGGACTGAGCTCATGGCCATGATTTTCAGATGTGATGTTAGACACCCACAGTCTGAAGTTAATGGAGCTGTGGGAGCTTGGCATCTGCTAAAATCAGGCCTCTGCTTGTCTTACTTTTGTTAGCTTTACTTTATAATTCTGATCAAATGTCTTGTTCTCTTACGCTTTTTTGTATTTGACAATGACTAGGTAAAATATGTAATGGTTAGAAATTTTTCTGCCTGACTGAATTACTACAGTCCTCTTAAACAATGAAGAAGGAAGATCTCATTTTGCTGAATGTGTCGCTGTGGGAGGGATGAGTGGGTACTGTCCTTAGCGGACGATGAAATGTATTACTTACACTTTACATTGCTTCCTTCCATTCCTCAGCCTCATTAAATACGTGCTGCATCATACTGCAAGTCTACCTGTATTTCTTCCTTCTCCCAGCCCCTTTTCCAGCTTGTGTGTGGTGAAATATGTCCCTTTTTGAGTCATCAGTTCCAGAAAACACTGTAAAAACAACTTCATGTCAATTGCCAGAGAAGGAGACAGATCTCAGTTGTGGAAAATTTTTTTCTTTTTTTACATGGTAAATCCAGCCTGAGACAATTTATCAAAGGCTAGGAAGAGATGAAGTTCACCTACAATGGGTGTTCCTCCTGCTGTTGCAGAAGTAGGAAAGCTTAAAGTAAGGGATTTGCTTCTGTTTACACTTTGAAGGCCCTTTACTTACTGTATATGGAGGGGAAAAGGCCCTTTAACTATTTTAATCTTGCTCTTTTATGAGACAATGTTTGTTTTGAGAGGAATATCTTTGAAGTGGGATGAGGATGGGACAATAAACTGATTTGAGAAGGGGGATTAACTGCCCTTCAAAGAGAAGTGGAATAGCCCAACTTCAGGGAAAAGCTCACTGAGGAGAATACTGTTTCTGCTTATGCTTCTGTAGATGTAATAGAAAAGAGCACCTATACAGAAAAGAGGACAGAGGGGTGCAGCAAGAAAATCTACAGGGGTGTGAGGAACACTAGAAAATATAGGAATAAACCTTTTTCTGAAACTCTGCCTCTGCTCATCTGTTCTCATCTTGCTGCACAAATAGGATACACTTGCTATTACCTGGGCAACCTGGAAGAAGATTGTGGCTTTGTTTACCCTACCTATGGTACTTAGGAAGATGCCTTTAAAAGAAGGGAAAGATTGTGCTTATCCTGAGCACAGCTGAGCTCCCTCAGCGCAGCGGCGGTAGGAGAGAGGCAGCAAGCTGGTACAGCCCTTTGAATGCAGCCCAGAGCTTGCTGAGGGGTGCAGCTCCTCTCGGCAGCTGAGAGCAGACCCTGGTAAGTCTTGGAGGGGAGGAAGAGCAGGCTTTGTGGTGGTTTTGTAAGGGAATTGGCCTTTTGAAATTGCTGGCATGGGAAGAACTTTTGGGAGAAAGAGATTAAAAGATTTTGAGTTCTAACCCCTTCTCAGGATGCCTTAATAAACTGACCTGCTGTGCTTATTAGATGTGAGCTTTGCCGTGTGTTATTTTGTTCTACCTTGATCATCTGCGTTGTAATAAAAGCAGTGTTTAAAGATTGGGAGCTTTGGTCCCCAAAGGAAGGAGGTTTGAAAAGTTCTGCCTGAAGGCTCTGGATGATTCAGTGTCCTGTCAGCTGATACAGCTCACAGCCTGATATCTGCGAAATTTCTTTCTTGGAGTCTTTGTCTAAGTCTGTACAGACAGATGCTGAACTGTAATTAAAGCCAGGGAAAGAAGCTGACAAAATTATGTTGACTGCAGTCATTAGTGGAGCTAAATTAAAGGAGGTACATCAATTCCATGAAAGAATTAATAATATCAAGGAGTAGGTTTTATTAGTGCCCAACAGAAGAGAATGGAAAGTTAGCAGTTTGATATTCAAATACAGCAGACGGCTGGTCTGAGGTAAATGTGTAATGTATTTTTTGCCATCTCAACTGAAGCTATTGCTTGATCAAAGGGGATGCATACCAAAGAAGTCGTCATCCATGTGCAATTGTTGCAAAATAGCTTTTTCTTATGGAGGTCAATCTGCATCTCTACCACAGCAGAGAAGTTACTGTTCCAGAGTATTGGTGTGGCTGGAAAGAGTTATGGCTGAGGCACTACAGTGAAGCTTCTTTAACATATGCAGGTGGACAGAAAACGACATTTCTCATGACAAAGTATATCTTCCTACTCTTGCAATCCCCCCTGCAATTCTCTATTAAGCTTTCTTCTAATCAACTGCACCAAACCTTTCCTCAGAGGTAACCTCTGTGCATGCACACTCTTTTCCAAAGTCAGGAACTTTCCTTCAAACATTCAGAAATTGTAGCAGAAAGGTCTGGTGGGCAGCTCACTTCTTGAAAACAAAAAGCAAAAACAATCCTCAAGCATCATTTTCCCCGTTTGTGCCTGTTCCAGACTTCTGCCTTTGGGTTAAAACTTTTCACAGCAACAAGCATAGCACAGTCCCAAAGTAAAAAGTTTCTCTGGTTTTGTAGTGAATCAGAAAGTGTTTTATTCACCTCTGCAGAACATGAGCTAGATTAGCAAGTTACAGAGCAAATTTTCTAGTCAAGATGAGCTCAGGTGCTGCCTCTCAAGTTTTTGTTGTGTTTGCTTTGGAAATGTCATACTGCTTTAGACTGGGGTCTGCATAATCCAGCAGCATGTGTGCAATAACCCATAGTACTAGGCAATAAAAGAGCAGCATGAAAACCAGTGTACGGTGGAGTGCACGTGGTCTGAACAAAAGAGCTGTCTGCATCTTCTCTTCCTCAGTTTATAAACTTGCATCTGTTAATATCTATCTCTGAATAGCTGGAACAAGCTGGTCCCATAGAAAAAAGAATCAAGTGAGCTGTTTTTGCAGGACAGTAAGTATTTGCTACTGCTGTCAGTGAAAACGTATTTCAGTATCATATTTTGTAAAGCTAAAACCAGAATTGCAGCGTCTGCTGTGCATACAGGGATAAGGGAAGAGGCAGGCAGGCTCTGAAGAGCAAGAGCCTTTGTAGCTTTCTCAGGCTGCCTGGAGGATCTGGGACATTCTTACACATTTACTAGCTTGTCCCTGCATTATTTCTTTTTTCTTTTGCATATGGCTGGGTTCCCATTAGTGAAATTGTTTTGTTTACTGTTAGTGTTTATTGCCTGGACTTATCCTGGCATTGGATGAAAACAACGATCCATGGTGTCTCTTTCATCTTTTTGGTTTGCATCCATTAAATATGCCTGGCTCCATTACACGGACTCCACCTTCCCAAAAGGTGGATGAGTCAAAATTCCATTTGGTTGGGAGTTCTGTCTGCTCTTTAGCATTTTGGTCACACTGGTCCATGGGAGTACCACCCGCTGTCACAGCAAGAGCTTTTAATTAAAGTTCTGAGTGTGCAATTTCATCCCTGATAAGTGACTGTAAGATTTAGAATCACTACCTCTTGTAATATCCCAAAACTTTCAGCTCCTGGGATGAGCAGATGGAGCCAGCCAGGCCAACTAGACATCTGATCACCTTCAGGAGAGGACTTCTGATTCTTTTTGTAATCACTATACCTTTGATGAATTTGTTTTCAAAGCCACCTGTTTCTCTTATGGTAGATAAATAGTTCTTGCTATAAATTAGTGTTTTTTAACATTTTGATGGAGCAGTAGTGTGTCTCTGTGTGTGCATTGGTAAGAGCGTTGGGGAAAGACTGGTAAATCTCAAGGGATAGGGGAGCATCCGTCAGTAGTGTCACTGATGGGAGTCATCACATACCTAAGGACATACAGTGACTGATGGTTAGAATGGGATTTTTAACCTGTGATTTTGTGCAAATACTTGCTTGTATTTTAAGTAAAAACTGGAAGGACTCCAGTTTATGACACCACACATTGTGAGGAAGTTAAATTCGTTAGTAATCCTGGTCACAAATTTTAAATGCTGATCATGTTCAAATAGTGTCACATACCTTCACATTTTCTGATCATGCATTATTTGCATGTCTGAGCCATTGATGAAAATATGTTGTAAACTTTGAAGACTTTTCTTCTTCAGAACTGTGCAATCAACATTTACTTCCTAGGAGATCTTTGTGAAGACGCTCAGTTAAGAGGTAATTTGCATGTCTCCAGCTAAGTGATTTAAACATTAGAAGAGAAGAGATTGGAATACTGATCCTTGCCCTAAAGTCTGCTTATGCATTGTATGCAATTACTTTTTAATCTAGAAATTATCTTTGAAAAAGAAATTGAATTGTTGCATATTGCAATGTTCTTTAAGACCATGCAAAATGAAGACAACGTTATTTGCTTTCAAAAAAGGGAAAGAAGAATATTACAAACTTCTGTAAGTAGCTACCATTAATTTGGAGTATAATTTTTTATGATAGTGCAAGACACAGTCAGGGAAAATAATAATTTAATGGCAAATGTAAAACTTTTAGGCGACTTTAATGATCCCATAGGTAGGCTTGTGCCAGACTTTGAGTACCAATGTCTCTGACTAGCCTAAAATTCAAATACATCTACAATCTGACCTGAATTGTTTTCCTGGCGTTTGATGTAGGAAGAAAGCTGAAACTGCAGACTCCTTAGATGAAGGACTTTCACACTCAGTTCCCAAATTGAAGAACTATGTCTCAAATGCCTTCATGGAAGTGTGGTAGTTTAGTATTAAATGAATAGATCAGACTGCTGATACTCTTTCATCCTGTCTTCTGAGTCAAGAATGTAAAACATGGTCCCTCCAATAATCTATTTCCCAGTAGCTACCTCTGAGACGGGTAAAGTGCAATTAGCTCTGAAAAGTGCTTTCTGTAACAGTATTATTTTTTGAATCTGTCTGGATGTTTGAGAGGAATTTGGCAAACCTACAGTCTGATTCGGAGTCAGAAACAGTAACTTCAGGCTGTTTGGACTGAGATGTGTCAAAAACTTGTGCTCTTCATGGAGAGAGAAGGGGGATTTCACAGGGGAGTTCACATACGTCTTTCCTAATACATGTATTCATCTGCGTCAAATGACGTACATTGCATACATTGTCCTTAGGATGCAGAATAATGTCTTTAGTAACTCAGATGAATCACTTGATGTGACCAGGAATTAAATGGGCTCATAAGATTTTCAGATAAAAGAAATCTCTATAGTGGAATGCATACGTTATGGTAAGGAAATTAAACGAAGGCAATAAATACAAACAGTGAGGAAAAAGTAAATCATCAGCTGGGAATATTATGCATACAAGAAGTCTTTAGTAATTGGCTGCTAAATAGCTACATGCACAAAGTACGTCTCAGATCCTCAGGCACTCTAAGACACAGTATAAAAGCCAGCACAGTGAGAGCTGCTGCCATCCACTTCTGCTTGATTCTCCTTGGTGAAAAGGGTAAGTCAGAATCTGCTCACCATCTTTCAGTGCCCTGAATTGTTGCCTGCATTGTATTTTATTTTTATGCTTTCTTGTCTATAGCAATCTAAGGTTTATGCTCTTTACCAGTGCGTGTGGGAGACCTGCAAGCAGCTCTTTCTCTAAAAGAGGGTAGCTCTTCTTTGAAGGGTGGCATTTGCTGGACACAGGGTATCAGTCTCATTTTCCCTTTGTGTCACCGGATCGTTCAGTTCCAAGATGTTCAAATCTCTGCATGTGAATTGCTCAGCAACTAGAAGTGGATGTGGAGAACCTGTACAGTGATTTGTGGCTTTCTCAGAGCTTTTTCTATATAAACAAGTAAGTGGGCTCAAATTTTCAAAAGTGTGCTGAGCAATATTGAAAGTATATCCCTTCTTGCACCACGATACCATGAAAATAATCCTTCTCTGCTCCTAAGCACTTTGGGACCAGGAATTTTGATTCATCTCCTTCTAAAATGCTCTGAATACTCTGGTGCTACAATTCCATTGCAGTCCCTCAGTAATCTGTAACTGTTGCAGGGCTGCACATATTCTGGAGGACTGTTGTGGGAAATGAGCTATCAAAGACTGCTCAGGAGCAGGCAGAGCTACCCCTTGAGCTGTCTTCTGTAGTGTAGAGGAGTTTGAGTTTCTTTGCAGTCTCCTTTCAACCTAAGACTAACACATTACTTCATTCTCGACGTGGTCTCCAGTTAGTTTCTTGCATTCTCCATCATCTTAGCAGCTTAATTACATGACTATAATTACAACTTACTCCATGTGTTTACTTCCTTCCCTGTATTTCAGACTTAGTTCCATCCTGCAGACATGTCTTGCTATGATCTGTGTCCTCCCACCACCTGTGGTCCAACTCCGCTGGCGAATAGCTGCAATGAGCCCTGCGTCAGGCAGTGCCAGGACTCGACATATGTGATCCAGCCCTCTCCTGTGGTGGTGACCCTGCCCGGCCCAATCCTCAGCTCCTTCCCACAAAATACCACGGTGGGATCCTCAGCATCTGCAGCTGTAGGGGATGCTCTCAACACCGCGGGGGTCCCTATCTCCTCTGGCAGCTCCTTGGGACTCGGGAGCCTTGGATATTCAGGTCTAGGTGGCCTTTCTGGGAGGTCCTACCGTCGTTACAACCGGTGTGGGCCATGATAAAGCCTTGGGGAAAAACCACAAAGGAACAACCAGAAGCTTACAAGCGTGACCCGGATGCAGGACTGAGTTCATGACCATGGCCATATGTTTGCTGACCACCCTCAGCTTTTCCCTAAGCTAATGGGACTGCAGGAGCTTGGCACTTCTGATTTAATGCCTTTCTGTGTTATCAACGAGGTGAAAAATGTAACTTTTATTGTTGCATGTAGGAGCTGGGTGTCCAGCTGTAAAGCATTGCCTTGAAATGGATGATTAGTTTTATCCATACTCAACCCTACTGCTTTCTTATGCTGTACATATTTTTAAGATTCTAATTCTCACTTATTAAATTTATGACGCATCATCATATGTCTCTTGCAATGTTCTTCCTCTCTTTTCCTCTTTGGAGCCTTCTCGGGGAGAAATTGTCCTGTGCTTAAATTGTCCGTGTGAGGCAGATCTTCATTTAAATCATACCACAGCAATTAGTAGGGAGGTAATCATAGATAAATGTGAGCAATGAGTAATACTCCCTTTTTGATTGGGTATGTTTTCCCTTAGTCAGCACTTCTTTAAGTACAATATGAAATAATCATTCCTGGATAACAATCAATGGGGGAAAAGAGGTGGGAAACCTAATGTTGTCTTACAGGCAACATATAATTTCATTTATTTGGAGCTCAAAAATCCCAGCAATCTCTGGTATAATTTTCATACTCACATTTTAGATTATGAAGAAGATTTTGCCTTCAGCAAAGAATGGCTGTAAATATCAGGAAGAACATTTAAATATCAACACTTTAAAAAAAAATGACGTATGATCCCTCATTTGTTGGCTTGCTCATTTAGGAATGCTGCAATAAGTGGTAAGTAGTTATTAAATTATGTGGTGATCTGGGGGCCTTTGGGGTGTCGCCAGAAATCCACAGAGCAATAGCAACTACCCTGCCAGTTCTGAACCTTGGGGAAGATAATGGCTGCTAAATTGTTAAGCAAACATTCGTGACAACAATGCTGTTGGTGTCTTAAAGATCCCAATTAAACTTTCATTCCACATTTTAAAGAGAGGCTGAGCAGGGCAGATGGTTTGAGAAGTTTACTCAGCACACCAGGAAGCGTTGCTCCTGGAGGAGGCTACAGGACGAACGAAAACCAGAGAGGCTCTTGTGCAACACCACCGGGTTTTAATGTGAAAGAGAAGTATACCAGCCAATTACAGAAAGAGAAAGTGATACAAGGGGAAGAGTGTGATGCAGGTATCACGCTCTGGCACCAGTGCCCCTCGCGGGACCCAGGGGACAGCCGAGGTGATGGAGGGATGCAGGGGATACCGCGGCTGAGCTGTGCAGCCAGGGCACGCTGTGGAACAGGGTAGTTGGCTGCTGGGCACACACAGCCTCCTCCTCTCCCCGTGCCAGGCAAGCTCATACGTGCTGCTGGTCCCCATAGCTCAT
>Ga0181612_152211_pt1 | contig 11215 bp, 6 predicted proteins | sample HoacroProtozoa21_FD_119630 | JGI IMG/M metagenome (GOLD analysis project Ga0181612, IMG submission 119630) | Hoatzin crop microbial communities from Cojedes, Venezuel. Combined Assembly of Gp0051906, Gp0051904, Gp0051908 | reverse complement strand
TGTGGCAGATGAATTCTGGGGGTGCCCCCGGCACGGCACGTGTTAGCTGTGGGGAGAAGAGCTGCTGTGAAGGCCTCGGCAGCACGCTTGCTCTGGGGCTAGTGCAGGGAAAGGAGGTCCCTCCGCTCCCTCTTGATACGCAAAAAATTCGTGAAAGTCATGAAGCCAAGGCTGGGTTATTGATTTTTAAAACCAGCAACTTTGAAACTTTTGTTTTTAAATGAGGAAGCTCTGTTTTGGGGGGGGGGGGAGCTGCTCAGAATGGGTACAGTTCTCTTTCCACGTTTTTCTGTTATGGTAGTGTCTGTCTAGCTTCAGGCTGATCCAGCAGATTCAGTATGAAAATTGTCCTATGGAAAGTAAGAGTCAGCTGGGAACTGTGTGCTTGCTGAAGGTAGCCAATTTCTAAAAACACTTGGAAAAGTACTTTTGGAAAAAAACCAAAAGAAGTATTTGGTTCTAAGGATGTGGTTTGAGAGCTGCTGGCACTTATGTGGGACTGTATGCTGGTTTACTGTGCCCCCGGAAAATCATGGAGAACTTCCAGCTGCAATGTTAAAGCTTATTTGATTTTTTTTAATTATTTTTTTATTATTTTTGTGGGTTTTTTAGCAATTTGGAGTTCTGTAGCATTACTGGTGTTTCCCTAATGGGTCTGGTTTAGCTACACCTCTGAAGAAACATATTTGTCCAGCATGTGAAAAATTATGCAATAGTAAAGAAAAATATGCCATCTGTGTTTTACGGCTGATCATCTGTTCTCATCTTTGCTTATTTTTTGCTGAATTGCCTGAAGCAAGACATGCTCAGCCCTAATTAACTGAAGCAGACTTTGTAATCTTGAGAATTTCCGTGATAATTCTGAAAGGTTTTGTGAGCTTTTGAAAATATTTGGAAAAATAACTTGACACTTGTTTTGTAATTAAACACACGCTTGTCAGTCTCCACGCCTAGAAGCTTGCTTTGTGTAATCGCTTTAGGAATTCAGGAGCCTACACTTGTTTCAGAAGGAGAGGTGAGATAAAGCCTTGCTTAAAAAAAAACCCAAAACGCTATAGATAAAAAAGACCCGGACACCCTAAGTAAGGTGGAATTTACTCTGTACCCTGCTTAAGAGACTGTGTGCAGCTTCTTGCTGTTAGCTTATCAACGCAGAATGGGGCTGCTAGGGAAATCCCGTGTCTCGCAGCTGCCTGGTACCAGCAGAGATGCTGTCAGCACGGACACGTATGTTTTTCCCTTCCCAGCACATCCTTTCTCGTTTCCTGAATTGTTGTGATGACTATACCACTTAGGCTAATTGTTTGTTTGTCTCCCTGAGCTCTTTGGGAGTAGAGGGAGGAGAGTTCCTGGAACAGCGTTGTGTTCCCGGGGTGGCAAGCACCCTCCCTTGCCAAGTCTGCCAGGGCTCACAAGAGGCTCTGCCTTTCTTGAAGAAACTACTGTTGAAACGCTGGAATTAAAGAGGAGTCAATATTTCTTTGAATTAAATAAAGCACAGTTAAAGCTAAAGTGCTGAAAGCTGGGGTTTCTGTATCTAGTGAGGGGCTGAAAATGACCTGGACCTGAGAAGCGGGCGGAAAACAGACAAGGTGGTGGCTGTCAGTACGTAACCTCCAGTACTGTGCTTCTCCACGTTCAGGCTCTGCTGCAGAACCACAGAAAAATGAAATTGAATATTCGTTACTATTGAGGCTTCCTGCACCCCTCCCTCCCTGGGATTCAGTACTGAAACTTAAACCAAAATCTTTGTGAATAAGCAAATAAAAAAATACCCAAGCACGCACCGCTGAGGGATTGTAGGGGTTTTGTTGGGAGTTTTTTGTCAGTAGCAGCTGTGGTGCTTTACCCAACCTTCATTCAGCCAGAAGATTCTGCGTCGTGGCCTAAAGTCTGGCCTGGAAGAAAAATACTGGCTTCCCTTGGTCTTTGATAGATGTTTTTCTGTGGGGAGGGGAATTCACTTTATCACTTGCTATCTAGTGGAGAGCGTGGCGCTGCTGTGGGAGGGAATTTCTCTTTCTCCGCAAAGACGGTGCTTGTGTAACCAGGGATGCAGAATAGCTTTCATCCTTGGAAACAGAACTGAAGATACATGTTTGCTTTGAATCCAGGAATAGACTAATTGCACATTTGCAATGTGCTGGACATATTGATCAGTTGACTGAAATATTGATGAGTAGCTGCTGCATGTGTTGTCATTGCTGCCTGCTGGAAGGATTAGAAAACTCAGGTTCATCATCTTGAAAGCGTGTCATACCCAAACACAAGGCAAAAAGCTTTTGTGCAATGGATCTGTGGACACTGGGGAAGGAGAGATTGGATTTCAATCTCTAATCTACTTACAATTTACGTGTTGAAACAGTCGCATGTTTTCTGCGGTGATTTTAAATGTGGCATCTTCATCTGAAGATGCGCTTCTGCCTTCCTGTGCATTTGCCCCATCATTTTTCTTTTCCCAAAAAAGTGCAGAACTTGTTTCCCTTCCCCTTTGCTTTCCTGTGCCACCACTTTGTGTCTGTGTGGTCCCTGGTTCTGTCTTCCTTTGCCTGACTTTCACAGCTTGCTATGCCAACATCAGGATGGACGTTTGCCACCTTCCTGGTCAAATCCAGTGCCCCTCTTTCAGTGGTGATAGGAGCCCTTCAATTCCCTGTGCTTCGGTGCGAAATACTTTATAGTTCGTGCTTAATAGTTTTGTGTTGTTCTTGGGGTTCCGAAGATATTCTGGAAATACTTTATAACAAATCTGCTTCCATCAAATCCCCTCCCTGAAGTTACAGGTATCTAATTCCATTTTGGTTGCCCTGGCATCCGTGTTGCACAGACAGGTAAGATGCATGACCTGCAGGAGAGCTTCACCCCTCGAGAGTGGCATCTGGAGGGGAGACAGGCTGCATGTTTGTAGCATCACTGCAGATGTCCCAAGTTTGGACACGTGAGTGTCGTACTTGACATTGTACCAAAGTCACAAGCTATGTAACATTTTCCATTTCTCAATTTAAGGAGTAGCTTTATGGCATGTATATATTATTTTTACGCATGCAAATAGAAAGAGCTGAGTCTTGTTCAGAAGCACAATAATGGTAATAAGAACAGGTTGTACAACATACTTCCTAACTCTGTCTTCTGTCCGCAGGTCCAGCAAGAACAAAGAAACCACTCCGCAGAACCAGTAATAGATGACTATAAAAAGATGGGGACTCTCTTTGGCGAACTAAACAAAAGCCTTATCAGAATAGGCTTCACAAGGATGTACTTTGGAGAACGGATAGTAGAACCTGTAATAATTATGTTCTTCTGGGTTATGCTCTGGTTTCTTGGCCTACAAGCTCTTGGACTGGTTGCTGTTCTGTGCCTTGTCATTATTTATGTACAACAGTAAAATTTTATAGATGCTGTTCGGATTATATATTTCAACACTGTCACTATGTCAGTGGATTTGTGTGTTCAAGCAAATGGGTGGCATATCAAAAGCTGCAATGCTTCGAATTGCATTTTGATGAACTTCCAATGTTTGGGGTGAGGGGGACTAAAATTACGCATTTTAAGCAAAGTCACCAGTGCCCTACTACATCTTTGAAGGGCAAAAAGGATAATGTTTGTAATATGGTGGTGTCCAGTGTACTGTTTTGTGCACTCTTGGGGCCTTAGTCCAGGGATTGGCTTTTTATCTGTCCCCCTTCAATGTTCTTGCTTTGTATGGTGAAAATTTTCTGTCTGGTTTTAAAAAGGACACTTGATGCGAGTGTCCTGTTTCACTCTCAGGGGGGCTGCTCGTGTGCTGTTTGTTCCCTGAGTCTGCGTAATTTGCTAGGCTGTTTGCTGAAAAGGTAAATCTGTGCCAGGGAGGTTTGCTAACAAACCTGCAATGACAGAGGTTCATAAGGTGAGCACAACTTCCCCACACAAAAGCATCCTTGGTTAGTTTCCCCCAGGAAACAAGCTACGCCAGCAAAATGCTTTGATACTCATGTTAGTGACTTCACACAAGGCTGCGGCTGTCGCTGAGGAGAAATCACAGTCCTATGCTGGCCACGTGGGCTAATGGAGCTCTGCCTTGGTTTTGGAAATGCACTTGGCTCCTGCTGCTATTTTTCTTTTTTTTTTATACTTGCTCTTTCCCCCAGCCCTCCTTCTGAAGATAAATATTTGGGTAATCCATGGACTTTGTAGGTGGTTACAGGTGCAGTGTTGCCATTCCAGCAGGCGATGCTAGGATACTGTCTGCTTCCTCTGGGTCCTGCGTGGAGTGTCTGAACCACCCCACAGGCACCAGACCAGATCTCTTCACGCTGTAGCAAATTAGGGACGCATTGACCCAACACGAGCTAGAAGCTTTGTGTACCTAAGCAAATCAGACCTGTTTCCTCATGCAAGGCAAGAATGTAGTTGAAATCAGGTGGTCATTTTATTTAGCAGTCTTACCTAATTCGTTTCCATGCTAGGCAACAAAAATGCCTATCTATAGGTGTGTATCGTGGGCAACGCAAATCAGAGAATAGGGTGTGTACGTTCAAGACCACGTGCAAAATTCACTCTGGCTCCCCAGGAGCCGCATGGGGGGTGTACTGAATATCTCCAAGCTGAATGTGGTCACGTAAAGAAAAACAGTAAGATGAGACAGGACCTTTACTAAATAGGCTACCAATTTAATATTTGTTGTATGTTAGTAAGAAATTTAGTTGCAAAATTGGCTTCATTTATGGTAGAGTGAAATTATACATTTACTTAAAGAAGTGTAATAGAAGACAGACATCAACAATAGATTAGCTGAAAATGCTGTCTTATCCAGAGACTTTTTGAAGTTAAGGGCAGCTTCTCTATGCTCCTAGTCCTGCAACTGGATTCTGAAGGCCAATTCTATGCCTATACGGATCGTGTTGGTTGCTGGGCTCTGTTTCCAGGACCATTAGCCCCAGTCTTTCAGACTTCCCTATGAGTAAAATAATTGTTACATAGGGCAGTGAACGTCAAGGCCCAGCTCCTTTAAAGTCTTTATGTGCCTAAATACCATCTGCAGACATGTCTCTGTGCTTTTCTCATGAAGGCGTAGTTACCTTCTGAAGAGCCAGGTCTCCTCTGCAGACCTTCAGGTGGCCTTGACTGTGGGTCCAAGAGGCTCTGCGGAGCTGGCAGGGGGACTGAGGCCCAGCCGCGTGTTTAGATGGCGACCAGTGGTGACTGGCACCTAGTTAAATAGTTACGCTGATGGCAGGGAAAGGTTTGGCAACAGAAGGTGCTCCTGGGTACAGGGGTTTGTTATCCACAGCTGGAAGTCCCAGCGCAAACAGCAAGAACTCGGAGCTAGGAGCTTTGTACTCACAAGTGCCTAGGGGTAAACTTTGGGTTTGTTTCAAGCCTCGTAGAAGCAGAACATCTGTTTACATCTTTGCATATTTGTATAGACGCAGTGGTGGGTTTATGTGTATTTTTCTCCTGTATAAGGGCTGTGCTACAACAGTCATTTAAAAAAAAAAATTCCTTCCTTTTTTCTCACGATCAAGTTACTGTTCAGAGGATCTCACCCAATTCCTTTCATCCTGTAGGAAAAGAGTGTCTCTGTGATATCCTTGTTACAGTAGTGCTCTCGTGTGAAGATGCCGTGCTGTGAGATGGCATGTAGTGTTTCCTGAAGCGGTGATTTTGCTCTGTGCGTAAGGAACGGGGAGCAACGAGCCAAGGGTGTGACTGTGACAAATTCAGTAAGGAAATTGTTTATATGCATGTAACCTTTTATTATGTGCATAACTGTGACTGTTTCACTCATGAAGTCATTTTAGTTGTCCTTTTGATGTTCATGTTTGTATACGTGTACTCTAGGGAGCTTTTGGACTAATATTGTGAATGGTGAATGGTTTATATGGTTTCTCTTAAGGGTAATTTACTGCATTTTGTCCTTTGTGGAAGTGTTTTGTTTTTAAAAATCTGAAGAAATAACCCTCCTGGTGGAGTTAGGGTGAATGAAAATGAAGAAGAAAAATAATGTATTGCATGAAAGATAACCCCCTCACCTGTATGGTTTCATACATTCCATTGTATGTAAGAATTTGCACAGAATCATTTATTCTAATTCTGTGCTGTTGCTGTACTATTTCTGCGTCATTTGCAGGAAAGGAGAGAGGAGTTAAGGAAAAAAGGGGACTGACAGAATCAGACATAAAGAGTGGAAAACAAAATGCATGAAAATGATGCATATATGTGTCAAAAGAAATCTGATTGTAAAAGTGTGCCAAAAGCGAGGGAGAAATGGGTGAATAGTCCTTGTATTGTGTTCTTCCTTCCATCCAGATGTAGTTCCAAGACAGAGGAAGCACCAAGCGCTCAAAGGATGTCGCTAGCTAAAAAGCAGAAGGTTAATCTAAAAACAAAAGACAATTTCACTTTTGTCTACATAGTAAAAATTGATAATATTATTTATATTGGTATAATGATTATTATTCTTGATAGAACTGAAAGCACCTTTATATATCTGCGTGTAGGACTGTATGAAGGAATTATGTCCCTTAAATCTGTGTTAAACAACAAATGATGTAATTCCTGTTGGTCAGTGTAACATATTGAAAGCTTTTTACATAACCACTGTTTTTTTAAAGGATGAACTCTTCAGTAATGTTCCACACCTGCCAAACGTATAAGTGTTTGAACTACTGTGCACAGAGAAGAAACTCTACATGTAGGAGAATCTTGGAGAACCCTGTTTGCACTGAAAAGTCATTGCATTGGAGCTGTCCGTTTAAAAAGGAAAAATCCTATTTCTTAAAAACTCTATTAAGTGAATCCTATGGAAAGCACTTGTTATTCTTTCTAGTAAAAAGTATTGTCATCAATGAGAACTGTGAATGCTTTGGGTTGCTGTGTTCACGGTTACTTGACTCCCGGCTGTATTTCCTGCTTGGTCCAGATGAAATGGGGCAGCGTTCAGATATCCGCTGAAATCAGTTAACCTGCAGCGAGTGGAGAAAGAACTGCAGTGCAAGAGCTGAATAAACTGTGTCAGGCCTCTGTGGTTGAGTGTGCAGCAAGTTTCACTGAATTTAAAAAAAAAAAAAAAGTAGAGCTGGATGTTAACAAATAATGGCAACATTGTGTTCTAAAGTAGCTTTTGTTTCATAGCATATCTATTTTGCATCCAGAGCAGCTTCTGAAGGAACCAGATGTGGTCAGGGGTGTGAAAAATCCTTCAAAGTGACCATTGCTGTGCTACAGAAGGGTTTGGGAGGGTTTTTTTGGGTTTTTTTAAATATGCGTAGAACAGCATATAGTTCAGAACAAATCCACTTCAAACTGTTCATTCTGTTTTTCTTCTGCAGGTCAGAAGGGTGTTCAGTCTGCCAGACCCAACAGACACTTAAATATATCTGTGGTGCTCAGGACGCACAGTGAGTTAAGCAGTATAGGTTTTCTAAAAGTAGCAAAGTTGAATTTTGGTCCTTCAAACTCCTATTGGTGGTCACGCACAAAATAAGTAACGCTCACTGCTTAAGTAAATTCAAGCCTTCAGGTTTTTTTTGATAAAGTGTTTTGGTCAGGCCTTTTGTAGAGTGCAGGCAAATTCAAGAGCAACCTGGCTTTGACCCTGTTTGATTCTTTCCATCCTGGGCTCTACTCTAGGTTTTGGAAGTTTATTTCTTAACCTTTCCCGTCTGCTAGAACTGACAGCTTCATCCCCTTTTTACTTTCCTCCTTTCCCTCTGTAGCGTTGCCTTCTCTAGAGCTGTGCCCTGGAACGGTCTTTGTGCCAGGGGTTGGGGCTTTTTCATCATGCAGTCCTCTGAAAAGCTGCCTAGACAGAAAACCTCTTTTCGGTTGGACATTTTGTTTGTTTTACTGTGTGCCTGCTTAACAGCAGAGGGGAGGAAATTAGAGAGAGGATTTTAAAAAATATGCACGTGTTGGGTAGTCATTTCTTTTTTAGAGTGCCTCTCTGTTGTTACCAAACTGTGATTTGCAGTCACCAAAGGTTGAGCAGAGTGTTGCAAACGTGTAGGGAAAAGAGCTGTTGGTAGATGGGCACTAGAAGTTTGAGACTAGATGGGTCAAGCAGCATGCAGCTTAGGGTTGTTTCAAGCTTGTACAGGCAGGTAGACTGCTAACTTCACTGCTGCCAACCCCGCAGTTTCTTCTGAGGAGGTCTCCAAATGCGTATAAAAGCACTGGTATTCCTTTGCGCTCACTCTGATGAAACTGAGCTTTCATCAGCTGTTTTACACAAAGGAACCAAAAGGGGATGAGAATGGGAAAGGGGAACTGGACTCACAAGAGTGTTTTTAACATGTGTGCAAGCTTGTAGTCTTCTAAAATTTTAGTTTTGTACTACCCAGATAATGTTCTTATGCCTTGTGTGCAGCTGTCGGAAGTCTTTACATCAGCCCCAGCTTACATGTATATATTTTCCAATTAATATGGAAGAGAACCAGCAGAGATAATATATCCTTTTTCCCAAAGAATTTATTGAAAACACCCACACACACACACACACACACACACCCCCCCGCGAGGCAGGAGGGATGCGCCTGGATGAAGCCCTGCTGCTGACAGGAGCTGCCATGGTGCAGCCTCGGGTGAAGCTGCTCCTTCCCTGGGGCAGAGCAGGCTGCCAGCGGGCGCGGGAAAACACCGTGCCCGGCCCCAGGCGTGACTGAAATAGCCGGAGCCCGAGCGGCATGGAAGGGGAAGGACTGCTACTCCGCAGTCCCAGGGGTTTGATGGGACAGTGCTTGAGACGGAGCTGTTACGGAGTACAGTGTCTAGGTTTTATGTTCATTAAATGTACGTTAAGCCCAATTATTTCTTGGCTTGCCCTGGTATGTCGCAGTGTGTCCAGAGTGACATGTTTTGGCTTCTGGAACCTGTCTGTGTCTGTCTAGGCATATTTTGGATGTATCACTTCTGTTAATTGCATTTTAAAGCAATACAAGGGAAAAGGGCTCATCTTCCAGTCCTCATTTGCATGAGGGTTTAATTAATACATGTGAGAAGGGAGCCAAATTAGCCACTGGCAAACTCTCGAGGGCTTCCTCATACAGGAAGAAGCTGCTGCCCAACGTGTGGCTGACAGAAGGTAAAAGAGACATGGGTTTGCATGCTGTCCAGAATGGGTGGGAGAAAGTGTCCATTTTTCTGCCCTAATTCCCAAAGAAGTTCTCTGTTTTCTGATGCAGCGATCTGCCTCAAGCTAGCTGGAGCACACTTCCCAGGTACAAGAAGTCTATAGCAAGGAGATGAGCTATTAGGCAAGGAAAATCCTTTGGCAACCAAAATCCTGTTCAGTAAAGTGTCAGACATTGAGAAGTCTCTTTTTGACTTGAACGAGATTCGAATTCTTAAGTGCTTTGACTTGTTAATTCCCTATTTTGAACATTTTACCTGGTTATCCTTTGAAATCATTCTTTCATTCATGTTCTTTTTTAAAAAGCAGTTGGTACCAGTCCAAAATTCTTGAAAGCCGCTCCTCTGTCTGTAGCTGTTACCAGTGGGGGTGACGGCAGCCTGTGCGTACAGGATGGCAGGTCACAGGGAGAGACCGACATGTCTTTAGTGCTGCCTGGTCCGGTGTCACCAAGCCTTAAAGCTGGCCTCCAGCACTTTGCTGTCATGTTCTGTATTCATTTGTCTCGTTAAGTGCTCAGCCAGAGCTGACATGAGCCAAGTGCCTAATTTTCTTGGGCATTTCAGTCCCTTGAGCTCGGGACTTTCTGCTGCTGAACAGACCCAGCTTGTCTCCCCGCAGCTAAGCGCCCACGTAACCATCCCTCGCTGCTTCTTAAGGAGTGCAAATGTACTCTGGCATGCTGCGGTCATCTCCTCCTCCTTAGCAAAAGCGTGGTCATGCAGTTTTCCTGAGAGAACAAACATTTCTATGCATTTAAGCTTACTTCCCCAAATCTCTCTGTGAATCTTACTGTTGCAGAGAGGAAAACAGATTTCAGACTCTATTGCCCAATTTTGATACTTAGTAGATAAGAGAACCAAAGGCATGCAAATGTTTGAATAATTTTTTTTTTCATTTTGATTCCTAGTTTCTTCATTCCATCTGTGATTAGAGAGATAAGAGTATTTGGGTGAGCTCTGTTAGCAATGGAGTTAACTTGGCTCTTAGTTAACAAACTCTTATCCCAAGGTTTTCAACACATATACACAAATTGCTGTTAACAAGCCTCTTTTTTTCAGCTTTCCTTCACAGTCTCTATTTTTTCTTGTTCTAATGCATTAGCCTAGCTTTTTTTAACATATGCATATACATCGGTGGAGATGGGACTGTTGGACAATTTCGTGTTTTCACCCTGCAGTCAGCATGGCTTTTGTCATTGTTGGGACCTGCCTGTCTGGTCAGCAGGGCTTCACCAGCTGGGGGGATTTCTGTGCTAAGAAGCAGGTAGGTTTTAAATTATAGTTAAGGCTTGAGATTAATAGAATTCCCTTGTGCAGTGGTGGCTATGCTGCAGTTTCCCAGGAGACTAAGCCATGTGTTGTAATGACTGTTTTGCAAGGAACTCTAGAAAATAAGCTGAAGACACCATAAAAAGAATTCAGCTCTTCATGAGTAGCTCTGCTCTGCCATTAATGCTCTGTTCTTCCATTGTTACTAAAAAAAAAAAGTAATTCAATGTATTTTTAAATCCTCTACTTAAATTTTGAGACAGGTAGCACAGATCCTTTTTAATGCTACCCTTCTCCCATCTTTTCTGAAAGCTTCGTGACTGCCACGTTCATCTTTTCCCTCCAAATTCCTGTGTAATACAGACAGTAGAGGAAAAGAAGTGTAGCTATTCCCAGACAGAAGGCACTTGCTGCCAGCTCAGTGGTAGTGCAGGCTGCTTTTTTCCTTCGTAAGTGCTTCAGAGACCTCCTGGGGAAACTTGGAAACCATTTAACACAGAATCAGCCCTGCTTCTGTATCGTTATATATGTTGTTTCCTTTTACTTGTTTTGCTGAGTAACATTTGAAAGCAGGTTTCTGACTGAGCTGATTTGGGCCTGCTGTTTTGTCCTGAATAATGCTCACTGTAGCAGTCCCCAAAGGAACAATTTGCCCTGCGTGCCTCACAGTCCTGCTTTCGGACAAAGTCCCCAGGGCCACATCCAGATTGTAATGGAAGGAGCATATTCTGCCCCCCCGGCACAGCTTTTGGTCCCGCTCTAACAGGTCCTGTCCCCTTACTCTTCTCTAAGAATCCATCCAGAACCCCTTCTCTGCAAAATCTCTGTGAAG
>Ga0181612_103595_pt1 | contig 11215 bp, 7 predicted proteins | sample HoacroProtozoa21_FD_119630 | JGI IMG/M metagenome (GOLD analysis project Ga0181612, IMG submission 119630) | Hoatzin crop microbial communities from Cojedes, Venezuel. Combined Assembly of Gp0051906, Gp0051904, Gp0051908 | reverse complement strand
TATAGTTGCCGGCAGTCTGCTCCAAGGCCGTCCAGTCTGCATCGGTGGGCAGTCTCCAGCCCTCAGGCACGGCCTTCACTGCCGCACTGTGGGTATAGAGGCGTCCGTACTTGGCGAGGTGCTTCAGGGAGTCGTCATCGCTCTGTCCGTTGTCGATATACACGTTGCATCCCTCGCCGGTGTCGTATCGGCAATTCTCGGTTGTCCATTCCAAACTGCCGTATCTCACATATCCGTATGTCTCTCCGTCGCGCTCATCAGTGAAAGCGCCGGTGGCTGTCGGCTCCACCACGGCAACGCTGTCGTCATCGTCGCTGCTGCAAGAGCTAAGCAAGGGCAGCCCTAAGGTGAGCAGGAGGGCAGCGAGCAGCGTAAAACGGAATAATCTTTTGTCTGTCATCATCTTATATTGTTAAAACACATAGCCGAGGCTCTCCATAGTGTCGTGCATCAGTTGTGCCTTTTGCAGTATCAGCGGGTAGCCGGCATATTTAGTATTTATCTGTTCCAAAGTGTTTTGCAGCAACAGCGTGGCATATTGGTTGAGGTCATCGCTCTGCGAGGGATAATAGTATCCGTAGAGGTGACCGGCGCTGTTGATGAAGCCCGCGTTGTTCAGAAGGGCCATCTCCTCTGACGATGAGAGGGATGTGGCGGTGGTCATCTGCGTGTCGTAGTATTTTGCGCTCACGCTGAGGAAGCTGGCGAAAGCATCGGCATTGTTGTTGGCGAGCTTTCCGATGAGTGCCACGAGTATTCTCTGCGCGAGGTTCTGTTTCTGCTTGTCGCTCCTGTTGGCAGTGAAGATATAATAGAGTGCCACTGCCGCGCACCTCTGCCCTGCCACGGCGTAGGGGCTTGTTGTGCCTCCCATATTCGTGGTGCCGTTGATACGGTAGGTGAGGAGCCACGAGAAGGGTTTCATGCTGCCTTGGGTATGGGGAAGGATATACTTTTCCATATATTCCACGGCGGCGAGCCTCTGCGCCACGGTCGTGAGATAGGTGAACCCGTAGGTCGCCGTGCTGCTGTTGGTCTGGCCCACATAGTATGTAAGGTCGAGCATCTCTGTGAAATACACGTCCTCACCCTCGTTGTTGGTGCCGGTATAGTAGTGCTGCAGGGTGTCGGTGAAGAGCAGGTAACTGCCATACTTGTCATAGAAATTGTTTCTTATCACCGATGTGGAGTCTGTGGCCCCGCTTTCCGGCTTGAAATATTCCGTGGGGTCCTCGAAGCCTGTCTCCACCGGGTCTTCGCTGCACGATGTCAAAGTGGCGGCCGTCATCGTCAAGACTGCTGCCATCAGTGTGCGTATGTCTTTTAAATATCTCATATTCAATACCTTTCGTTACTGTTTCACATCCACCACGGTATATGTGCGCCATGGGTTGCCGTTGTTTACCATACCGGTGTTAAACTCTATCACCTCGTGGGGTATCGGGAGTGTCCACGACGCGTCGTCCTCTTCCAATACGAACTCGTGAGCCTCTGTAGCCACGGTGCTTCCGCGCTCCACATAATATGTATAGGTGTGCGTGAGGGTCGTTTTCTGCGGATAAGCGGAGCAGACAGCATATCTGCGGAGGTCGAACCACCTGTGTCCCTCGAAGGCGAGCTCCCGGCGGCGCTCCTCACGGATGTCTTGTGCCAACTGCTCTCCCGAGGAGGTAATCTCTAATTCCGGAGCTCCGGTATGTATTCTCGCCGCGCGCAAGGTATTCAGCGTGGTGCGTGCTTGCTCGTCATTCCCCTGATATGCCTGCGCCTCCGCGAGGTTGAGGTATGCCTCTGCGCTGCGAAGCCAGAAGAGCGACGACACCTCAGTCTGCGAGTTGTCCAAGCCCTCGGTATAGGCATAATAGTAATAGGTGGAGGAGTTTTTGTCAAGCGATGAGAAATTGCTGCCCTCCTTCTCTTTCACGAGTCCGCGGAAAGGTCCGTAGCTCCAATACCAATAGGTCTTTCTCAAGTCATTGGCGGTATAGGAGCTGTAGAGTTCGCTGCTCACTCTCTTCGCCTGATACTCATATCCCATCATCGTCGGCACGTCATCACCTCCCATAGAAAAGATGCTTTCGATATTGTCCTCGAGCATCCATTTCGTGGTGTAGGTGTTGAGGTTCTGCAACGAGGGGTGTGCGTCGATGACTTTCTGCGCATACTCCGCTGCCTTCTGCCAGTTTTGCATATACAGATACACACGGCTCAGGAGCAGGCGGACAGCGGTTACGTCGGCCCTGTATATCGACTTCTTCTCTGTGGTTACCTTGCTAAGCTCTGTCTCTGCCGTGAGGAGGTCGGAGAGCACCTGCTGGTAGCACTCCTCCACGCTGTTGCGCTGGAATTTCACGTCCTCGACCTCTGAGTTTGTCTTCAACGGCACGCCGGGGTCGCTGCTCGAGGTGGCGGCATTGTAGGCCTTGCCGTAGGCGTTGGTGAGCCAGAAATAGTAGAATGCCCTGATAAAGTGCGCCTCTCCCCTCACCTTTGCCACTCCTTCAATCTCGGCGTTGGTGCTCTGCGGCACGTCGTCGGAGGATTTGATGACATTGTTGGCGACATTGATGCGGCGGTACATCTCCGTCCACGTGGTGTTCTCGGCGAAATAGTCGGTATATGACTCGTTCTGACCGGAGCGTTGCTGCCAGGTGTAATACCCGAACATCCTCTGGCGGTCGTCGAAATGCAGGCTCGAGCCGATGGCGGTGTTGTTCTCTTCCAACTCGTCGGCGAGGAGGTGTAGGAACATTCCGTAGTTCGCCTGGTCGGAGAACTGGTTGGTGCCGACGACTTCCATATAGCAGTCGCCGATGAGCAGTTCGTCGAGGTCTTTCCACGTCCTCACGTAGTCGGTGTCCTGCGAGTATTCCTCGAGGAAGCTGCTGCACGCGGTGAGCGAGAGGAGGAGTGATGCCGCCAAGGGTGTCTTCATCGCCGAGAGCCTTTCCCTTGCGGATGTCTTTATATTCTGTAGTATATTTACTGTCTTCATAATGCGCGTCGTTTAGAAGTCGATAGAAATTCCGAAGGTGTAGCTCGGGGTGTCGCTCAATTGCACCTCGCTGAAGCCTCCCTGTGTCGGTGTCTGTCCTTTCAGTGCGGAGTTGCACCAGGTGTAGAGGTTGTATCCGCTAAGGCTCAGGGCGAGTCGCTGCAGTCCTATTTTGCTTAGCTGTTTCTGACTGAACTCGTAGGTGAGCGATATCGTGGAGAGCTTCATATAGTTGGCGCTCACCACCCTCGCCGTGGAATAGTCGTACATCGTCCAAGCGTTGTCAGCCACGACAGCTCCCGTCCAGGTGCTTCCGGAGCTCCAGTGCGAGGAGTAGTAATAGTATGCGGGGTTGCCGTTGCCTATCACCGCCGGGATGCTGGTGGTCTTCTCATCGCCGGGGACCTGCCAGCGGTTCAGGAGGTCGCTGCTGACATTGAGCTCCGAGGAGTATCCGGAGCCGTTCACGCCGTCGAAGAGGCGGAACAGACGGGTTTTCGCGCCGAGGCTATAGAGGAGCGTGGTGCTGAGCCTCCACTGCTTGTAGGTGAAGGTGTTGCTGATGCTTCCGGTGATGTCGGGCTCACGCTTGCCGCTTGCCACGAGCACCTTGGTATAGGTGTTGTAGTTGTCGCTGTTGGCAATCTCGCTCTGCCTCTCCTCCCAGTCGTCGAAGATGGGTCCGCCGTCCAAGGGACTCAGTCCCACGAACTTATAGGAGTAGAAGGTTCCCACGGGCTGACCCTCCACGACTGCCGTTCCGTTGAGGAAGTCGGAGAGCTCGTAGGTGTCTGCTCCCGGGGCCGTCTCCACCTTATTATATATCTTGGAGAGGTTGGCGGCGAGAATCCAGTAGAAGTTCTTCAATTTTATCGGCGTGGCGGTAAGGGCGAAGTTGAAACCGGAGTTGGTTACTGTGCCGGAGTTCACCACGTAGGAGGTGTATCCGTTGATATCGGAGATGGTCTTGCTCATAAAGGCATCGGTGGTGCGCTTATGATAGTACTCGGCCTCGAATTGCAGACGGTTGTCAAGCACCGCGATGTTCAGTCCGATGTTAAACGAGTGTGTCTTCTCCCATTTCAGGTCGGGATTGGCGAAATAAGCTGCTTTGGAAACCATCTCGCCATAGTATGCGTTCATGCTTCCTTTCTTTATCACCAGCTCGCTGGTTTGGTTGTCGAGCATGTTTCCTTGCTCTCCGTATGACATCTTGAGTGTCAGCAGGTCGAGCCATTTGTAGTTCATCCCGAAGATGTTCTGCAGGTTGGCATTGCCGCTGACCGACCAGATGGGGAGGAGCTTCTCATTGCTGCGGCTGCCGAACTTGTTGCTGCCGTCGTATCTGCCGTTGGCATTCAGGGTGAAGAGCTGTTTGAAGCTATAGGAGGCGGTGAGGTATGCTGAAACCATATTGTCTTTGGTGTCGGTAATCGTCGGTATGTCGTAGCTTCTCGCCCACGCCCAGTAAGAGGTGTATTCCTCGGGGATGTCGGTGGCGAAAGTCTTGCCTCTGTCTAAATAGTAGCCTCGCTTCGTGTAGCTGTCGCCGGTGGTATGTGTGCTGCTGGCCTCCACTCCGGCGGCGAGGTTGATATTGTGCTGCATCATGCTGCCGAAGTATTTGTTCCAGTTTCCCTGAAGACGCGCCGTCCAACCCACGTTCTTGCTGTTTTGCTTCGAGAGCTGTCCGCCGTAGGGCATCTCGCTGTCTGCCGCCGGCTCCTCGCCATACTCGCTTCTTCTGAGGCTTGCGGCATAGAAGGAGTTTTCGCCATACCACTCCTCTATGTCGGCATTCTGCACGTTGGCAGAGAAGATGGCATTGAAGAAGAGGTCGTCGGTGGCCTGGAAGCGCAGGTTGGCGGTGGCGGTAACGGAGTTGGTCTGCTGCTTCGTGTAGCTGTTGTCCAACTCATTGAGAATACTGTAGTTGTATTTATCCGTCGATGCCGGCTTTTTGTAGAAATAGTATGTGCCGTCGTCGTTATATGCCTTTATGGCGCGGCTGGTGTTGTAGGCGTAGTCGATGGAGTTTACCTCACTGGCATTGTATTTTCTGTTGTTCAGATATCCGCTGAGGTTCACCTCGAGTTTGAACTTCTTGCTGAGGTCCATATTGATTTTCGACATCGCAGTGTAACGCCTGTTGGTGTTGTTGTTTATCACATCATCCTGGTCGGTATAACCGATGGAGGTGTAGTATCTCACTTTCTCCGAGCCTCCGGAGATGCTCACGCTGTGGTCGTGGGAGAAGGAGTTGTGGGTGAGCAGTTTGAACCAGTCGGTATTGGTGTTCTGCATCTCTTCCACGGCGGCGGTAAACTGGTCGTGAGTATATACTCCGGCATAGTATTGTTTCAGGGCATACTCGTATCCCACATCGCTCATGTCGGAAGGATAGTTGTAGTGCTGGTCGGTGAGGTCTTGCGAGAAACGTATGCGGTCGGCGGAGTTCATCAGGTTGATGCGCTTGTCGCTGTAGTATGGGCGTTTCCTGACGGTGAGCTGCGCGTTATACGACACCACGGGCTTTCCTTCCCTACCGCTTTTCGTAGTGACGACAATCACGCCGTTGGCGGCCCTTGTTCCGTAGAGTGCCGTGGCGGCGGCGTCCTTAAGCACGTCGATGCGTTTGATGTCCTGGGGATTGATGCCGGCGATGGCATTTCCGATGCGGTTGATGTAGTCGGGGTCGTTGAGCACGTCGGCGGAGAGCGACACGGGGGATGTGATGATGATACCGTCAACAACCCACAGCGGCTCTCTGTTGCCCACGAGGGTCGAGGTACCACGGATACGTATTCTGTTGGTGGCGTTAATCTCGCCGCTGCCGCTCAAAGAGATGAGGTCGGGGATTTTTCCCTCGAGCATCTTCGACACGTCGGCGACACCGGGAATCTCTATCTCCTCCATGTCCACACTGGTAACGGAGCTGGTGAGGTTGCGGCGGTCGAGCTGCTGATAACCTGTCACCACCACGTCTTCCAAAAGCTGGGTGGCGTCGCTCATCACTATCATGGCGAAGTCTTTCTTGTTGCCATGGTAGTTGGCGGGCTTCATACCGAGGCTGGTAACATCCAAGACGACACGGTCGCTCTTTGCCTCGATGGTAAACTTACCCTCGGCATCGGTAGCTGCCTGCAACTTATTGGCACGGTCTCGGACAATGGCACCGATGACGGGCTCACCTTTGTCGTCAACAACCAAACCGCTGACATACTCCTTCGGCTCCGCAGTGTCCTGGGCCTGCAAAGGGGTCAATGAGGCACACAACAGCAGGAGCGAGCAAATGGCACGCAGCGCAAAATCTTTTATCGTATAATTACTTGTCATATTCCGTGAATACATACTATCAAGTCAGTTTTGTTACAAATTGTATAGTTTCAGGGCGCAAAGTTAGCAATTTATCATTAAACGACCAAATATTTTTCTACTTTTATACTTATTTACGCGCACGTATTAACGATTATTGCATAAAAATTCACAAAAATATGAAATTTTATGCACCATTTCCATTGCAGCGAAGCTGCCTTCCATTATCCTTTATCCTTTATCCATTAAAAAAATCTCAGATTTTTTTGCATTCTGCGAAAAAATGTGTAATTTTGCAGTCGAAAATGTATAAAAACGATAAAACTTTAGGTTATGGGATTTTTCAAAGCATTATTCGGAGGAAAAGTGGAGACACCGGAGGAGAAGGCTAAAAACGACAAGCAGAGCGAGTTTGAACTGTTTAAATTCGACGGAAAGAAAGCCATCAGAATGGCACAGTACGACTATGCCGTGAAATGCCTCGAAAGGGCCGTGGAGATGAACGGCGACGACCTGGAGACAAGGGAATACCTCTCACAGGCCTTAGTACAGACAAACCGCATCCCCGAAGCCATAGAGCAACTGAAGGTGTTGGCAGCGGCAGAACCCGACAACATACAGATTCCTTTGCGAATAGCAAGGGTGGCATACCTCGAGGCTGACTACGACACTATGGAGGAGGCAACGACAAAAGCCCTCGAACTAAACCCCGACGACCCACAGGCTCTGCTGCTCGCGGCACAGGCTGACAACGGACACGGAAAGACGAAAGAGGCTGTCGAAAAACTCGACAAAGTGATAAGCATCGACAACGAGGCGGGAGAGGCATACCTCCTAAGGGCACAGACAGTGCTCAAAAGCGGAGACCCCGAAAAAGCTGACGAAGACGCGCAGTGGCTCGCACAACACACATCCGACAATGAGGACGTGCTGATGCTGCAAGCGGATATCGAAACAGCAAGGAAAAATCCTGACTTCGCATTATCATACCTCAACCAAATCCTCGAACTCAACCCCTTCAATGCAGAGGCCCTGAGAAGAAGAGGGGCGATAAGGGAAGAACAAGGAGACGCTGAAGGGGCAGAGGAAGACTTCGCACAGGCAAACGAGATAAACCCGCTCGCTAACACGGAGAATATCGAGGCGAAAGTAAACCAAGCATACAAGGATATCAATCCCTTCGGAATATGACAGCAGAGGAATATTATCAGCAAGGAAACGAATATCGACGGCAAGGCAACTTCCAAGAGGCAATAAACAGCTACTTGGAAGCCATTGCACTCGACCCCGACAGCCCCGCCGTGGAGGCAAAAAAAATGCTCGACGAAATACTGAACTTCTATAATAAAGACGCATACAACCCGTAAGAGAGCAGCTTCGCTGCAATGAAAAATAAAAAAGAAAAATGAAAAATGGGGGCGACCTGCGGTCGCAAATGAAAAATGAAAAATGAAAAATTTTGAGCCTATGGCTCTGGCACTGACTGAATATTGAATAACGAAAAAATTAAGGATATGGCAGAAATAGATTTCTCGGAGCAGCTGCAACAAGCCTGGCAGTTTGTGGAATTCACCGGCATGAGCATCTTTCTCACCGGAAAGGCAGGCACCGGCAAGACGACATTCTTGCGATACGTGGTGGCAAACAGCAGTAAGCGCATCGCCGTTACTGCACCCACCGGCGTGGCGGCAATAAATGCCGGAGGAGTAACGATTCACTCGCTACTGCAAATAGCCCCGGGACCCTTCGTGCCAGGGAGCAAAGTGAAGGAAAAATATGAATTCCGAAAAGAGAAGCTCCGGCTTCTACGCTCGTTGGACATGCTCGTAATCGATGAGATAAGTATGGTGCGCAGCGACCTCCTCGACGCCATCGACGACACCCTGCGACGGGTGAGGCGCAACCAAATGCCTTTCGGAGGCGTGCAACTGCTGATGATCGGCGACCTCGCACAACTCACCCCGGTGGTAACATCGGAAGAGGAGGCACTGCTCAGACAATGGTACGACACACCGTATTTCTTCGGAAGCAGAGCCCTGCAAGGCGTGGAATATGTTACTATCCAGCTCGACAAGGTATATCGGCAGAGCGACCCGAAATTCTTGGAGATACTCAACCATATCCGCACAGGAATGCCCACTAATGATGACATGCAACTGCTCAACAGCCGCTGCGACCCCAATTTCGACCCCAAAAAGAACCCAGGGTATATCAGGCTCGGCACGCACAACGCACAGGTGAACAACTACAACGCCAAACGTCTGAAAGAACTCCCCGGACAGACATACAGCTATAAGGCTGACGTGGACGGAACTTTCCCCGACCTGATGTTTCCCACCGACAAAGACCTCACTCTCAAAGAGGGAGCGCAGGTGATGTTCGTGAAAAACGATACCAGTCCGCAGAAAGAATACTACAACGGAAAGATAGGACGAATAACGGCAATCACCGACAGCAGCGTGGAGGTGACGTGCAAAGGCGACGGATACAGCATCGACGTGATGCCGCTGACATGGGAAAACATCAGATACGAGATAAACGAGAAGACACAGGAGATGGAGAGCGTGGTGCAAGGCACTTTCAAACAGCTTCCACTGCGCCTTGCTTGGGCGATAACAGTACACAAAAGTCAAGGACTCACCTTCGACCACGCCGTGGTGGACGTCAACCACTCCTTCGCCCCGGGGCAGGTGTATGTCGCGCTCAGCCGTTGCCGCTCCTTGGAGGGAATGGTGCTCACCACCCCACTCTCGCGCTCGGCAATAATCAGCGACGGAAGAGTGAGCAATTATATTGACAGTCAGGACGTTAGGGCCATGGAAAGCGTGAGACGGCTGCCGGAACTGAAACAGGCTTACGGCCGGGCGATGCTGTTAGAGCTGTTTAATTTCCTGCCCTTAGACGACTTCGTGAACCGACAGATGCGAGTGTTGGCAGAAATGCCGCAATCATACCGCGAGCTCGTGCAACTACACCAGATGCGCATCGAAAAGTTTAATAAGGAGGTAAAAGAGGTGTCGCTGAAATGGAATATGGTTATCAACAAGAAAAGCGACACGCAACTGACAGAAAAAGAGTTCCTCGACAGGGTTATGTCGGCATGCTCCTATTTCCGCGAGAAATTAGAGGAACAGCTCGCCGACTTGATACGTATGGCCGCGGGAGTGAAAGAGAGCAAGAACAAAGAACTGCTGAAACGCTTCAAGGCCATCCGCGATGACTTCGCCGACGCATACGTTCGCAAAATGTATGTGCTAGCAGAAATCAGCCGCACAGGATTCACTATGGATAATTACCTGAAAGCAAAACAACACAGTTGGGTGGCGGAATTTAACGCGCCGAAAAGCCCGAAAAAAAGGAAGAAGAAGTAAACTTCTTCTTCCAATTGACAATTGACAATTGATAATTGACAATTATTACTTAGTACCTTTGATTTCGATATCTCGGGCAACATTATTTCTTATCTTGCTAAGATACGCGCGCATCCCGTCGCCGTCCTTGCGGTCGATAATGTCGAGAAGCTCTTTCAGCTCCGTGCGTATCTGGCTCACCTGGTCGTGAGTATAAGGGTTGAAGAGCACCTCCTGGAGCAGGTAGTCATCTTCGTTCAGCACGCCCTTGGCAATTTTCATGTGCCGTTTGAATGTCGTACCGGGAGCGTCCTGGTGCTTCATCACGGCGGCAAACACGAAGGTGCTTACAAACGGGATGCTCAGTGAGTAAGCCACGGTGCGGTCGTGCTCCTCAAAGCTGTACTCATAGATATTCAGGCCTAAGCGCTGATAGAGGTCCTTGAAAAATATCCGTCCCATATAGTCGCCCTCTGTGATGATAATGGCGTTCTCCTCCGACAGTTGCTGGAGGTTGGCGAAGGTGGGTCCAAACATGGGGTGAGTGCTCACATATCGCATTCCGGTGCTCTCGTAATACTCCTTCAGCCCTGTCTTCACCGATGCTATATCGCTGATAATGCAGTCTTTAGGCAGGTGAGGCAATATCTCGTTGAATGCCGGTATCGTATATTTCACCGTTACGGCATTAATCACCAATTCGGGTTTAAACTCCTCCACTTCTTCCATTGTCGTGAGTCTTTGGCAGTTGTATGTGAACCTCATTCTTTTCGGGTCGTGCTCACACACTGCCACCTCGTGGTCGAAACTGAGCAGGTCGATGAAGAAGCTTCCCATCTTACCGGCTCCCATAACAAGTATTTTCATCTTCTTAGCTTGGTTTACAATTTCTTATTTTTGGTTTACAATTTCCATTTGTTGTCTTACACTCTCCTCGTGAACGCTCTCGAAAATCTTTTTCACGAATTCCGGGCCCATTCCGCAGAGGCTTCCCTGTGCCCCGCGCTTGTCGAGGATCTCATTGTAGCGCACTGTCTGCAGCACCGTCATATTATGCTCTTTCTTATACTGACCGATTTCACGGCACACGCGCATACGTTTTGCGAGGAGGTCCATGAGCTGGTTGTCGAGCTCATCGATTTGCTTTCTCAACTGCACGATACCCTCGGTGGAATAGTGTGCGTCGCGCACCACGAGGAGGTCGAGGATGTAGTTGAGCACATCGGGCGTAACCTGCTGTTTCGCGTCGCTCCAAGCCTTGTCGGGCTCGCAGTGGCTCTCGATAATGAGTCCGTCGAGACCGAGGTCCATGGCCTGCTGACAGAGGGGTGCGATGAGTTCGCGACGGCCTCCGATATGGCTGGGGTCGTTGATAATCGGGAGATTAGGGATACGACGGCGCAACTCGATGGGAATCTGCCACATCGGCACGTTGCGGTATATCGTCTTGTCGAAGCTCGAGAAACCGCGGTGGATGGCTCCTAAGCGTTTCACGCCTGCCTGGTTAAGTCTTTCCATGGCCCCAATCCACAGTTCGAGGTCGGGGTTCACGGGG
>Ga0181612_102947_pt1 | contig 11215 bp, 7 predicted proteins | sample HoacroProtozoa21_FD_119630 | JGI IMG/M metagenome (GOLD analysis project Ga0181612, IMG submission 119630) | Hoatzin crop microbial communities from Cojedes, Venezuel. Combined Assembly of Gp0051906, Gp0051904, Gp0051908 | reverse complement strand
TAAATGCCTGTTTAAGTGCCTTGTAGGTTTTTGGCTTGTTAACAATTCACCTCCAATACCTCAACCCGCTTAGACTGTCACGCTCTCACTTGTAGTGGTTCTTCAGTGTTAATCGGAGTTTAAAAACTCCTTTAACTCCAACTCATACAACTAAATGTGCTTCTGAAAACACCCACGAGAAGACCTACGGAAGTATCTGCTATATTTCCTAATTACGTAATTTTCATAACAGAACTGCACATCACACTTATCTCATTAGCAGTCATCACCTCAGGCAGTACATACAATGTGGGTGGGTTCTCTTTCTTCTGATTACCTAGGAAGTCTTGCTATCTCTAATTTTCCATGAATCTCATGAGTTCCCACTGAAATCTTTATAGCTACAGTAGCCTGGAATGTAATGATCTAAACCAATTTTACACCCAATAAAACAATTTAATACCTAATAAACTTTATGAAGAAAGTAGCACATTTCTAAACAATGCCTCTTGGTAATGAAATCAAGCCGAAGATGCTTGAGGGAGAAAAGCTCCATGTCTGTGAGCAGCAGCCTTGGGTATGTGCTGACACCTAGGGCAGACATCAGAGCCAACCAGTGCAATACGACTGCCCAGCCAGATTTGGCAAAGCTGTAGCAACGGGTCCAGCAATGAAGAATTACTGATCCTCTTCACAACAGACATAATGCATTGAAGTGTGCTAATGCAGATAAGGAAGGAAAGTCAAAATGCACTGAACTACAGTGAGGAGGCAAGCAGAGCTCCTGCAACTGTCCGATTGACAGGTTTGGTTTGGATAAACTTTCCAAAGACTGTTTCCACAGAAACAGTCTCTCAGCTTTCTAGTTCAGCTGAAGTCTGAAAATGCTGATGTGTGAAATGGGACTTAATTTTGCAAGAACTTATTGGAGCAAAGAGATGTTGATTTCTGAAATTCTACAAAGTGACAATTTTGGGATTTCATTTTAACTGAGAATAGTGGAAACCGCCCCAAAGATGAAATCAGCATTCCTGAAAACATAACTTCAGTTTAGAGAACAGGCTCTCATCCTTTCATTCCTCAGACCAGCTTGAAAGAGTTCTAATCAAATAATTATAACATGCTTTAGCTAGAAGGGTAAGGAAGAAGAACTGTGTATGTGAATGAAAAGAGAATGGGTCACAATAGTAGCAATGACTTCTGAGGGTTATTTCTCACATCTGAAAGCCCAATAACTCACAAGTACCCCAGCCATAAGTGAATTATATGAGTCTTTTGTGCAAGTAAAATTTTCCATTATGCAGCTAGTCTAATGCACTGCAACAATTTGTCTCTCTTCATAAAACCATAAGGAACGTTTCCAAGAGAACTTCAAGAGCCACAGAGGGTAAAAGGCTTCCCTGCCTGCGAAAATACCCGCGCTTCATTCATCAATGCCTCTCTACCTTTAAAGCTGCCTAAATGCTTAACACTCCCCTTTTGATGCTTCGTAGGAAGCATGCCCTACAATGCCTCATTGGCATACAGTCTATATCCCCTATTTCCTTCTCTTTTTTCCTCTGGTACCTTTCATACAAGACTAAATTGTACTTTCAGCTTGGCTGTTGTAAATTTACAATCAAGTCATTGACTCGAGTGAAGTTAGTCTGAAATTATACCAGCCTAAAGGCAGCAGCTGGCCACAAGAACAGCTTTTGTGTATTACAGATGTGCCCCTCTCCTCTCGTCTGATTTGTTATCATGGCTGGACTCACTAACCCTCTGTTTTCAGCATATACAAAAAACCCAGCCCACTGCTGACAAAACTAGTAGTATGTTTCTGCAGTTTGTCGTACAGACCTCGGAGAGTTTAGATGATGTCTTCAGCTTTATAATGAGAGGCTTCACATTTCTAAACTTCTCTTCAATAAAACGAGCTTCAAAATGACATTTTACACTATTTTTATCTTCTGGAGAAGTTGTATTGTAGTGAATGATCCTGTACTGTCAGGGAAACAGTATAGATAGATTTTAACTTGAGAAACTGAGAAATGGAGTTAACTGACACCTTCAGGCTTTGAAGAAAAAGCCCTCACTGCTGTAATGACTGTATAGAAGTAGGGACCTCTGAGTGACCTCATTCTGGATAGAAAACTGCTTCAACTCCAACCTCTGACCAGCTTCAAGAGACAAATGCAAACAGCAGCCCGGGAGATATGTTATCTAAAACAAAGTGGAAGATGCCAGCCCTAGTTCTTCACTCCAGCTCTGGATACCACAACTGGAAGAAACCAATTCGTAGCCCCGAGATACTCAGTCTTGGTTGAGTATCAGAAGTCTGTGTTTTACACTATGGTAACAAAACTTGCACGTTTCCCCTCCTGTCCATATGTTGATCCATCAACCATGTCTCCAGTTGCAAAAGAAAAATAAAAAAAGAGATGGGTGAACTTTTGCATAGCCTTTGTATCCACGGAGAACTGCACATGCTACTGATAATTTTTTTTACTTCTGCTCATTTCAAGGCTACTGCGCATATTGTCGTGAATGTGCAGTGTGGAAAATCATGCTAATTATGACTGTGGAATAACAAGTTAGGTGAGTAAACCATATGCCTGTGGCCCTAGGACTGAAATGAGACGTCTGTCTCAACACAAAATATCAGTCTACCCGCTTGATTCTTCCAGCAGCACAAAAGCTGTGAGTGCATCTTCAGGCAATAATCTGTAACGTCCTTAAATATATATACTGTTATATGCATTTCTCCCGACATCAGTGGGAACTTAAAAACTGTGCTCAGAAACCTGTGTTATATTGGGATGGAATTAAATCTGCACTTGCCCTGGATGCTATTGCGTCTTTGTGTGATAGATGTCTGTAATCATCTTCCACTTAATCAAAACACAACTCAATATAGCTGTGATTACACAATTTCAAATGATGAGTAACAGTCTTCATCTTTTGTTTTGGTGAATTCTGCGTTCTCTGCGTAGACAACATGGTTTACTTGTTATTCAGAAATGGCATTTAATCATTGAAGGACATTCTGAATCTGACCAGAAAAAAACCCACCCCAACAACCAAAGGAAAAATAATCAAACAATATTTGATAAATGCGATATGTTTTAAACAATTTTGTCCAAGGTGTTTAGCTTAGCAAAAGTAGGCTAAATTAGCAAAAACACTAATCGACAAATGGGAAAAAACCCAACCCTCCCTTGTTTCACTTCTCTGATATTTCACAACGTCTACAAGTTGCTACACAGGAGGCAGTTTTTAAAAGAATTTACAGTCATTTTGTATTCCAAAGAAATTCACTTGCTCAGCAAGAGAAATGACATTAAACTGCTGACAAAATATATAAAGCAGAGCTGGTTTCAGATATTCATATATATATTCACGCCTTAGACTGTGTCAAAAGCACTGCAAACATTAATATCAAACCATGACTACTTCTAATAGAAACTATGAAAGAAGTAAAAATCAAATGTGTTTTCTAAAGCAAGAAGCTGAAAAAAACATGTGTCTCGGGATGATAAAGAGACTGTAGAAAACTCAGGTACTGATTTCATGGGTATTAACTGTGCATAATATACACATGTAAGAAGACAGCATAACCTTGTGGGTAGGGCATTTTCGTAAGTCTGAGAAGGAGAGTTGGCTTGAATCCCTGGTTCTGCCAAAAGAAGAGTGTTTGAACAAAACAGCCCACTCCTCAGTGTACTCATATGTAAAGAGCAGATAATCAAATTGCCTTTGTTAAAAACACATGAGAATCCAAAGCTGAAAACATGTACAGAAATAGAATACCTTGCTTTTTTTGTTTTTAAAAAACAGCACAAGTGTTTAACATACTGACAATCTGCTTCCAGAGAAGTAGGCAGAACTTGGTGCTGAGTTACTGCAAGGGTATTCCAGACATCACTGATTACCGGGGTGCCTCAGTTTGCAGATGGCCAGTTTGGGACTCTTTAGAGTCAGTGACTGCATCTCTTTTTAGCCACCTGCAGTTATTCCCCCGTTCAGTAACAGCAAGAAGATGACAGCTGAACGGTGTGTGCCCCTTTCTGCTGCTGCATACTTCACCATGCTGTGCAGCACGTCATGTTGTAACCACTGCCTTTTGTTAGATGGATCATCACAAATATCAGGGCACATGCCATTAAATATAATTCTGCTTAACTGAAGTGCCATTCTATGAAATGGTTACTGCTCCCAGCAATTTGAACAAGACACATATTAGGACAAACCAGTATTTTATGACAGCAATGGATGATATCTACGCTAAGAAAGAAGTAGATTGTATTTCTTTAAGTCTCTGATCTCCAACGACTGCAATTTAAACCATTTATAGAGGGTGAACATTACAGTGTATATGACTTTCATAAGATTCAGCCATCCTCAGCCACAGATTAGCACCAGGTAAGACACCAGGGTGATCCGCCCTGAACTTCCCCCTTGGATGATGTTGTTCCACAGCACTGCTTTCTCAGTGCTTCCCTATATCAAAATGAAAAGTGGCATCAAGTTCTGGGAGAGCAAGATTTGACTCTCAAGTAGGTACAAAAGAGGAGATTCACTGAAGTCTGGAAGAGAAATGATTTAGTCGTCAGCTTCTCTTGCCTCTTTGCAACCCTGGAAGGAACAAAAGTAGTTTGGTCCCTAGCTGCTAGGTGGTCCCTTGGAGACCATTAGCACCTGAAGCAGGTTTGAGCACTCACAGTTTGCTCCAAATTATATCTTGCTGGCCTATATGTTGGTGCAGGAAAATGTACCTACAAACACAGAAGCACTGGAAGTGCTTGGCTGTCCCATTAGTGAGGTGATTAGTAGTATTGGTACACTTCCAGGCAACTATTGCACTGACAGACAGAAACAAAATACATTTTCATCAGCTGAAATACAGAAACTGAATCTATAAACATTAAGCATCTGCTTTATGAAAGTGAAAGAAAAGAGGAGAAAAATGAGAGAAACATCACAGCTTTAAAATGATAAAAGCCCTTCTAAGAACATCATACTATATTTGCTGAAAACGTGTTCAGCATCATTTCTCACTTAAAGTTTAAAGTGAGGATCAGAAGGTACTGAAGATGGAGTATTTACATGACACCACCCTCTTTTTCTTTTTCTGAAAGCCTTACAGTGCTTTTAACACAAGAAAACATCAATGTTGCAATCACATTTCTGCCAAACGAATTTTCGGCGTTGACAGGTGGTGGTTAGTAAGCCTGTTGAGTGCAATTAGCAGTCGCAGGGATGACAGCATTGGACAACAGACCACATGTCACCGCTTGCTGCTGAGAAAGAAACCAGCCTGCTCAAACCCACTGTCATGGGGACACTGACATTTCTCACCAAGTGCCTTCCTTGCCGGTGACCGTATTCTGTACTTCAGTCATGCCACAGCACAGTACTGGTGTTCCTACAAGGTGTTATTCAAAACTAAAATAAATATGCAATAGATTCAGGAAAACAAGATCTGATATTTCTATTTACATTCTTTAAAAGCAGCCCTAGGCTGTAGAATTTAATAAAAAATGTCTTTTTCATTTTCTTTAGGTGAATCATATAAACCAAGTTCCACCCCTGGTATAAAATTAGGCCATAGTGATGTTGTAACCATGATGGCTTGGGGATAAATAAAACTCTGAACATGAGGAAGAACTTCTTCCCTCTGAGGGTGACGGAGCCCTGGAACAGGTTGTCCAGGGAGGTTGTGGAGTCTCCTTCTCTGGAGATCTTCAAGACCCACCTGGACGAGGTCCTGTGCAGCCTGCTCTGGGTGACCCTGCTTCGGCAGGGGGGGTGGGCTAGATGACGCACAGAGGGCCCTTCCAACCCCCACCATTCTGTGATTCTGGGCAAAAGTGTCACGAGAGATGCTCCTTTGTGTCCAGCCGGCTCTATGGGGCTGGCACTCATAACTCCTAGCAGATTGGTGGAGCTGTCCATATATTTCCTCTTACCCTGGCAATCATCTCTGCTAGCTACTCCCATGCATGGGGAGAATGTCAATATTGAGCTTCCCTTCCTCTTTCTCCGGCTTGTGCTTTATCCTTAGTTACCTGAATTATGCTGAAGGCTTCATTAAAGTTTGACATGTCTGCTTTATCCTGAATGGAAATACAGAGAAAAGGAGGTGGCTTCCCACTAGTTTTCAAAGTGTGTGTATCCATGTGGGAAAGACATTATAAAGAAAAGCGGAGAAAATTCTGCTTTAAAATTTATTAATTTAAAAAAAATAATTTATTATTTTTAAAAAAATTATTAATTTTAAATATTTCCTAAATTGGTTGTCCTGTGAAATATTGCCTAATTGAATCATATCTTAAAGGAGTGATTGGTCGTGGCATCCTTGAATTAGTAAATGAGATTTTTTTGGTATTCTGAGGATTCTCAGCTGAAATGACATCAGGTAAAACTGTGATGTTCCAGGGCTAAAAGACAAGGGTTGGGTGGAACTTTGCCCTTTTTATAGATTAAAGAAATCAAGGTCATCTGAATGAATTCATGGAATTTATTTTAACAAAAAGAGACATCAAAGCATGGCGTAACTTTGTCTTCACAACATTTGTAAAATTCAATATTGAAGTCATTCAACTTAAGGAGTAAAATGTGATGTGTGCAAATGTCAAGTGCTGTAATTCTTCAATCAACATCATGAGACTGAGCTTCTCTGGCATTTGATCAAAGGTGAACTGCACGGGTTTCACTTTTTTTTATATTAATCCATTTTCTTCTTTGCACATCCTCTAGGGCTTTCACTAACAAGATGTTTCAAAGTACTTAACAAACCCTCAAATAAATAAATAGTCTCAAACTGACAGATCTGGTCAAACTCTAGAAAGAATTTTTAAATGGGTAAAGATGCCACTGCCCCTAGTTTTATTTTATGAACTTCAGAAGAAAAGAAAATACCTGGGAATCTTTAAGGGATAGTTTTAGGATTATTTCTGCTGCTTCTATTGGGGATACATTGCATTTTCTTTTCAGAGCCCCTGTTGAAATCTGCTAGAAGTTGGCTCAAATGCAGCTGGAAAACGAAGAGGCACAAGATCCATGTGCAGAAAATGCTGAAATAGATAGAAATCAAAATAATCTGGGAACAAAGAGGAAGTTTGGCGTCAATTCTGCTTACGCTGGCCTGTGGGGGGGTTTCTGTCCAGAAATTCATTCTGACTGGAGGTTGGCATATGTACATGTGTGAGAGTTGTATTCCACAGCACGATTATAAAAGGTTTTGTGGGCATGGGAGAAGTAGTTTGGGATCCAGCTTGTTTACAAGTTCATGCACTGTGCCCCACTGAATTGTAGGACTGAAGTTTGTTCCAGTTCTATTCCCTTTTGGACGTGCTATTTTTACACTTGAAAGGAATACTTCTGGCCTCCTGGGGAATCCAAACTACTGATTCCATAAATCTGAAGGAGAAAAGAGTACTGGTCCTAAGGCTGATTTCTTCCAGCCTGGTACTACTGATCTAATTTCTCCTGTCCTGCTGCTTCCTGACTTGCTTCTGATAGTGCTTTTTTTTTTTTTTTCCTTTCTAGTTTTTTATTATTTGATCCCCACCCCCCGGTCAAGAAAATTCTAACCTTTTTCTCTCTGACATTGTTAAGAAGCATAATGCAGAGCCTGTAGTAAACAGAGGGTGGAACCAATCTTCGAATAGACTCTTGCAAGCATCTTTCTATATCCCATGACTATGTATACGAGGGAAGTGTTGTAAAAAAACTAGTAGCTTTAAGAGTTTTATTAAGTTACGTTTCCAAGGAATTAAATCAACTGGATTTATCAGTTTGAATAGTTGGGGTCACGTCAGAGGAATCGCTGTGTTCTTTGGATGGATGCAGACTCAGAAAAACGTGTATGGGAGTGATCCCGTTTGGTCTAACTCTTCTCCCAAAAGTCTGACTTTAGCCTACAGTGAATAAGTAATTTTCCCCATGGTTATAGTATAGAAGTAATCTCTCACTTACCAAACCATGCTATCGCTGCTCTGAAGCTAGGGATCGTTTAGCAGCACAGTTTATCAGGAGGTCAAACATCACACAAAGCCTTTATTACTTCCAGTACTGATATTACTAAATCAATTTTTATTCTTCCTTGATTTCCTTCCGAGAGTTAAGGACTTGGTAATTTACATGTTCAGTTTAAATAACCATAATGAGATCACAAATGTATCTGCAAAACCAGTCATGGGGGGTTTTAGTTTTCTTTAAAGGATTCATCTTTTGCGAGGTGTTCATCTATTGGAATGTTTTGTTTTCTCTAATGACAGCTGAATTGGAGGTATGATAACAAGCATTTGGGATTCATCTTTGAGAGGCACCAATGTCTTTGACCTCCCAGAGTAGTCTGGTAACTTGCTGAAGATAGTCCTGATATTCTTTCTTACAGAGTTAGCCACAACCAGGAACAGAAATTGAAGACAGTGGTTGGCTAGACAATTTTGAACTGGTTCAAATTTGGATCAAAATTTTAGACTTTTCATCTCTGTTCTATCTTTAAGATTGTAGGAAATCATTAGCTTCAAAAACCTGCTTCCTTTGAAGTAGTATATTTAACTGAATAGAGATTCAGGTGTGATCTAAAGCTTTTACAGGAAGATCATGACCACCAGTGTGTACAGTAGAAACACAGCTAGGGCTCCTCAAGTGTCTGCCCAACTTTTTTTTTTTTTTAAGGTACTGACATAGAGTTGCATGTAGTATACTGTTCAGCAAAAGCTGCGGTGAGTCTCCTGCTGTGGGCAAGATAGGAAAATTACCCACTTCTTTGATAACTGTAAGAACTGAAGTATTAGAAATGAACAAGACTTTAATAGTAGAAAATGCAAGGTATTCTACTTACAGATGAGTTGCGGGAATGCTTGTTATACGCTTAGGCAGCTCAGTGACCAGCAGACTAGTGACATCTGCACATCTTTGACGCACATCTAGCAAAGTCTGCCTGATGAATTGTTTATATGGTGTCTGATGCAATATTCTCCTGCATTTAGGAAAAACAGGGAGAAACTTGGGTGTGGTAGAACCGATTCTTGGCAGGAAGCGAATATGCGTGAGTTGGTAATAACCTTAGGGGTTTATTCAGGTTGATTTCAGAATTTCTTTGTAAGGCTTCACCACAACTATCTGCTGTATATGGCAACACATGTCTAGTGCCGTAGATCTCCTGGGAACGAGACTCACATGAGTGTTTATTTAGGCAAGCCTGTGCCTTTAGGTACAGCCCAAAGCAAAAAAAGTTAAGTGAGCTGCACTGGACTTCCCAAACATATTGCTTTTTTCTCGCTCTCAGGAGAAAAGTTGCAGCTTGGAGAGTGGCTAATACATATTTCAAATGTGCCTATATACAATTTACTAGCTCTTCAGAAGCACATACTTTTCTTCTACATTGTAGAAAACCAAAATTATATAATTTTGCAATCACCATATCTAGGGTTTGAAAACGTGCAGTGGTTAACTACCGTCACGCTGTTTTGGATCATAGGATAGAAGTGCTATGGGAATACCATGGGTATGTCATTGCAGAAGCAAACAGAATAAGGAGGTGAACTGGTGCTCCCCAGAAACCTTCATTAAACGCTGTGTTCATAGACGATGGAAGTGTTTAGGCCCGAATCTTGTTATTTGCTACTCCAATTTCATAGAATGGGGCAGACCTGAGCACGTTTGGCTTGGGTCTTTTCTTAAACTACAATTTCCTCCATGCTTAACAACTGGCTCGTGGCCTTTGGCCAAGAAAGCAATGTGTTCTGAAGTTTTAAATGTGTGCAATGATGTTTTTATTGGCCCTAAGCATCTTTTACCATTGTAAAGATTCCTGCAAGTCTAGCCCAGTCTCTGAAGGACTGCGCAGTGCTGCTGTTTTAGTATCTTTGGTAAAAGTTGCATGTGATGAAGCTGAAGCAACACCCTTTGTGTACATATTAGTACTGGCAGGCAGCCACTCCAGCCGCTCTTAGCTCACTTCCAGTCCTGAGGTTCATTGCTGACGTGAGAGCACTTGCCTCCACTCACAATCCCAGCACCTATGGTGGGAATGTAAAACCTGGGTTATGTTATGATGACCTCTGTAACGAACAACACTCAATCTTGGAATCCCTTCCACATGGAGAAGAAATGTCACTCCCTGGCTATCTATGTGAAACACCTCTTTAACCGGCAGTAGTGGACCTGGCTGCCATCGAGCATCACAGGGTCTTACTCTTGTGAGATGGAATGCACAAAAAAAGGCACGGAAACAACAATTTATGGGTGATTCTATGTTGCAGGCTTATTAAGATATTTTTTCCAGAACTACTCTAGAGAAAAAAGAAAGGATATTAAACTTTGTTTCTGGATGTTTTCTCAGTTGAAGGGAGCTTCACTGCTCTGTGCATGCAACCCTACATACAGTGCTGCAGGGCCACAGGACTGGTGACTCAGCTGGAGCTGCCTCTGCTCTAGGGCCTTCTGTTACTTCTGAAAACCTTCCAATATGCCCTTGGGGTTATGGCCTCCCATGTTTTCCTTCTGGAGATAGTTTCTGCAGGAGCTTTGCGTGCTCTTTACTAAAGAGCTGCTTCCTTCTAGGCTTCCCCACCTGCACCTCTTCCCGGGGAAGAGGCTGCTGAGTGGCTCTCCCCAGGAGGACAGTGGTGGGACCCAGCTGACAGGTCCCCAGATCCCCAGCACTGTCCTTGGGTCTCTGCTCTGGACGAGTGGGAAACAAAAAGAAGTTAATAGAAAGTTTGTATAGGTTCTGAAGCCAAGCTGCGGTTGAAGGTTTAGGGAAGATGGTTAATATTATTTGGCATGAGAACACCTTTTCAAAAAAGACGAAATTTAAACTGGGCATTTTATTTTTTGTTGTCACTTTTCAACAGCCTTCAAGTTGCAAACTGGCAAACTTTCACTCAAAATTAAATTTTATTTCTTTGATATTATACTGAAAATATTTCACGTCTTCCCTTGAGCGCTATTTTTTAATTTTTGCTTTTAGTTCAAGTGACTTCATTTGGAATTGGGATTAGATTTTCTGCTGCAAAATGCAGCTACCTGTTCTAATGAAGCCTTATCAGATAAGCAGACTGCTGTCTCCTTGTCTGGGATTGCTCATTGTTTCCTACTTGTGATGAGGCTACACTTAAAGGGGCACTGTCAGAAATTGAATCAAACGAGTTCACCTCCATCTCGGGAAAGGTGATGGAGCAGCTCATCCTGGAGGTCATCATCAAGCAAGTGGAGGAAAAGGAAGTTATCAGGAGTAGTC
>Ga0181612_168885_pt1 | contig 11216 bp, 9 predicted proteins | sample HoacroProtozoa21_FD_119630 | JGI IMG/M metagenome (GOLD analysis project Ga0181612, IMG submission 119630) | Hoatzin crop microbial communities from Cojedes, Venezuel. Combined Assembly of Gp0051906, Gp0051904, Gp0051908 | reverse complement strand
GCATTTTCTACCTTGATAAGCGTAGGGTTATTCTCAGAGGAACTTGATGATGGACATAGTAGAGAGAAGCCAATAAAACAAAACACCCGGGTTCCTGCCGGCATTGCCTCTGAGGCCAGCAGAAAGGCGACCCGGAGGCACCAGTGCCGCGGCATCCCCAGCCCATGGGACGGGTGGGCAGTGCTGGCTCAGCAGCACCCCCCAGCCCTTCTGCAGACATGCTGCCTGGTCTCAGGGACAAGCTGTGGCCACCTTCACCCCCGTCCCCAGAGACAGAGCAATGTGCTGGGCTGAAACAGCTTGGGTTAGGGGAGTTAAAGAACAAAGCGGCTTTGGGAAAACAGCCTTTCTCCCTCTCTGTCTCAGCTCCAATTTGTTAACTTCCCTTTCAAAACGTAGAGGAGTTTGACATCAGGTGGCAAATTATCCCTGGACTCTTTAGAATAACAGATTACTCGTGCTTATAAGCCACAGTGGTTTGTTTGTTTTGTAAACCAGGGCCTCTCCTGCTGCTCCAGCACACGCTCCCTCCCCGAGCTGAAATCCCAGCCCTTTGCACCGAACAGAAGCGCTATTCACTCCTCTGCCCCGTCAGCTCAGCCCCCTGCGAGAATGCCCCTCCGGTCCCCACGCAGCCTCGGAGGCTGGTGTTGGGCAGCCCCAGGGCACGCGGAGAGGACACTTTTGGAGGCTCACAGGTGAGGTTGCCGTGGGTCTTTCTGGATGTGATGCTTTGCCCCTGCCCTCCATCCTAGAATGAAGTTTTGTCCACAAGATGCCTGCGGACTCCCCGCTGCCGCCCGGGACCGGAGCCATGCAACCCTCCACGGGCTCAGGTGCTGCACCCTGTGCTGGGTGCCAGCGGCATGGGGACAGAAGTGACATGGCAGCTGCTTGTATGTCTCCAACTGCTGTACAAAATGCACAGACACCTGGACATCTCTCTCTGGCCGATAGCCATGATAAAGAGAGGAGACCTCAGCTGAAAGAGGCATGGGCACGGGCTTGGGCAAAGACATGGACTGTTGGTGTGTCCCATGGCCAAAGGGCTTTGGGACAGCAAGGACAAGATCTTGGGGGGACCAGCAGGCTGAACATCCACAGCACGCAGGCAGAGGGAATGCAGCCCAGCGAGCCATACTCATGCTCCGGTGCTTTTAAGATGGAGAAGGGATGTTTCATGTCAAGTCCACAAAGCCAGGGGTTTTGAATGTCCTGTTTAGGCACGACAGCTTGCACTGCCTTGCTCCTCCACGGAAAAGGCAGCTGGACAAAGCGCCCTTGCCACCACGCTCTCCCTTGAGAAACAGATGGCAGGTTGCAAAGGAGGAATAGCAGCTTGGTAGGAGACAGAAACCAAAACCAAATGGAAAGCAGCCCCTTGAGAGGTGTTCCCCTCCAGAAATGCTGATAGGAAAATGCACAGGCAGGCTCTGAGGCAGGCTGTGGGACATGACACAGATTGAGGCAGGAGGACAACCCTGTCCTAGAGACAATGCCCAGGGCAGCAGCCCAGCAAGCTCAGTTCAGTGAGTGCTGCCATTGTATCTCTTCTCCACCTTCGTCTGTCCTCAGAACCTGGCATAGCCAGCCTGAAGAGCATTGATATTATATAAAATCATGATCTTATTTGCCTATTATCTCCAGTTCACATTTCAACTTTCCATTGCCCCCATAAAAACTTCCTCCAGGGGCCAGCAGGTTTGACGTAATACTTTGTCTGGCTCTTCCCACCCATTGCATCAACACCTCCGGGCTGCACAGCATCACGATGTGGCGCAGCCTTTCTGTGCGATTAACTGAGAGCCTGGCTGGGCTCAAGACGCAAGGCTGAGCCGCACGCTGTCCCAAATGTGTTCCAGATGATAGCGGAGTGGCACGCAGCAGTCTCCAGCTCTGCAAGGCTGCTAGAGCAACACCTCGTAATAACTCTTCATTGACAACAAAAGTCTGAATTAGAGGAACATTTGTATTTGTGGATCAAATGCTTTCTCATCACAGGGCCTGCCGGAGACCTCTCTACCTATCTGGTGGTTAATCCTGTTCATTGCGAAGGGGCAATGGCACTTCCCAAAGGGTTAGACAGTCTTGATTGTACCACACAGATTATGGGAATGGAAAGAAGCCCTGATCATGGACAGGGCTGCAAATTCAGGAGGTGTCAGGCTGAACAGAAAATACCAGCGAAGGCAGTGCCTGCGCCTGTGGGGCTCTCCAGGGTTTCCTGACGCTCTGCCAGCCCAGGGCAGGGATTTCTTTCCCCACCTGCCAGCCGGTGGAAATTAACCCAGAGCTGACAGCGTGCCAGGGCCAGGGCTGCAGCTCGGGAGAATTCAGCTTGGCAACGTCAGCCGAGACAGCAGCTGAACCAGCTCTGAGAGTCCAAATTAGCATGATCTGGGACACCCCCAGAGACCCAGCCCCCAAAACCCAAAGGAGACCTTCTCCCTTGGACTCCTCTGCCCTGGTAAGCCTGCACAAGGCACCCATTCACCCGTAACCTCCTTATTTTTGTGTTGAACTTTTCCCCACTTCTTTGCATGCACATATTTGAGGGCCATAACAGTGTTTTATGCCGTGCCCAGTCACACTAAAGCAGTCCTGCTCGCAAGAATGGATCACCAGGTACCTGCTTTCTCCCCAGGGTTACCGGGGAGCGGGTGTAAGAGGGTGCGCAGCCCCTGGCAGAGCTGCTGTCCTGCCTTCTCCTCCCCACCGTGAGCTGAAGGCTGTGCTGGCCCCGCACAGCACCTCTGCATCCCTCTCGGCCGCTCAGCTGGAAGGAGGAATCCATACTTCAGCAGGGAAAGCGGGTTTCAAAGCCACAAGGCAGGCATCCTAGCACCAACGTGTCTGGCAATAAATGAGCTGATCTCGGAACAGCAATGAATGAAGAAACAGGTGAAAGAGCATTAACTGTAATGCCACGTAAAAGTCAGCCCTAGTGACTCTGATTTGTCAAGGATACACTGAAAAACTTCTGCTACCTGGTCAGATAATCGTTTTATTAATAAAAATAATAGATCAATGTCCACCTTCCTCCTCGCTTCCTAGCACACCCAGTGCTGCAGCCCTTGGAGGTTTACTCTCCCAGGACTCTTCCCCTAAGTGCCATCTGTCCCTTCCCACTCAGCCTGCCACAGCAGGGCTTTATATCTTCCCATAACGGAGTGCGATGCGTCCGCACGGCTTCCAGGGAAGGGGGTCACCGGGAAGTGGCCAGAGATGAGGCGCGACCTGTGCAGAGCCTCTTCTCCCGGAGCAGGGGGACACTTGGCCTTGATGTTCCCCAACATTTCAGTCTCTTGACAAGGAAGGTCAGCAGGAGTGGGGTGCAGAAGATGGGGCTTTATCTTTGCCCCATTGCAGATTTCCTGAACACTCTAACAAGTCCCCTGACTTTCCTGTGCCTGTGGTCCCCTGCAGCAAATGATGCTCTTTCGGGAGCTTACGAACCACTGTTCCTGTGGAGCAGAGCTCTGCTCGCCCACCATTTGTAAAGGCCAGGTCCCATTTCTGGACTGTTTGACTGGCCCTAACTATGCCCACCAATTAGCTCTGCCTTGGCTGTGTGATCCGCTTCCAGCAAGTGCTCCTTTAGCCCTAGCAATGCATGGCTAAACCCCGAACGGCACCCGCAAGGCTGAGGCAAGGGCTGCCGCAGAGACCACCTTCCCCAAGGCACCCTCTTCCCGGCGGACCCAAACCATCCCAGGAACAGCTTTTCCTCCTGGTTCTGCAGCTCCGCTTACAGCTCGGGATCCGCAGTCGTGATGCACCATCGCGGTCTCCAGGGCCACCAGCCACAGCTGAATTTGCAATCTGAGCAGGAGGGAGTGGGGAAGAAAGGAGGAGTTTGTTCCCTGTGCAGCTGAGTGAAACCTGCACCGTTTAGGAAAACCGCACGAAAATGCAATCCTTGCGCGGAGCTCAAAGCCATGCGCAAAGCTCGTTCCATTTCTACAGCTCATCAGCCAAGCAGCTGAGACGGTTCTAACGCTAGTGTCTGCTCAGAGGTTTTAGCCTATGCAACATTATCATGCAGTAAAAACCAAAATTGTCAGATAGGATCTTCGCAAAAATAAAGAAGGAACTGGCTTAAATCAAACGGCCCACCTCACTCTGTCAAACTCAACTGCATGAAACCATGTCGGCTCAGAAGGAAATCTGCTGTCCTGACTAAGCAAATACAAATAACCCACCAAGCAGATGGGAGCAGCTGTCTAGGAAAATTTGTACTGATTGTTGTTTTGCTGGAGAATTCACAGCCTTGGCTGTGCAGTCTGAACAGCCACTGAAGCACGGGCGCCGCGCAAGCTTCAAGAAACACGGTGATCAGCTCTGGTTTGCTTTTTGGAAAGGAAGAGAGGCAGAAAGACTGAAGGTATAGCTGGGTAAAGATCTGGACCCTAAAACCAGCAATATCAAAGCAGAAGGAGGCAGAATGAGACTTTAGACACCCAGGCACAGAGCTCAGCGCGCACACCAGGCTGGTAGTACCATCACCACCATTCCCCGATGCTACTGGTTGGTAAGATTTGACCTGATGCATTCTAAGGAGACTTGAAACCACGTATTTGCTGGCAGATACTGGACAGCTTCCAACATTTCCTCTCCTGCATCACTCCAGACAGATAACGGAGACAGACTCTTCATTTAGCTTAGTTCAGTGCAGGGCTTGGCAATTCGGATCATCTTTAAACAGGATTAAAGGGTAATTACAAAGTTTGCGTCTGCTTCGGAGAGAAGATCGACTGCATCGGGCTGTAAGTGCCGCAGCAGGGGTGTGACTGAGCTCGGGCTGCTCCTGACGACTTCCAAAACCAGTGTTCAGTTTTCAACACCCAGAAATCTCTGCCCATTAGCTGTATTATCCTCCATCACTTTTATTGTTGCTGTGGAGGCAGGAGCTTCAGCACAGCCGTGGGGGGAAACCCATGCGAAAGAGGCAATGAAGTTGCCCAGGCTTCTTTCATCCTCCAGGCTGAGCCAAGGGCTGAAAGCCAGCAAGCCTGGCGAGCTTCAACCTCTCTGCCAGCATTTTCTTGCTGAAGTGGAGTCACTGACTCTGCTGGGGTTCGCTGGAGCTCAGGAGAGGGAGATATTATGGCCTAATGCAAACGGCACAAAGAAGACTGAACATAATTAAGGCCCTAACGACGAATGTTGGACTTGGGTTTAATCTGCCAAAAAATCTCCTTCATAGCATCCCCACGGAGGTATAAAATGCTGAGCAAACCTGGAAAAAAGAAGATAGCGCTTTTCATTTCCTAGACTGATTTATGCTCTACAAACAGTATCAGATGCTGTCGCTGACCATTTCATGCTGAGTTACTTATGCCGCCTTCCCGACATAACGATACCTACAGACGGGAAGGAGGTTTGCTATGCCTCAAAAAGAAGCAAGGGAATATTTCTATTTGACAGCTTGTTTTCTTTGGTCAATGCATGGAAGGAGTTTAGTTCATTATTTCATGTCTAGGCTCAGTTCCCAGCCACCAAAGGGACAGCCGAAGTCGTGGGGTTAGCTTGAAACTGAAATACTTTTCCTGATTTTGCCTGAACAAGTGAGCAAGATATGCCTGGGGACATGGAAATTAATTAATTGCTGTAACCTGATTCCTGAAGTCCTTGAATGAACATTTTAATTGGGCTAAAAACAGGAGAATTGAGTGCTTTAAAGCACGTCTCGAGCCAAATGCCCTAAGCCATAAGGTACCCGCCAGTGCTCTGCTGGGGCTGCAGCCCCGAGGGACCATCTGGGAAGGAGACGCTGGTGGGAGTGGATGGACGAGGAGGAGGAAGAGGCAGTTGTGGCACAGAGGTAGCAGCAGGCATGTGGCTGATGGGGACCAGTGGCTCTGGTTCGCAGCCCTGCCAGGGCTCCTCCATGGACTCGAGGAGTTTAGCCAGGCGTGATGTGCAGTGCCCTCGTCTTCACCCTACCTGCCTAATATCCATTCATGATTTAGGATTAGTCTTGGCTTCAGACTGTGAGGCTGGAGTTGTAACAGGAGCTGAAATAGCACAGGGTAATAGCCTGTGTAAAGAATAGCAGTAAAGGAATAATATTTTCTTCATATGGCAATTAGGAAAGCAAAGGTGGGTGTGAGGAGGGGGTTTCGGAGGGTCGGATGTCTCCCATTCAATACCTGACTGGTGGAAAATGGTGTGAGTCAGGTCCCTAAATATCTCTTCAGGGCTATGTGTATGTGTCTGTATGACACAAAGGACGTTTGAACGGGAGAATCCCTTGCAAAGAGGGGCTGGAGGAGGCTGACTGCAAGGCCCCATGAGCTGCAAACACTTGAATTTTCAGTTGCACTCCTGCCTCCCCCTAAGGGTTTGCAGAAAGCCAGCAAGCCCTTTCAGGATGCTGAGAGCGTCGTGTGCAGGGCGTTCGCGGTGTCTTATCAAAAGGCCCAACCTGCATCTCTGCAAACATGTCAGGAGATGCTATTTACTGCCACCGCCGAAAAATCTTGTGCAGGGTTCGAGGCGTCATCCCATGGACAGTGTTAACAGCTTGGAAAGGTCAGGCTTGTAAAAACCTATATACACAGGACAGCTGAGGTATAAATCGGCTGCACGGACTGCATGTATAAATGAGGCATTCACCGAGCACGGCCACGTTGAAAGCTCAAAGCAAGGACAAGAGCAACGTTGTGCTGCAAGCAGAGGTCCTGGGACCTGCAGACCAGATCTCCTCTCCTCCTGCTGAGGGCTCTGCAGAATGAGTCTTGGCAAGTTTAAGCTTGACCAGTCCCAGGTGCTGCACTCATCCTGCCCCTATGTAGATGTTCTTGTTCCTGGAGCAGGAGAGACCCAGAGCCTGCACAGGGCTTGGTTCACCATCCCAAGGACACCCCTCGGATCCCTCCCTCCGAAAGACTTTTTCGTGCGCCTTTGCTTAGATCCAACTAGAACTGCTCATGTGTCCAGGTTTGCAGTCCTTATGTATTTGCTTTCCAGGAAATTTCGTGGTTTCCAGTGTGCGTGGAAATTAGCTTTTGGCTTTGATCATGCATAAAAGCAGGAAAAATCCCGTTCCCTCAGAACAAGCCTCACCAAAGCTGCTGGAGCGAGAGGAAGATTTGCATTGGCTTGAGTGAGTTTTTAATGCAGGCTCGGCTGTCGGCTGCCATCACGGCACACTTCATGGCTTGGGGAAAGCAGCTCCAGCCAGGCTGCCTGGACTTGGGTTGCCTTGCTTTGCTGTGAGCTGCCTGTGCCACGACACGGAGCGGCCAGCGGCAGGGAAGTGCTGGGATCTGTAGAAGTTCATGCTCCATTTCAAGTGATTGCACTGGAGAAGGATGCAGGCGTGCTGCGATGAGCTTGCAGAACTCACTAGGTAAATTATTAAATGGGCAACAAATTGTTCAGCCCCAGAGTCAGGACAGAGAAAAAGGAAAATCAGGGCTTTGGCATCCCTGGAAAAGGCACTTCTTCCTCTGCCTTCCTCTTTACTGGTTGCCTTTCTTGAGAAAAAGGCAAGAACTTTGAGGTCAAAGACTGGAAAAGTCAGTGTCCATCCCAAAGGCACTTCGACCTTATCTTCGTGTAATAGCAGAAAGCTAAGCAGATAGTATTCATAGCTGCAATCACCATTCTAATTCAGATCTGGCTAGGTGTGAGACATAGATGCAGCTTGGAAGCTTCCGCAGGAACCTGTCTGAGGCTTGACTCCAGTGGGTTCCCCTCGGCCTTTTGAGCTGCACCTCAGTGGGAGGAGAACTCAGAGCAAGGATTCAGCCCGTGCCTGGACCAACGTCCGCACGCCCACAGGCCCATGCTTAGAGCAGAAAGATTGCCCGGGTCCGGGGCAGGGACCGTTCAGCCTCTCCGGGCTTTGTTCGGGTTCAAGGGAAGGAAACACTGCATGTTTTAAATGCCTGAAGTTTAAAGGCTGCTGTTTTGTTGCCCACAGGCTCCTTCCCAGCTGGTCACCAGCGTGCACACACAGGTACTGGGGTTTCTCTGGGGCTGCTGTGGGTACACTGTCTCCCTCCCTTTATGCAGGGGTTGAGGACAGGACGAGCTTTCCTCCTCCCTCCACCTCCAGGCAGCGGTTCTCCACTTTGCGACTGTGAAATAAAATCCCATTGCTGCAAAAAGCCGGGAAGGTTTCACCCAGAGGGAGGTCCCCACCTCCACCCCTCTCACCATCTTGTACACCCGTGCAGTTCATTCAGGTAGATCTGGGGAAGCTTTAATCTGCAAATACTTCTTCCTCTGGTAAACAGGGAGCTGTACAAAGTCTCCCGCTCGTGCAGGACAAATCCCTGAGGACGATGCGTAGGGAAGCTTGGAAAGCAGTGTCTTTAAGCTCTGGGGAAATCAGGCTAAAGCTGATCCTTGCACAGAGCAGCGCAGTTGGATTCATTTTGCTTTGATCTCCCCTATCTTTGGGTACTCCAGGTTTTACTAGGAAATGAGTCTCAGAGGCAAACCCGAGAGCTTGATGTGCATCGGCTCGGGAAGCCGTTAATCAAGCCAGGAGCTTTCCCAGGCACGGAGCCACCCCCACGAGCTGGAGGAAGCTCTCGGTGTGGGTGCAGGCATCTGAGGCTGGAAGCTGAGTCACGGTGACACCAAATCCCCCGCAAGCACAGACGGCAGAAACCAGAGGTCGAGTCCCACCTTGGGGTGCTGCCCATCATCACCTCCTTTCACTGCACCCAGAGGCACCTCGCACCCCGTGCAGCCCCGGCACGCAGCGAGACACGGCTGCGAGAGCTGCAGGAGCTGGGCAGAGCCGGGCAGGAGCAAGGGCTCTGGTGTCGAGGGAGGCTGCAGGAAGCAGGGACCAGGGGGTCCAGGTTGCTTTACCTGCTGCAGTCAAATAGGACCAGAGGACAGGCTGAAACGCTCCTGCACAGCCCCTGGCACAAGTCACGCTCCCCGAGATGGCACCGGGGCCCAGGCTGTGTGGAGGCTGCACCGGGGCTGGGGAGAGCTCCGTTCTCCGGGGCCAAGTCACACTGTGCCACTTGTCCACATGGCCAGAGAGCAAATCTCAGCCCAGTTTACAGCGTGGCCATTGCCACGGGGCGAGAGGAGCCCAGCCCCAAGCCCCCGCTACTCCCAGTGCCAGGGATGTGCCCTGCAGCCTGGGGCACGTCTTGAGCACCAAGAAGCTCAGAAGATCTGTCCCCTGTCCCAGGATGGCTGACAATTTCCCTGACTGACCTTGGGCAAGTCATTTAATTCTTCCACTTTCATTCTCTGTTCAAAAACCCTAAGATACTGACACTTCCTTCCTCCTGTCCACTTACACCATAAGCTCTTTATGGGAGCGCCCTGGCAGCGCACGATCGAGATGCGTGTGGCTGTGGCTGTGCTGGCAAGGGCAGGGTGATGTCTGCCATCAGCCCTCCTGGCCTCGAGGAAAACCCACTCACAGCCCAGCGCCGTCCCTAGGGATGCCCAGGGCCCGCAGGAAGGAGCAGACCCCGCAGCGCACGGTCCCTCGGGGGGCTGCCATCCCCCCCTGTGCTCAGGGCAGCAGCAAGGCATGAAAGAACTGGCCTCCGGGTTGGATGGCCAGGAATTTTGAGGATGGAGCTGGGGAGATGGGCTACCTCTCCACGGCTGGGCTGTGGCCCCCAGGACTCCCTTCGATCCCTGGGTTTTATGAAGTCCTTGGATTTACCCTGAATTCCCTCCGTACAGCTGAAGCTCTGCCAAGATCTCTGCGCTGGTTTCAACTGCAAAGCAAAAGAAGGTTACAAGCTGGTGGAGAGATGCCAGGAAAACCCCAGGAGGGATAATCCCCGGCAAAACCTTCCTGTACAGGAGCTGATGGGCTGCTGCTGACTCCAGCCATGGGCAGGCACTGAGGGGGGAGTGCCGGGCAGGCGAGGACCCCCTCAGGCACCGCAGGGTGGGGGTCCCCGGGCAGGACAGGCGGGCATCAGGCAAATTTCAGACAAGGCAGATCTGTGGGAAGGTTTTACTCGAGTGGGATGAATTTTTCCATCCTTTCAGTGATGGGAAGGAGAAGGGAAGGCAGTGCAGGCAGGGGTGTTTCACCACCGTGCACCATGCAGCGCTCTGGCATGGGAGATCTGTGGTAAAGAGAGGCTGTGGGGCATCCCCCATCACCCCTGCCCTGCTTGGGGCTCCCCCAAAAACCCCAGCCATGCAGCTTCAGCAGCCTGGGTTAGGTCTGAGTGGGACATGGGGATGCGAGGGACCATTTTTGGGGCCACCACAGCCACCCACTGCCCTGTTCTGTGCCCACAAGGCCACACTCTGTCCTGCTCGTGTGACCAGGAGTTTGCTCACATTGGTGTTTCCATCCAGGCAGGGCAGGGCTTTCCCTGCATTTGATTTTAGGGGTTTTTTACTTCTGCTAACAAACTGGTGAAGCCCGAGATTTTTCACTGGATGTTTTCCTTCAAACAGTCCTGGGTTTGTACTGGAATAATCAGGGTCTGTGTATTCAGCGACGGTGAGCTGAGAAATTCCAGCTGACCACCAACATTTTCTGAGTTTCAGCAGCCAAAAGATTAGGAAATAAACCTTTTTTTCAGCCAAAACTGCTGGAGAATCTCCTTTGCCATCGTGTTTAATGAGCAAACACACACACAACCCCCCTCCTTTAAAAAGAGACTTTTACATCGAAGCTCCAGCAGTGCTTGTGTCCTCCTCGGTGTTAAAGGCAGAGGGGTCCACCTGAGTCGCGCCCCTTCCCCAGCACCATCCCCTGCCCCGCAGGGCGAAGGGACCCCAGCACCGTCCCGGAGGCTGACGGGCACCTTGCACCAGGGTGAGTGCCCCAGTCCTGCCCTGCGAGCGATGCCCGGCGCTGGCTCTCCCCAAAGCCACCGCTCCAGAAGACCCAGGGTCACACAAGTTTTGTTAACGGAAGCGAGTCCCTGACACGTCCTCACGTCAGCTGCTTAATCAGACACGCTGTGGTCTGGAGCTGTTCATTAAAAAAAAAAAAAGGAAAACAAGTGAAAGCCAAATTGCTTCTTTATTCACAGCGACTTGCATATTTTTCTGATACCTCTGCTCAGTCGCTGGCTCCTCCCCAGCATCAGCAGGGATGGCTCTGGGCAGCTTCTTTTGGCACAGAATTTCCCCTCCCCATTTGCACACCCGATTTCTTCCCTTGGGAATGGGGGGGGGGGGGAAGTGGGGGTGGGGGAAAGGTTTTCATTTTCTCCGGCCCCTTTTTTTGAAAGTTTAACCCCTTCACCGGGAAG
>Ga0181612_117692_pt1 | contig 11216 bp, 8 predicted proteins | sample HoacroProtozoa21_FD_119630 | JGI IMG/M metagenome (GOLD analysis project Ga0181612, IMG submission 119630) | Hoatzin crop microbial communities from Cojedes, Venezuel. Combined Assembly of Gp0051906, Gp0051904, Gp0051908 | reverse complement strand
GTCCTGTTGCAACAGGCCCTGCTGAAAAGTCTGTCCCCATCTTTCTTTAAGTACTGGCAGGCTGCTCTGAGGTCTCCCCGCAGCCTTCTCTTCCCCAGGCTGACCAGCCCCAGCTCTCCCAGCCTTTCTTCACAGCGGAGCACTGGAACAGGCTGCCCAGAGAGGTTGTGGAATCTCCTTCTCTGGATACAGTCAAGGCCCACCTGGATGTGGTCCTGTGCAACCTCCTGTAGGTGACCCTGCCTCAGCAGGGAGGGTGGACCAGATAACCCACAGAGATCCCTTCCAACCCCTAGCATCCTGTGATTCTGTGAAATGGCCGTTGTGGAGAGCGATAGCTCGGTCTTTTACATTTCAGCATTTGGAGAAATAAGGCATAACAGACACATCCCACGTGGACAGATCAGATGCGGTTATTATAGTGGCATTTTGTGATTTTTTCACACTTACATCCCTACTATGAAACACGGACTTTTGGGCTGTGCTCAGCGTTAGGACACTCAGACCCAGACACGCACAGGGATCAGAACAGGCGTTGTCATAGAAGTTCATTTTGCACTGTGCTTCCTCTCACCCAGGAGGGCAATTCCAGACTCCGCGTTGTCTCCAGAACGTGCGATGTGTTTACCTGGGAATGTGAGGCAGTGGCGTGAGGAGCTCTGGTAAGCCATGGTTTCTGCCAAAAGCCCTCCTGTAGGGCTCGGGGAGCAGGTTAAGCACGATAAGGGGCCAGGGTTTATTGTCCCTGGACAGTCCGAGCTGTTTCAGCAGGGTTTCCACACAAGCTGGCACGGTGACAGCGCAGCAACCACCAAGTGACTCATCTGCCAATTTGTTCATTTGCAACTAAACCTATGGAAAATAAGCACCAAGGAAACTTAAAAACCACAGACTCCTGCCCCAAGAAGCGAAGCAGGAAAACAGCACAGCATCCAGCAGCTGCCAGAAAGGTCCCGGTCAGATTTTTCACATGTACCTTTCAGAAGCTGATGTCCTAAAGTGATCGCAAAAGAAACAAAGCTTTGTCCACAGCTGCTTTATTTCTAAAACTCCAATCCAGACAGAGGTTCATATTCAAACAGCTTCAAAATTCAGGTGGTGGTCACGTCCACATCAGATTTCCATATACCTACATGTAGATACAGACTACGTATACAGCATATGTATATATAGTTTCTGCTGATAGCATATTCACACACAAATGAGAGGCAGAGTTGGTTCTATATACACAAGGAGTGTACTGGAGCATAAGTGATGACAGAGAGATGGAATATATTTATTTCAGCCAAGCTGCATGGCAGAGAAACATATTGAATTTTTGTCATGTGGGTGGCTTATGTTTTGATTGCTTTTGACCACTAAGAAGCTCAAAAGAAACACTGATAAAATCCATGCACGCAGGGGAAAACGTCCTTTTCATCACTGTTGCTCACTATCTTGATTAAACACACAGAGAAATGACTTGCTAAACGAGGCTTAAACTCTCTCCAGTTACACCATGTTCTCACTGTACCCCTAGCAACACAGGCAGCAGCCCAGCCTGGACGCCTGGCAGCCAGGACTCGGATGCCTCCCGTGCTGCCCTTCCAGAAGTGCCGGAGGAGCAGACGGACCCCCAGCAAGCAGCGCAGAGGCTGCCCTGCAGGCCCCAGCCTTCACCACCCCAACATCAAACACCAAAGCACTGAGAAGAGAGAAGAGGATGGCAAACCAAGCCCACATCCCGCTCAGCCCTCTCCTGCGAGCGCAGCAGCATTGGTGGCCACGGGGCCAGCCCCTACACTCGCTCCAAGGGGCTGCGCTGGTGCCCAGTCCTCGCTCACAGCCCCAGCCCGGGGTCCCCATGACACCCTTGGCTCCCTTCCACACACACGGCAGCCTGCACGGCTCTGGGTGCACAGGGGCAACTTTTAGCCGTGCTGTGAGAAGGCAGCTAGCCGGAAAGAAGACACAAACAGCTTCAATCAGAGCCTCAGCTCCTCCTACTCCCAATTGCTCAGTCAAAAACATACTGCCTGTTCCTGTAGCATCGTGAACTTCCTCAAAAAAGAAAAAAAAAAAATCATCCAGAGGCCTTGCGAGCATGGAGGTGTTTGCTTTAAAATGCTCTGCTCTTTTCTGCAGGGACACCATGCACAGTAGTTCACACCAACAGCCAAGCTAGCCATTCTCCCCAGGGCGCACTGATGTCTAAGCGGCATGTGAGCCGATGTGAACCAGCTACCACAGCTTCAAGAATCAATGGATCACTCTGCCTCCAGTCAGTAAGTCTGTGGATCTGCCAATTATATCCTTGATCTGTCCTGACATCAAAGGGAAGCTGCAGCCTAGAAGCAGAGCAGGCAATTGAAGAAAGAATCGTTCTCAGCAAGATTAGCAGAAAAAGCTGGTAACATTCAGTTACTAAATACATCAAACAGCAAACTGCAGTCTCTCTGCTGCAAACTAATAATACTTAGTGGACATTAAACCTTTCAAGCATCACACAGTGCTATTTACAGCAGAAAGAGGGCATTCTCCTGGTATGCATTTCACCATGGAAGCTCATTTATCATTGCTTATCAGCCTAACAACTAAAAGATTTGGTACTGTTATCTAGCAGAAGGAAAGGGTTTATACCAGAAACTCAGATTCTGGGCAAAGCCTTTGGCACTTCTTCCCTCCCTGACTTTGACTCCAAGGAAATGAATAAGCAGCACCATCTAACTAGATGATCCGAAATGGAAATGGTTGGCTTAAAGTACCTCAGACAGCTACGGGAGTGAAAGCCAAGAACAGAACCAAGAGCAATGCAATCCAGTTGGTGGCTAGTAATCTCTAAGCATTCACAGGCAGCCGACCCCACAGGCCTGAACAACGCAGCCACCCGTCAGCAAACGGATGTACTTCTTCATAGAAAAGGTAAGCTTGCTGGTGATCAACAGGAATACTATGAGAGATTTTTTAGAAATGATTATGAGAATCCTAAATCTGGGAGAACCAAAAACAAAGAAAAGTCTTTTAGCCTACATAGGAATAGCTGTACCGTGTTTCTGAGAAGAGCCTAGCTCCATCTTCTTTTTACCCTTCCCATGCAGGCACGGATTCATATTCATATAAGATTTATCATTATGGCATCTGGTGATGATACTAGCTGGAAAAAAAAAAAAAGCTATTGTTTATCACCAAAGAGTAAGTCGATTACCAACATGGCTAACAAGTTTCTGCTAGTCGCTGACCAAAGCTGCCACTGGCAGATCTCAGCGCACCCAGCTAAGAGCAGGAGGATAGGCCAGGCCCGCACCGCCATCCCACATCTCGCCGCAGGAGCGGATACGGCAACACCAACAGCCGCATTCCGCTCCCTGGGGCAAGTCAACTCTGCCAGTCATGACTTGTCAAGAGGAGCTCAAACAAGACAAGGGATGCCATATCCAAGAAATACAACCATTTATTTCTGAGCACAAACCCACACATTTAGATGTTATCCTTGTGTCATTTTACTAATCCATGTTTCTTCAACACAAAAATAGATCCCCATAATGCATCAAATTTGTCATTTTGGTTATGTCCAAACCCCACTCCCAAAGTTAGAGCTGACTGACTGCATTGGGGTAGGTGAATAGGAATGAACTCTGATTCCAGCAATACTGGGGTGGGGGGAATAAATCTTACTACACATGCACTGCCTCCAAAACTTAAATTCTTAACTGTGATGGTACACTTCTGGGAAGACTGCATTAAAGATACCTAAATTATTCTGATGTGCCATTTATTACACTCAATTTTATTTCTATACAATTTGACACAAAATAAGTCATTTTTGTAATACAGTTTGTCATGAAAACTGCTTAGTAGGGCACAAAAGAAGTAATATTACTTGGAAAAATTCAGCAGCAGTCTGCCTTTCAGCACTAGCAGTTACAACAGAAGAGGTGCCATTATTGTATAATAGTATACTTTTATAGAGGTAAGGGATTACAGAAGAAACAAAACTCTGTAGGAAAAAAGCATCATGCTGTTCCTTATCAAAGCTACAAAAACAAAGCAAGCAAGGACAACAAGTTCTGCTTTGTTGAAGGTACAACACTGAGGTCTGAGGCCAAGAAGAGAAAAACCCAGAATTTCCCAAGACAGTTATCAGGTAAGCTTTAAAATGAAAAAAATCAATTTTATGTTTAACTCTATTCAGGTATCATATGATAGAAGAGAAGAATACATTCTCAAAACTGGAATATGAGTTATGTCTTACCCTTATTGGTAATGTTACTTAAGTACACTACTGTGCTATTCAGTAATTTACAAGTGTTCATAGAGCCCCATAAAACCTTTTTGTTATATTTGTTTTATAGGTAGGAACTTGAAGGCAGAATGGTTAACAGCCTGATTTCTAGAAACACACACAGACCTCAAGAATCAGGCCTCTCAAACAAATCAGGCCATTAGGGTTTTTTGTCCCTACCGCACAAAGACGCAAGTTTCAAATGCAGGGAAAAAGCTCCAAGTTTCCATTTCTCAGATCTTAACCAGAATGAAAGACCTTCTCTTGTCTATTTCTGTGAGACCATATCTAGACAACTTCTCTAGGTGTAAGTCTTGCTGAACTCCTGCAGCTCGCTACCTGTTCCAAGCCATATGCTGTGTCCTTGCAAGTACTGATCAAAACAGTTTGTACGGTCGTGAAAAGAGCGGGTGCTGACAGAGATTCAAAATAACCAAGCAAAAAACATGAACAAACGGGAGGGAGAAAGTGGGTTCAGGTGCAGTGCCACTTACAAGAAACACAGCATGTCAAGGAGTGCCGTGAGCAGCTTTACCATATGACAGTCGGCGTCTTCCAAACAAGCAAAAGGCTACCTGAAACCAGCATCCATTTATGACAGTAAATATGCCATTATATAATTAACCAACAGCCAGAAGCTCTACTCATCAGTTGTACAGTTTATTTAGACAAGACAAAAGCTTGCACAGTTTTGTAATTGTATACAGAAATGAAAACATCTGAAATATATTAGGTTTTTTCCCCCTGTATATTTAACTTTGTACTTCATTCTTGGAAACGTGACCTTTTTTCTTTTCAGGATTCACGTTTCAGCAGTACATATGCTCCCATTACTGCCAGAAGAGCATACTGCAAGAGAAAACAAAGAATAAAGACTGAGACTGATTATAATTTCTTTTCATAGAAGCTCTGAAATTACAAATTGTTCAAAGTATGTCCTCTCCAACCTTACAGGTGAGTACACAATTACTGAGTTGTGTTCCTAGAGAATTACAGGACTACTTCAGTGTCACCATATTCATTGTAAATAGACATCGCAACTGTATACATCTAACTTACGATATTCCTATAAATTATGCTTTCAAATGATTACAAATACTAAGTTCTACTGGATGACAGAAAAGCTAAAATGAGCAAGAAAACACAGCTCATTTTACATTAGGTATCAAACCACAGAAATAAATTTATTAACATGTACTCTTATATGCAAGATTCTTACCACCTTTACTTGCTATTTCATAGTTTTAAATTCAAGTATGCAAAATGTCTGGATACATACCTTAAATTTTGGATAGTCATTCATTATTATAGTTACCATACCAACATAAGGCAAAAATCTGTAATTGACAAAACAGATCAATGTAAAATTAACCCTCAAATATTACGTGGAAATGTTTCAATGTTACTCAGTCTCGAGCATTTCAGGTAATGGGTTTCAGAGGAAAAAATTCAGATAGACAGCAAGAGCTTTAAAGACAATACATATTTCATAAAAACTTGGGAGCAAGATCTCTCATATCTCCCTCTCCTCCCATGCTTCATCTTCCTGCGTATTATTCATAGCATTAAAAATACACATGGATCCCAGAAATGGCAAGTAACTATCATTGTAACGAGGGGTACCGCAAAAGCCTAACATCCTACAATACAGGGGAATCTGCTTTTCAGGACCTCCTGTTGTTCTGCACCTGCAAAAGCCATATAATCTAACACAGAAAGGGTTCAGACTAATATGGAAAGTATTTTAAATTAGCAATTAACCCAGTCTTCCACCATTAAAGTTTCAGAGGGGCACTTGTTCTGTTTCTTTTTATTTAGCTTGAAGACAGGGACAGAATCTTAAAAAAAAAAAAAATCAAGCAAATAAATATCTTGCAGAAAAGTATTTTGTACAATTTTGCAAATTAACCCTGTATTTATGACAACTTATGGAACTCAAATTAGGCAAGCAAACACACAAGTACACAACGTGATGTAAGAAGTCCCACTTCCCACTGGGCTTGGCCTAGACATTAAGCCTAGCCTACGGGACACAGCAGAACTCACACCAAGCTTCTCATGGCACGTCTGAGACTCTCAGCCCAAACAACACTTTGCCACAGGCTCTAAGCAGAAGTGTTCCAAATAACCACAGTGTAAAGCAATCATTTATGCTTCTCACTAACACGCATCTGAATGCAAAGTATTTTTTTTCCTTAGATAAAAATTTAATCGAGTTATTTGAGAAAAATCTTAAGAGATTTCATCTCAGCTGGGGAAGGGGATAAAGTCAAAAGCTTAAACCTTGTGTAGAATTCCTGTAGCACGTGGAAATAATTTCCTAGTAATTTCTAGCAATTACAAGGATAAGGTGGTTAATTTTGTATTTACTGGTGAATTATTTGTTAAGTGTGCCATTTTTTCCTAAAAATTAATTTCCACTTCCCACATCAGTGAAAGGACTACAGAAAGCAACTTCTCCAGGTAAAGTAGTTTTTTAAATTATTATTTTATTTAAGACATTTAAAAAATACCATACATGTAGCCAACAGCAGAACTGGTTTAAATTCTAAATTTTCTATTTTTGTTACAAAGAACACAGACATTTTGCATTACTTACCCTCTGGCTCTTCCAACAACATCCTTCTTCTCTAACCAGTTCTGACCCTCTTTATACAAGCCTCTATCATCAACTTCATTGTTATCACCTTTAGTCAGAAATTTGATGTTCCCATTTTCTCTAGAAGGCAACAAGGTGATAAACTAAATACCACTTAATTAAAAAACCTCAATTAACATCTACAAAGCACAATGAAAAGTGCTACGAGATTAGATAACAATGTTTACTTGTAGTCCTGGTTGTACTGCTTATTTGACAAACACCATTAAACCATTAAGGTTACAGATTTTACTGACAGAGTCAATCGATTTTAACAAGAAATGCTTTTTAACACACTCCTAGATTGTCATTTGATGTAAGCAATTACACAACGAACATGAAAGGGATATCGTCCATCCAGAGCAAGCACCAAACTTCCTCAGCAAAAGCAGTATGTGCCTACCTGGGAAAAAAAACCCCGACCCTCTGCATTTTCAACAGAACAGAAATTTAACTCGGAAATACTGAATAATACCCTACTAAGAGTTTTTTGAGTGGGTTTTGTTTGTTTACGCAAATTGTGGAATAAGATCCTGTGAAGTCATCACACATTAGAGAATGAATTTAATTGAATTTGAATCACAAATTTCAGATGAGGTAGACCCTAAAAATCTTCCCTTATGAAAGAAAGTGTTATAATAATACAACGCTTTAGGCAATTTTCCTCTAAGTTCTATACACTTGTTTAACTCTTAGTAATCATATTTATGCCAAACTAGAGCTTTGTCCTCCTTTTGATGGACATAAATGTTGAAGACTCTCTAAAGTAGCTGCAATTCTGCATCAGGTTCAGTATTTTGTCACTAACACTGCACTACACCTTTTAGGTCGCTCATCAGTTGTTAAACACCACAGTGAGTTCCAGGCAAAACCTTACTCGTGTTTGACATTTATCAACATGGCAAACAAAAACAACACAGATAACCAGTCTCTAAATAACATCCTGTGGACAAAACACTATGTGGGGTTTTTAGGGGATTGTGTGGAGAAAGCCAAGCAACCTTGGAGGAGGTGGCCCTGCTTCCCACCACGGACAGACACCCGCAGAGCTCACAGAGCCAGGCTGCTCCCTCAGAGCGGGAGCTCATGTCCTGACCTTGCCTGCCCACTGAGGGGGCTCAGTCCTTTTTGTAGGAACACAGGGTTAAAACCCTGAACATGCCCAAACCATAACCCTTCCCTACCGTTTCAAATAAAGTACTTTACACCACACAACCCAATTTAACCACTGCTGCTAGAAAACCTGCCGTGTTTCGCTCCCTGTCAAGCGCTAGGCATCACTAGGCATATGTGCAGATAATGGATGCAAGACTGCAGATCAACACTCCCATTTAAATAAAGTTTACAGTCTTCAAAATGATTCTGCTCAAGAAGCTGCTAATTGCAAGTAATTATATCAAAAACCAAGGAGTTTTTATGAAGACAGATTAAGTGTTAGCAAAGAAAAGGAGTTAATTCTTGGATACATATATTTACTTCAAAAACATGTTGAAGAAAAGATACTACTCAAAAGATGAAACACCGTCAGTTCACGGCCAGGACCTCCTGAGGAGCAAACTGTCAATCCATGCCACTGCCAGGTTAGCTTTTTGCTGTGCAGAATTAGAAACAGAATTGCCTCTCTTTGTTTCAGAAGGAACTGTTTATCATACCAGGCATACGCAATAAAGGTAAAAACCAGTAATCTACCTGTTGCATTTGAGCATGAATTGCTGCTGGCATTGTGACTAAGAGACACAAAGGGAGTAAGAATCTCTTCTTTCATTCTGAGTCATGCCTCTTTTCTGGAAAACTTCAGTTGGCAAAGATCAGATACTTGCCAGACTTCATCTATAGTTCTGATTCTGAATCTTCTCCGTCTTTCAGAGATTTGCTTTTAGAAGTAGCGATTTCTCATAACCAAAATCCCAATTCTGCACAGAAGCGCACTCTACTCCCATACATATTGCTACTGCTGGCAAAAATAGCGTGTATAGATTGTGTCACTGGACTCTGGCACAGGTTTACCTACTTCGAACCCGAGCAACTTCGCCAAGGACATGCGTCAGGGTCTCAAGAAGCACACCACAGAACTGGGGACAGAAGTGGATCACATCCTAGAGATGAGTTTTAACTTACAGCATATCCTCACTTGCCTTTTTCATAAAATACTACCAAATTAAAATGTAAGTGAAAGTCATGGTGAAGAAAACTGTACTTAGAAACAAGGAAAACGCCAAGCTGCATTACTTTTCATGTATCTTGATTACTCTGTGAACTATTGGAATGTCTCTGCCTTCAACTTTAAAAACAACTATTTCACCAGCTCTGATTGGGTCATCATGGAAATTTGTTAAGAACAACAGGTCTCCCCTGTGAAAAGCTGGCTCCATGCTGCCACTACAAACAAAAAGAAAGAGAGAGTTAATTAGCATTATGGTAAATGAAAGAAGAATAATTAAAACAATTAATTCTTACAGATAAACTCACAATTTTAACTGGTATCTGTAGCTTCACCCATTCAGTAACACTACACAGACATTTAACACAACCTAAACCTCCGTAAGTCCCAAGCTGAGCCAGCCTACAGAAGTTTTTCTTACTGCCAGAACGAAAGCACGAAAGAACCTGTATAGAAAGGTACAGTATTGTAGCTATGAGGAAGGAACAAAACGAGCCATTCTGGTTCAGAAAACCAATTTGTTAGCAAAAAGCAAGAAAAAAAGGTTCGGGAAGTGCAACTGGAAGTAATTCCATACATAGAAAGAGTTTAACTAACATGAGCAAGAGTTATGCTTACATCAGTGATTACTACTAACATTCAGAAAATCCATGTCTTTTTTCAAAGTCAGCCTTAGTATCTCTTGGTAACAACCTTTAAGGTGCAATTCCAGATTCCATAACTAATAACATGGACAGATGACTGCCATTAAACTACTGTTATTTACTGCATATGTTCCTTACTGACATGCATTCAATTTCTGTAAGGCTGAATCTTCCATGAACACGTGATTAACCCCATGCATTTGATGAGCACCCAGGGGCCTGCAGAACTGGATCTTTATAAGCCACATATCTACTGCTTCTACACATTTCAGTGAAAACTGGACTGCAAGTACAAAAGCAGCCTTTGCTAAGTGTCCAAAACCAGAGTTAGCAACCAGTAAGTGTTTGAGTACTTCTTTAAGTAGGTGAGACTTCAAACTGCAAATCTGTCCAAGGGTGAAGGGGAGGAGACAAAGGACAAAACAATATTTGGACTTTAACAAAAAAAGCCTTTACATTGACTTACCTGAGCACCACAACAATAGGGCTTTCGCTGCCAGTAATGACGATCAGCCCCTTCCATATCATAAGGGCAGAAGACACTATCATCGCAAAGTTTAAGACTTGGTAATACAGCTATACGAAACAAGAAGATTGGTTTTAAAAGTTACTGTGTTGTATCCAGAAGCACAATACAGCATTTCAACCCACACGCAACACGGAATCACGATCCAGGCACGTGGACTTTTACGTTAAATTGTATTCCACCAGAAGCCTCGTGGAACAGATCGCTGTATCGGCAATCCAACCACACAAACCACACTGCAGCATAAAATTTTAATGCATTGGGTGCCTTTATCTTGGCTAATTGCACCTGTGCAATGCTCCCACGTGTTAGTGCTAGCAGACAGTGAACTCACTATGCAGGCCATATGGCAAATGATCAAATCTATTTTGATCACACATCCCCAACTCCTATGTGAGCTCACAGATATCCAAAACACACATAAAAAATAGTGTAAGATCAGTAATAGCAGACTTTGTACTTTGAAGAGGACCTGTGGGAGCAGAAGGGAGAGGACAAAGGATCATTTCCTGCTATTGTCAGACAAAAATCTTCTATATGGAAAACAGTTTAGCAATTTGACTATCTTTCTGCCCAAAATTCTATCGCTTCGGTAGCCATTACAGCAGTGGACACACTCCTGTCACGCTGCTTCCTTTTTTTTTCCTTGGCAAGATGCGAAGACGGTCTGGTGGAGAATAACCCTGCCCTTCTCCACCTGTCGTGGGGCTCACCGATGTGAGACACGGAACCAGCAGCTCCCAGACCACCACTCTGGTTTGAAAACAGACGCGCTGCGATATTCAAGTACACGACCCGCTTAACCAGGCATCAGTCCAGCTTCCGAATCTGCTCTGAAGCGGTTTTTTAGAATGACTGATAGACATTAAAAAACCCCCAAACGACCCAGGGAGCTTCCGCAGCCGGGAAGCCAGAGGTTCCTCCCCAGCCCTGCAGGCCCCTCCCCGCCGCTCAGCCGCCGCCCCCACGGCCCGGACACGGCCGTG
>Ga0181612_183730_pt1 | contig 11217 bp, 6 predicted proteins | sample HoacroProtozoa21_FD_119630 | JGI IMG/M metagenome (GOLD analysis project Ga0181612, IMG submission 119630) | Hoatzin crop microbial communities from Cojedes, Venezuel. Combined Assembly of Gp0051906, Gp0051904, Gp0051908 | reverse complement strand
TTTGATCCTGCTTATCGCCCTGCTTCCTCCACGCAGGATCCTGAACTCGACCATTTCATGGTCACTGCAGCCGAGTCTACCTCCAACCTTCACATCCTAATGTTTATTTCTGAACCTCTATATTCAGTGTTAGCCTAGAGACCTCCAAGAGGGGTGTTTTTCCTGTTCCTGTTGATAAAGGTGTTTGCCTGAGGTGGAATGAGCCAGCCCTGCTCACTTAGAAAAAAAAAATTACTTGTTTGTTTGTCACTGCGGCATCTCATGGTTGTGTGGAGAGATGGAACCATTTCCTTCCCTCTCCTTGCCTAGTATTTCTCGATTTACATATGAGTGGTGATCTGTAATTAGCATGCTTCTGGATTCAGTCTTTCAAATGTTTTCCTGTTTACAGGATATGGTAAGCTTTGAGCTGCCTGTGAGGAATATTAAATCTACACAGCTAATAGATTCACCATTTTCCTTTCCCTTTGAGCTGCACCAAGTCTGTGTGACACGTCACGAAAAAGGAGAAATAAATTTTGGTACCAGTGTACTTTGGCATTCTTCTTTCTTTTCTTCTTTTCCTTGACTCCTCCTTAGATTCTGGAGAACCCATCATGTACCTTTTTTATGTTAAGGTGGAAATGTGTAAGAGAAGCCATATAGTGACTTTCTGGATTGTGGGGGCTCAGTTCAGAGACAGCCATGGCAGTCATCTGTGGTGTTGAAGATTGTGCTACCTCAGTTAGGTGTCTGCGCTGGCTCTCTGCCAGAAGCCATCTCTCACCACCACCATGCCATTTTTGGAATAACTGTTTGATTACTGTCCTTGTAGTCGGTTGTAATTACTGGATTGCTTGCTTCAATCCTAGTAGTTTAGATCATCTCCAGGTACTATTCTTAAATGCCTCAGCGTCTTACTAGGCTAGCTAATGTAAGCAAGCTTTTGGGGCTGAATCAGCTCATGTTACCTGGAGACTTCAGATGTGGGACCTTAACAGAAAGCCTCTAACTTGTGTTTGTTATTTATCATGTTGTGGTGCAGAGAGAATTTCCATGTGAGTTCATGATGCTTTTCCATTTGAATTTCTCTGACTTTTGAGGGACAGAAAATGAAACTTAAGCTGCAGCTGAGGTTTTTCCTGGCTATGTTGATTTCCCTGACCGAAGAGCAGGTGGTGACCGAGCAGACCAACAAAGTTTCCCATGATTTCTACCTTACAAAGGCAGAGGATTCATAGGCAGGGTCTATTCAAACTAAAAGCCTGGTTTAAAGCCTTATGCTGGAAACTCATGCCAGCTTTCAACCTTGTTGTGGAAGATGGTCCTTTTTGAAAAAGATTGACAAAAGTCTCAGTACTGTTTGTAAAATCCCCCTTGGACTAGGTCAGTAGTAGAGCAGAGCTCTTGCAACTCTAGTGGCCTGCGCTGTGCCTATTATACTACGCTGTTGGTGGTGGTTGCGTCTGGGGAAGGCAAGGAGATTAAGCCAGCGTGGATTCATGTGGAGTGTGTCTTTCGAGAGCTGTGAGCAGCAGTCTGGAGGGGACTTTTCTCTAGAACCTCTATTTCAAAAGATCCCATCTCTAGTTGTATCAGAAATGCTTTGTAATGCTCGAAATAAGGAGAGGTGTGACAGTGCCTGAATGTAATAATCTACACCGATATCTTTCAGTGGGGTTTGAGCTAATTTGTGTTATGTTGCAACTGGAACAGACTTAAGAAGGCTGGAAATTAAATGGGAGAAGGCGCTTGCTCTTGCAGAGCAGCTCTGTGGAGAGCGAGATCTGAGCTTCTCCAGAATTCAGAGACCGAAGTCCTGTCCCTGCTCCAATTGAGAGAACTAGCTGTTAATTTAAACAGGATAAGGATTTCGTGCAAGTGTCAGTTTGCTGTTTTAAAATGATTAACTCTCTTCCTGGTATACTTTCATAGAAAAGCATGAAAATTTGATATAATTCCGTTTTTCTCTTTGCACTTTTACAAGAAGAAAAAGTAACTAGATAAATTGCTTCTGGGACGAAATTTTCTATGGTGGTTTAAGGCCAGTACATGGGTGGTTTGTGACTGAGCTGTGAAACCATGAAAACTGGGTTAATAACGAACCCCCTGACACAGCCTTGACAGCAGCACTGCTAGCAGGCACCTCTGTAATTACTGCTTCGCTACGAAGTGTGGTGAGCTTCTGCGATGGATTAAAAAAATCTCATATTGTGCTTTCTTCTGTTAGAAAATGACTCAGTGGAAACCTTTAAATATATATAATAAGTGCAAAGATAACGTTTCTGCCTCTGAATCAGCCCATGTAGGTTTTAAGCAGTCTGGAAAATAGAATCTGATTTTACTTTAGCAGATCTATTTCTTTTTCTAAATTTCATAAATTTGTTGCGTTTGAGATGTAGAGAAATGTGAAATACTACTTCTGTGATGTGCGTAAATGATTCAGCTGACCTGTGCATGTAAAGTGCTGTGGCGTATAAATCCAGTTGGTAGTGCATTTAGCAGATTTTTTTTTTTTTCTTTACCTGGCTTTTTTTCGAATAAAGATAGCAGGAGCTTTTAGAGATGTTATGCAGTAATTTAAGCAAGTTTGCTTTGTGTCAAAATAACTTCAGTTTCAGCTTACTTTCATGCTGTAATAGTCTTTTTTTTTTTTTCTTTTTGTCATCTTCCAGTACTTCTGTGGATTCTGTCCACTACTTTTACTGTAACTACATTTCAGGAAAGAAACTTTGCAACGGAGTGAGTCCTTACCTAACCATTTTCTTTCTGCTAGCAAATACTTGCTTCATTTAACCTATGCTAGAAACTTGATAAGTAGCTGAAATTAAGATGTAAGTAATTTTAGGGTAAACAATAGAATTTTAAATAATTTACGTTTTATTTAATGTTGTTTGCATGCTGGAATGATTCTTTTCCTTTGGATGAGCTCAGTGGCCTAAGTTGAAGTCTAGTTGGTTTAGTCTGCTGTCTTCAGTGGAAGTAATAGTTTGCTCCTAAAATCCACAGTTGGGAGGGTTAGCAGCTTGTTACGAACCTGACAGTAGAAAGCCAACTCAACAGAGATATTTTCTCTCTTTTCTCTTACTACATTCTGCTAATATTTTTGTCTAAAAATGTCCATAATGGCGCATAAATTGATACATTTCAGCCTGTTCAGTCTTCTATTTTAAATGTACTTTCCAATAGCTGATAGAGGTGAGCACAGCACCAAAGCAGCGGTTTAGCTGTATTTTCACTGTCGCTGTCTCATCAGTGCTGGTTTAGTTTCATGGTCAGATGGGATGAGTACCAATTCAGGTTTATCCTTTTCAAGCTCTTATTTGGCTCTCCATGCCCATTACCAGGGTTTCAATCCGTGTTTGTTTTCTGGAAGATGCCCATGTTTCCTTTACTGTGAAGATTAACTTATAAAAGCCAATTCGAGGGAGCAAGTCCTGCAGTCTTTTTTTGATGGTGGTGGTGTTTTGCTCATATCTGGGGCTTCAGATGAGTGCCATAAAATTCCTTCTTTTGGTCTTTAAAACTAAGGAGTGGTCTATAAAGACATCTTTCTTGCTTCCCATTGAGTAAAATGGGAAGAGATACGTTCCTGCTGATTTGATAGCGAAGAAAGATTTCAGTACCAAGGCTTTTGAAGGTTTCCATACCTTAGGTAAGGAAAGCGGGCTACCAAGCCACGATGTTTGGTTTTCAGTCCCATTTCTAAGCTATGAGCCTGTCTGATAACAGAAGTAAGAACAAAACCTTCTCTGATAGTATTGTTACTGGAGGTAGATACTAAATCTACTTGATAAACTCTGAATGCGCTTGGTGACAGATTTGCACAAATGCAGTGCTCTGACCACCTTTGAAATTTTGGGAGCAAAATGTGTTAACTGCTAAATACTGATGTGTTTCAGTTTAGTCAAATGGCTTATAATGCATTTATTACTTATCAAACCTTTTACCATTTCCCATTTAAATTGCCATTAAAATTGTTGTTTAATAATTAAAGTAGTAGTTACTTTTAATCATCCAGATTGTTACAGTATGACACCAGTGGCTTCCAGGGTGTAACTTCATACCCTAAAGTTCTCTCCCTATGACTACAAATTTCTTTTCTCAGCAGATCTTGTTTCTAGGACAGTAATTGCAACGCACTGTTCAAGAGAGTTCCTGGATGCCAGACATGAAGTGTTTTCTGGAAACAATCTAGTAATAAGTAGCATGACTTCAGCAAGAAAATTTGTTCTGTGGGTGTTGAAGAACATCAGATCATTAGTATTAAATCACCCTGTAGTTGAATACTTGTCGTATACAATCTTGATGAATACTGTTGTTCCTGTCTTCTTGCTTCTCACACAGCTTACTGTGGATTTTTTACCTGTGAATCAGTTAAAAGGGTTCCAAAGGATGTAGTGAATTTATAGTCACTTATTAAAAACACCATTGTTGAACTGTAGTCTGATTCATGCTTGATTTGGGATCTGCTATTAGCAGAGAGCTGCCTGTCTCAGTTTCACCCTTTGCACTTTTACACAAAGACAGTGTACATCTTAAATTCTTCCTGCAGTGATAGCTGACTTCTGTCATGTGGATTAGTAGGTTCCCCTTTCCCAACCTTATGTTCATTCGAGGAAATCAGAGTTTACTTGCTCGTTAGACATTACAAAGCACTGGCCTTTGCTTTGAATAGAGCTTGTGTTTACTATGTCTTCAAGCTTACTTCTGTTCTACAGAGAAAATATTTTGCATTAGTGTGTCCTTGTTCTCAAACTGAGATGATTGCAAACTGAACAAAAAAAAAAATCTCTAAATGACTCTCTTGTGCTTGTTGTAAGTTAAAGCACATTCTGGTAGGGCTTGAATATGATTACTTAGCCATATTAACATCACTTAAGATTTTTAGTAACTGCAAAAATGAGCTTATTTACAGATTCACTGAACCTTACTTCAAATTTTTTTTGTAAGAAAGCAGTATGCTCATGGATAAGCAAGGTGTCCAGATTTACTCGTCTCATAGGGAAGTTAATCAAGCCAGTGGAGATAAAAAAATTCAGTTTGCAAATAATTACAAGTTCTTACTATGGAGACAGTCTTTTTGCGTGGACTGCCTATATGCACGCTCCCTCTCTTCTTTTAAGTTGGAATGTTTCCATAACTAATCCTAGGTATTCCACAATTCACACTGTGCTACAGGTACTTCCAAAAAGTCAGTGGTCAGAATCTGTCAAGGAAACCCAAACCCACTCCTTTATTTTTTTCTGGAGTCTTTGCATTATAAGGCTTTAAAGACTACAAGCAGTGAAGGTATGGAGGAAAAAATGCCAGTATGCTTAAACAGATTAAAATTTAACTGTACTTTTCAGCATAGTATCTTTACTTGTAACTGTTTGCAGGATTGAAATTTCTCAAATGAGCTTATTCTGCTGTACCGAAAGGGTAAAAATGTCAAGTCTGTGAATAGCATACTAGGGTAGGATTCCCTCTCACCTGTGTGAAGGGCAGATGTGAAATTATCCTGAGGAACTGTGTTTGAAACTGTAGCAAAATGAATGATTGACAGCTTATGCGGGATAAACATTGAAATACAAACTATTTAAAAGGAAATCCTTCCGCTATTATCCTGTCTTACCTTTGTAATTTTTTTATTCATTCTTCTGAAAACAGTGAATAATGATACTTGATTAATAGATGTTTTAGTTTAATATTTTAACCACAGATAAATATCTCTAATTCTGTTAAATGTAGCCTATGATAATGCTAGGACTAACCTGTGTACTTGATGAACGCAAGCAAGTACACCAAAAGTCTGCACACATTTTTGTTAATTAATTGCAAGCTAAGTTGGAATACTTTGATTGAATACATGTTTACAGGTTTTAAAAATTAATGCCGTAAATGGAATAATGTCGTTTGATTTCTATTGAGGTAGCAGTGACCTTCTCTCTAATAAGAAAAAATGTCCATGTCATTATTTTCTCCTTCTTCTAGTAACAGTTGTGTAATGCTTAGCCATTCTGAATTTTGGACCCCTGTCTCATCCACTCCAAAGTAAGAAATAAAACAGACCCTTAAATATAAACTTAAGTAGAGCCAAGTAGCTGCTTTGTAAGTAAAGCTTCACTGTTCATTCAGGGTAATACTGTACTTCATAAGCAGCATACTGTTTTGAAGGGAGATGTGAGTGCTAACCTTTTAGAAGTATTTCATGGAAAAAGGAATTGTTTGTATCAGTACTTGGATATACATACCCCTTTTCAAGTCAATTTGATTTATGAAATCTTTAGAACAGTAAAATTTATTCAAATAGGATCTTATTTGCTTTAGTTTACTAAACTTGCATTTGCAGTTTACAGTTTTATCACTTTCTGTAAAATGGTTTAATTTAAAAGAGTATGATTTAATTAGAAAAAATATTCTTTAATACACATTTTTTATTTTGTATTTGACTAGCAGACTCCTGTACTTATTAGCCAAATTTTTTCTGTAACTTTCAAGGTGAATATAGAGCAGTAACATAATTAAAATAATTTCATAAAGAAAGGCTTTTTTTTTGAAGTAGATAGTACAATTTGTGCAGTTTGAGTAATATCTATGCGTTGTCAGGCTTCCAACTTTATTTCTCTGCTTACATGCAATCTGAGATTACAGAATTAGAGGTCATGCCAGGTGAGGTTTATTTATGTAAAGACTTCTTTATTTGAGTTTGTCATTGTGTTTGAATTACTATGCTTAGTTCTCAGCTGGTAATTACAGGAGTGGAGATATGGGAGCAGGGAAAACAAGGCAGGCGAGCTCTGACAGAAAAAGTGTTGGGACAAAGCTCCTTTAGGTGTCCTCTGTAAGAGCTGCAATTCCTTTAGTGATTCCGGTAGTTCACTAGGCTTTTTCTGGTTTCTTTAACAGAGTAACCCATAACAGTGCATAGCTTCAGTTTATAAAACTATGTAGATTATTTGTAAAATGGTGTTTTTCTCTCTCAAGCCTCGTTAGAATCCGTCTAATGGTTAGACCATGTTGATTGCTCATAGACTTACTTTGATTAGCAATTAGTTCAACTAGCACACCAGAAGTTTTCATCCTCTGGTGTTTCTAATTGGTGATTTTCCCAGAAAAATGTTTGTTGTTTCTTAGTGTGTTGTCTTTACGCTTTTGCTATTCTAGCAAGTAAGATATTTCTGGTTTTCATGTATTTTATACCTGTTGCCTTCTAAATGGGTAGTTCCAGCATAGCATTTATTTAGACTACTCCTGTTTTCATGCCACAGTCATTAATTAATACACTAAATAAGCCCAGTTGCAAAAATCAGTATTTAAAAATAAGGTTCACTTTTCAAGGCAAAATGTTATGCTTTGCTTTTGGACAATTCCTTACACTACACACCTTCCAGTCCTTCTACTAACTTGCGTCTTCTCCAGTATAATATCCCATGTGTTGCTTTATCATGCGCTATTGAAGTCTAGTTGAATTACAGCTGCTGTAGCATTTATTTACCAAACAAAACTATCTGACTACTCTGACACAACATAGCTACAGTTCCTATAGACCTATATATACTTATGGATAAACCTATAGTACACTTTATTTTGTTTTTTGTCTCCTTTAGTTCCTGAAAATATCTTTAGAGTTTTACTGAAGGGCAGATGTGTTCAGATTGCCTTTTTTTTTTGTCCAAATTCAGCATATATATATTGCATTGGCTGTTCTCATTTCACAAAGTGCTCCTTCCTGTCTTAGTAGCAGCAATTGTTCGACTCTGCTTGTCATAAAATTGAGGCAACGTTTATTTCAGAATCCTGAAGTCTGTTCTGGTGTCCCTGACTAAAGGACTCTTTTGGAATTACAAGTTTGGGTGACTTTTTTTTGTCCCTTTTATCAAGATAGAGCTCTCTCCTGAAAACCAGCATATTAGCCAAAGCTTGCACCCAGAAGACTAAAATACCATTAGCTTCTATCCCATCTTTCTTGTGCTGACCACAGATGACCTCACTACCTCTTTTTTGTTCTATTTTTACTTAAATGGCTGGGAGAACTTTTTTTCAATGAGGTCTGACTTATCTTGACTTTTCATGCTATCCTTTTTATTTAAGAGAGTTTCTGACCTCCAACGCATAGCTTTCTTTTCTGATCTTTTTTGTTTTCCTTGTAGGCTTCTTTTCATTCCAAGCACCTCTTGTTACATAAGCATTCCTGCTAATTTTTTTACCTTTTCTATTACAACTTTTTTTTTTGTGGGTGTAACCTGCAGTTGCTAGTTGACAATGACATATATATATGTACTTATCATTTTTTCAGTATATTTTTTACTGATTACTGCTTACATTTCTACTTCACTTTCATTCTTGTTTTGTATTTATTACTGTTACAGTTTTGAGACAGGACATTGTAACTGGAAATAGTCCTACAAGGGAGAGGACAGTAGCCATAAAACCACAGGTGGATTGAACATGCTAGAAAGAATGCAAGAAGCATGGAAGTAGAACAGATAAATAAATTAATTTATAACCATTTATTTCCTTGATAATGTATGTCTTTTGGAATAATTATTGTTCTGTGTTGCTTTGGGTAGAGAATAGAGGACACTTCAGCTGTGCAAACCGCAAAACGTCTGCCTGCCTTTTCCAAACTTCATAGTACATCAGTTGTCATCTTGCTTTTTATTGCTTCAGGGTTGGCTCCTTGCTACCAAAGTCTATAATCCTGCATCTGTATAGTTTCTATCCACACATTCCATTACATATTTTGTGGATTCTGCCTGTTGGATCCATTATTTTAAGTTAATTCGCCAAAAGCACTTCCACTGAAAGGAGAGGGAAGGTTACATGTAGCCATAGCTTCTCTGATCTGTCCTGAAGGCATTTGGGTTTCCCAGTCTCTTCATCTGGTGGTGTAAACCAGCAAAGGCCCGCAAATCGCGTTGGCTTCTCTGTTTAGTATAGTGCATGATAAGATGTGCTCAGCATCTGGGGGGTGGCAAGGATAATTTGTTGGTGTCCTAAATGACATGCCATTGTTTTGCAAAAAATACGGGTTTTGAAAGATCTTCCTAACAGGAAGGTCTAGTTGATTTTTTTTTTTTTTAAACCCTATTCCTAACAGTTTTCTGCAGCATTTGTTCTGATTTTGTATCAGTAAGCCTCCTGAAATAAATTAAAACCTTCAATTCACTCCAAGGCTACTTGTTATATTTAATAAATTGTATGTCCTTGGACAAGGAAAGGGAAAATTCTGACCAAAAGATACATCCAGTCCTCTTTGTACTCATAAAAGCATCTTGACATTCTATTTATAAATTACAGTGTTCAGTGTATGTGTGAAGAATTTTTTAATGTCTGTGTTTATTGGTTCATGCTGTAATTTGCATATTGCAGTTTCTTATTAACACATAAAAATCTTTTTAGCATTTTCTAAACATTAAAATATTTTCCTCACATCTGTGTTTTTCTAATGTAAGTGCCCTATGGTATATGAAAGATATATGCTATATGATTTTATCAAAAAAATCAATTGTTACTTATTTTCTGTATGGTTTTGCTATAAATTAATCTGTAATATTAGAACCAAGAATGAGATAACAAGGGAACAGAGGACAGAGGGAAATGGTATACAGTGGGACTTAAAAACTCATCCTCTATTTTAAAGGAGTTTTGTTGATGTTTAAATGTTTTTGTCCAGCTCTTACTTTTACCTCTCGATTAGTATTTTCCCATTCTTGAAACAGAGTACAGTGACAGTATTTTGATAATGAAAGGCTGTCAGGTACCACATGAGCATCTACATGTACTCTCCCTGTCCGTGTGATTTGCAGCAGCTTAAAATATTTCCATGTGAGTCTCTCTGCGCGGCTGAGTGTTCCTCTCACACAACCAAAAGGAGAGAACCATGATAAATGAGCATTGAATAAATGTGTTCAAGATAAGAACTTTCATTTGAGTTTAAAATTGTCCTGTTTCCTGTTTTCCTTTGTTCTCAAGGGAACAGGCCTTGTTTTAATACAACAGTCATTAGTGTCAGAACTGTTAGGAACTGGCATTTTTTCCGTTCCTAGTTTTACCTTAGTTTTGCATCATGTGCTCAGCATAAATGGAATTATTTCACTGTTCTAATAGTTGCACAACGTGAGGCATTTATAGCCTTCTGAATGTGTCAATAGCTGTTTTACTTTTCCCTGAACAGCTCTGTGATACAGTGTTAAAATTATTTTCTTTTACAGGTTCCTTACAGCCTTTCCTGGAAGCCTGCAGTAATGAATCCTTCTTCCGTACTTGCTCTGTATTGCTTCGAAGTTCAAAGTTAGATATTCTGATTTTGGAAAAGCTCTGTGTTATACTGCAAAAACTCTCCAGAATAAAGTAATCCTTTATTGCCATTATTCTGTTAGATTGGCAAACTTTGAGACCTTTATCTTTCTCTTTTTTCAATAACTCATCTCTGTTTTGCTGTTTGTTTGCTCCATCATAGAAAATGCTGCACTTTCTCTGTTACCAGTTAAATTTAAACTGTTTGTGTCACAGATGTGTAAGACAAGACTCACAATTTGCATATAAATCTAGTTCAATTTGCAGAGTACAAACTAAAAAAAAACCCAGACAAAGTAGCCTAAAGAGGAGATATTCCTTATGTATGCAGATCATAAGAATGCTTAGAAGAGAACACTTCTTTCTCCCCCTCCCCCCCCCACCCTTCAGTTTTTCAGGTACTTGGCCGTAATCTGCTTTGAAAATTTAGCCTTATCTGTGACCTGCATTCAAGTTTCATCACTTTTCATTTCCTTCAAAAACAACATTTAAAGTGTTTGGCAATTTTAACCCTTTTGGGAATGTTAATCTTTATAAAATATGTTCCTGTTGCTGACTGGTTATGAGTTTGTTGTAACAAAGGTCTTCATCATATCAGTAGTAATGTGCTGTGGAGTTCCTCTGGTGCATTACTTAATGGGATTGTTTCATTTATAAAAGCAGGTATCTAAACTGAGCCATTTTTTACATTTGACTTAGTTGTTGACAAAACTGAGGTTTTCATTTGACTTTATTAGGAACAAAATTGAACTCTAGAGGAAAAAAATGTTTTCCTGTAAAATAATAAAAATCATAACTTACATTGGAAATATACTAGAAGTAAAATTTGCTCAGAAACCCTAATTATTTAAAAGTTTTTATTTATTGTCTCTGGAATCTTATTTCACATGAGTGAAACCCTATTATAGCTTTTCCTTGAGCTTTCATTATACTATATGTAAATACCACTTACTC
>Ga0181612_168737_pt1 | contig 11217 bp, 5 predicted proteins | sample HoacroProtozoa21_FD_119630 | JGI IMG/M metagenome (GOLD analysis project Ga0181612, IMG submission 119630) | Hoatzin crop microbial communities from Cojedes, Venezuel. Combined Assembly of Gp0051906, Gp0051904, Gp0051908 | reverse complement strand
CAAAAAAACCCTCCAAGAGAAAAACCTTTTTTTGAAAACCCGGGAAAAAGAGAAACCTTTAATTTAAAAAAAAAGGAAGAAAAAAGGTCTTTAAAAAATTAAAAAAAAAAAAAAAAAAAAAAAACGAAATAGCTATGCTTTGCTACATTGTGAAAAGCTGCCTAACAGGAAGCCAGCAAGGCAACTGAAGCCTGGGAAACCTGTCCTACCACCACAGCTGTGCACAAATGACATTCCCAAATCTTTTAAGATGGAAACCAAAATGTTAATAAGATTGCATGAAATTGAAAAAATTACGTCTGAAATAACAGTGAAAAAGAAGCACTACTTATAAGCCTGAACTCTTTTATATCTGAGTCAAACATCCCATTCAAATTCTTCAGTTCTGAACTTTCCATTACCTCACTGAGAATTTTGAGCTATCATAGGACACAAAACCATTAGTACACACCACTCAGTTCTTTCAAACATCTCTTAAGTAATTTTGTCAATGGTTAGAAAATACGTTTTAAAAATCAGACATAACAGGAGCTATTTTTGTTGCATTTACCGACGTACAAGAAAACAGTAAGTCCTAAACCTATGAAAGGAATATCAGAATTCAAAAATCAAATACCCATGGAACACTCTTTAAGGTTATTTTCCCCCCTCTCACTTTTCCTTTATCTATACTGCAGCACATTTTAAAGTTAGTTTCAGCAAATAGTTTCAAGTCTACATTACAGGACACACTGTGACCATCCTCAACTCCAAGTCTATTAAAGTCAATAGAAAATCTCCCATAACTTCTATTCATTCAGGCCTTCAGCGCTTAGGCTGTGTTTGGAGATCTGACACAAAGACAACGTGGCAGTAGCTAGTGATAACATTATATACTCAAAAGAAAGTTATAACTACATTTTGATAAATTTGACCACTTCTAATTTGAAACAAAAGCAGTCTATTATGACTAAATAAATAATTTATGACTTTTTAAAAACCTAAAATAAGGTAGTCATAAAAATATTACTTTAAGCTATTATATTAGTACAGAAACTATTCCTACTAACATTGAAGAGAGATGTACATTTTTAAAAACCACAAATGAAGTGTCTGCTAGACTGACTTTTGCTTGGTTTGTGTAAAGCCAGTTATGAGTTCGTAAAGCAGAATCATTATTCAAGTAGGCAGGAAAATTGAAGAGTGAATCGGTGATCCTAACATTTTCACTGGAGGTTTTGACATTCTTTCCATGGCAGTTTTATTTCTGCCTCACAGTTTTCAATACAAGTATGCTGTACCTCAAGACACAACTTGCTAAACATGCAATAATTTAAGGTGTATGTGGAGACCTAGAAAATGGAACATCTGTTCTTTCCAAGGTACTTCACAAAAATACAGAAGATCTTTGGAGTGTACTTTTAAAACCTACAGCTAAATTTCTAAACACCCACAAACAGATTCAAGCATCTCACAAATTGCTAGTAGCTATCATGAAATCAATATAGTTCCTTTTACTGATGCTCACAAAGAACGTATCTCCATGTATACACTGGAGGCCTTCACCTGTTTGTAGTTTTATAAGGGCTCTGTCAAAAATAATCATAGACATTAAAATGTTGTTCATGTTTAGTTGCATCAAGATGCCTCAATATACCTAACCTTAAATTTGCAAAACTATTTAATTCAATTTTGCAACAACACCAATTACCCAAACTTAATTTGTGCAGAAAAGAGTCACTCTAGGTTAGTGTGATAATTCATTCAAATTTTATAATTTCCTTCCTCAAAATCCTAGAAACTGAGCCATAACATTTAACTACGCATAACTCTACATTTTCTGACTCAGCCAAAATTTGTCTTCAATCAAGTGAGGGTGTCTTTGTTTTTGTCTTTTCTTCTATTGACACAGATAGTTTTATAAATATGTCCACATAAACATATGCATGGGTGTACAAAAATTAGGATCTATATACCAAGATACAGTTTAATGTATGTGCATGTAAACATTAATGTGCTTTCAGCAGTTTCACTTCAGTCTACGTTAGTCAGCAAGAGCAATAACAGACACCTAAAGGCTCGCAGGTAACATGTCAAACACATGCTCATCATTTGCAGCTACTGCTATGAATCGCTACTTCAGTTCACTGCGCTAAACCAAATTGCCTATCAAAACTTGCAATGCCACTGGAAGAAAAGCTTTACTAAGGAAGTAAAGCACAAAACAGTAATAACATATACCTGAGGTTACCTGAGGTTTTACCCTGTGGAAAAAGCCCAAATTTGTAACAGAAAATACAAATGCTATTAACCTTTTATCATAGTGAGATCTATCACACTGACAGTACTTCTCAAGTATGATCTTATGTATCCCAGTTGCCACTGATTTTCTCTACTTGCAAACAAACATTAACCTGATTTAATCTAATGACTTATTTAGAAAAAGAACTCCATACATTATAACGTTTCCAAATCATCTAAAACATTGAGGTGATTTCAAGGCTATTGGACAGAACTGCACAACTGCTTGCTTCTAGCTCTACAGATGATTGTCAGGTGATAAAGACCATTTATTGATAATTTCTTAAGAATAAATAACAAATAATCCACAGAAGCAAAGTGTTAACTTTGTTCAGTGATTAATTACATTGTATTTAAAGTTTATGTAATCTCTTTGATTAAGAGACCTTATGCAAGAATTCAGCTAAATCGGTATGGTTTTGACCATCACTAGCAAAAAATGCCTTGAAGTCGGATGACAGATTCTTCAAAATATTTTCCCATTTACAAAGTGCATTGATAAATAAAGATCTTTCCCTCAACTTCCACTATACAACAAATAAAACTACTATATAACAATACGGAGCTCTAATTCTCACAATCAGCATTGCCTACTTTTTCAAAAAGACCCTACACAAAAAAATTAAATCTACAAACTCATGATTTAGTAAAAGCTTGAGTAATAGCTTCCTTTCCTTACAGATTACACATGGTAACCTCTGGATGTTTTAATCAATAATTATTAGAGATGGGCTTAAACTGCAAATGCTCTGTCTAAATATGAAACATTCACAAAGTTTAAGATGACCTTTATAGGAAGGCTCCAGATTGAACTCAGTAATATACTATCGATACTGTATTCTTTTTAGAAAATAATTTTACTAGCTACCTAACAGCACTACTCTTGTCATGCACATCACCATTAAAGAGGAAAAAAAAAGATAAAAAGAAAGACTGAGCTTCAAAAACATTTTTCTTGGTCACTTATCTCTGTTTTTATCTTATATACAACTGAGCTTTTCAATTTTCTGTGAAACCTAGTCCATCAATATATAGGTTATGTATTTTCACAACAAATACGCCTTCTAAAAAACCAATATTTCATGACATATAAGCCTGCAGAAAAAAAAAATATTCCTTATCACAATCCATTAATGTAACAATTATATTTTCAGGCTCCCATCACCAGCTATTAACAATTAAAATTTTAGCATTCAAAAACCCATATAATACAAAGAACAGAAAATCTATTCCTGAAGTTGAATGAAATTTACTAATTTACTTTTTAGAGGAAATAACCAGAGGGTAAATTACACACAATGTCCTATAACAAAAAGTTTGCTTTTGCCCATAAATTACACACAAGGTCCTATAATGGTTGCCAGAAGCCAAGAAAAAACTAGGCAATAGAAAGAAGACTGAATCTTTTTTTTCCTTAAGGCAACAGTACATTTTATATATTTCCTAGCTAGTACAAGCCTGTGAATTTATCAATTATCAATACGTAAATCTTAATTATCATTATTATACAATTAAAACGTCAATTTTTTCCAAAAGAAACAAACAAAACATATCCAAACTTTCTAATCCACTTATGACTAAATACAACATTTTTTCCCCTACCTGTACCAGCATGATCTTTTCTAACTCTGAAAAAACAGATTATTTCCATTCACGTACAATTGCTTACCATAACATTCTTCAATGTCAAAAAATACAATGTAAAGGTAATGGTAAGATTTTGTGAAAGTTTAAACTATTAAATTATCAAACTGTTACATACATAAGTTTGGAAGATAATGGCTATGCATTTTATATCTTGCAGAATGTAACTGTAGCTATTAGTGTGGAAAAAAATCAGTTTAACACTTTCTTTGAGATGGAAGAACAAAAGAATAAAGACATTCAAGAAGCAAAATACTTCAAGCACAGGTAAAAAAAAACACCTAGGATATTGTATAAAGTACTCTAAATGTTAGAAAGAAATTCACTTTCTTGTAGCAACGTCTGGCTTCTAGAAGAGCTAAGGTGTCAAAAGAGGTTCTGTTGCATCCACCAGAACAAGCTAAAGTGATTGTAAACCTGTCTTAAAAAAAGCTGTTCAAACCTGTTTAGTAGGGATGAATCTGATATAACCTGGCACTGCTACTCAAAGAGACAGATCAGGACCCAACAGAATCACAGAATGGTAGGGGTTTGGAAGGGACCTCTGTGGGTCATCTAGTCCAATCCTCCTGCCGAAGCAGGGTCGCAGAAGAAGCTGCATTGAGCTGTGCTCTAGTAGCGCCTCGCACAATGGGGCCTTGGAGACGGATTCACACCAGGAGTCATGCGGATGCCAGAGAAGCCTTTGAGTGGCTCCGATCTGCACACGTGGCTTTCTGCTGCCCATTGGTCAGAAACGCGAAGCTGATGTTGGAGTCTGGAAGATGGTCTGCTCTGAGAAATCTGGGGTTTTGGTGGTTCCCTTAATTCATTGATATCAGGGTTCTATGCTATATATGCTCAACAAAGATGTAATCCATCCTATAATGATGGAATTAAAATAGATATCAAATAGAAATGTAGGTCTCCAGTGCCATTTTAAAGTGGCAAAATATAAATATTTAAACAAGGCCTGCTCCACCTGTACTGTGCAGAGAGGGGATTCAGTTATACTGTGCAATCACTGTAAGTAGCCAAACTATTCTGGGTCTTGGTTTTATACCTTGTTCAAAACATAGCCAAATACTGAAGCCTTGGATTTACAGCCATAACAAGGCACTGGCTCACTGCTAACACAGAGAAAAGAGAATCCACACCTAAAAGGAAAACGTAATTTAATTTCACTGCTCTTTCCACTTCATACCAACCATTTAGTACTGATACTGACTTCATTAAGTGATAATCTATAATCACATATGGCCTTACTTGGCTTCAATTTCATAGGTGTAAATACAAAACCTATCTAGTTTTCATAGATATTTCTTCAACTCAGTTTTAACAAATAGCACAATCACCTTGTATAGGTTCATTATTACTCTAGTTACAGGACTTTGAAACAATGAAAGGGTTAACCACTACTACTTATGTAATTAATTGCTGTCTCCCTTTATATAACTGCAGTTACAGAATGACCAAAACATCTAATGATAACAAATACAAAGCATATTACTTACAATAGTGCACCTGTTTTAATCTTACTGTATATTGATATAGTAACATTCATATTGCACTTTCAGGCAAAAAGGACTGGACTTCTCTAGAATATTAGAGAGCCTCATACAAAAATAGAATAAAAACATTTGGAGATCTTCTAAATAATATGCTGATACGTATAATGATGAAGGCACAAGACTGCACCTGTCTTCACAAAGAATTCAGCAATATGCTTAAAATAGATGTGTTTTTCTCTTCTAATTGAAGGGAAATGCAGATCTGAAACTGTAGTGATAAGTCATGAGGTAAAACAAACCTTTAGACTAATGAAGCCAGTTAGTTTCCCCAGCATCAGACTTTGTTGTTTAATTTTTATGAAAATTGAGGCTGCAGGCATATGATCACAATTCTCAAATAAAAATAAAAAAATATTTAATGGTACTAGTAACTACTTATTTTTTGGAAATTAGTCAACAACATATCATGGAGTTAGAAAAATAATTTAACAAGGTCTAATAATTTTATTAATAATGAAAATCGCCTTATTATGTATGTTTCTATGACTACAGTTATTGCATCTAGAATACAGAAACATCTTAAAGCAGTCCCAGGATTACCAGCTAATATGAAGAGCAGAGACAGTTTTGAAATTGATATTTAGAAAGAACAGTCAAGTCTTTTCAAATACAAATCATTCATTTCAATTCCAGCCAAAGAAATCAACAGGCAAAAAAATAGATCTTCCGTCAATTAGGACTACTCTATAGATCTATCACTTTGACATATCTTAGAAATGTTCAGTTGACAACATAGTATATCAGCCTTAAACTAAATTTACAGAGCAGTACAACAATTTAAACATAACACTATGTTCAAAAATTTAAACCTACAAAACCTTCAATTTATACAGTTAGGACTGGGGATATATTCCCATTGCATCCACAGGTCTGGGGAGCGATCTGTCATTCTATTGCACTATTGTCTTTTTACAGTTTTGATATTTCACTCCAAAACAAACCAACCATAAGCATTTTATAGGACAACTTGTCTGTCTACTATACACTAACAAAAAATATTGCTAGTGTACAATGGTATTTAGTGGATGTCAGTCATTCTGTATGCTTAAATTCCGTTACCTATCACAGCACTATATTTTAGTGAAATCTAGGTATTGGTCTTCTCACTCATAACACACAGCACCTCCTTTCCTCTCACTTCCTTGAGCAACAGGAACAAAGAAGTATATATATATAAAATAAATATTAGCATTTATCTCCAAAAGAAGTCACACTAAAGACAAGGGACTTCTTTCTGAGCAACTCTAGGAACTACATACTATTCAAGAGCATCCAGAAATTCTTCAGAGACTTCTGGCGGCCTAACTCAGGGAGTTATACTCTGTGCAAGACTGAGTGGCTCCTATTGACCACTGTATTTTTCTACCTTTTTCAATAATCAGACATTATAGTATTTCCTTTTACTTTACAGGAGAGCTGGAGGCATCCAAATGATCATAAATGTCAGAAAAAATAACTGTTTAACTCCATTTTCTAACTGTCGATTACACACCATCATGCTGAAGGAAATGAGGCACCTAAATTCCCCTGGAAAACGTAGGCCTTAGTAACTTAAATCTCACTGCTTTCAGAAACAGTTTTATTTCTAATGTTGCTTACATGCTTTTGAAATGTGGAATGACTCTACAAATAATAAAGAAATATTTGAATACAAGTAATGAGTCAGACATCCCTCACCCTTTCTCTCTGCTTTCCAGACATGTTTGCATAATATAAATTGTATTTAAAAGAACAAAAGCTTAAAAATGTGCTGGTTTGTGGGAATACAAAAGTGCAAAGGAAGTATTTGTGCAGCCATCCTGAGATTTTTTCAGTTTATCTTTCCAAAGAGCAGTAAAAATAACATGCAACTTAAAGATGAACCACGCACAGCAACTTACACAAGGAACATCATGGGTCAGCCCCAGGACACATATGCCTCTATATTCTATCTGTAATAATGACCGATACCATCCTGTACCAGTATCAGAGCCCAAACCATCAGGCATAATACCAGCAAGCATACTCTTTACTTCTGGCTTCTACATCTTGGGACAATATGTAGAGTATCACAATGCTCGACAAAAATATTTCTTTTTCTTTCAGTCCGCCACCTGGTAGTCAAAGAAAGTTCCTTAGTTCTTCAGTAGGAAAAAGAGTGGATAATTGTCCCCTGTGCTTCTGCCATTCAACCCATAATTTTCTAGAGTACTATCATATCCATCCTTAGTTGTTCCTTTTCCAATCTGACAAGCCGTGTTCTGTTTAAGATCTCAGATTCTTACCTCTGAGTATCTAGACTGCCCTTCTCTGAGGCTTCTCTAAGTCTACTGCATCCTTTTTAAGATGGCATGACAAGAAGACAAAATTCAACTTTCTGTTTGACATCTGGTAACTGTTAAAGGATTGCACTGACTTTTTCAGTGACCAATCTACAATGGTTCTAGAACTGCTCCTGAATTTAATAACTGATTAATCTGCAGGTATCAACAAACTCAGTCATTCAGTACTGCTAAATCCTTCTGCCACACTAATCTTTTCATTACTCATCATTCTCTTGAATCATTTTGGATGATCTGCAGACTCTGTCACCTCACTGTCTCCTTTCTCAGATAATTTTTTACTATGTTAAACATCACAAAACACTGTACAGATTCTTGAAAATATCTATTGGTAAAACCTTCCCTATGAAAATCTATTTCCACACACGTTTCAATCTTTTTTAGCCAAAAGAAGACATTATCTCTTAGGAGAGAAATACCAGTACAGTTTATTGATTGGATCTATCTACACCTTGGACTCCTCCATAAATCTTAATACATTTATGAGATATGACTTGAAGGAAGAGCCACGTTGACTATCCACTTGACAATCATCCAAAATTTTATCTATTCCAGTGACTGTTATAGCTTGGGTTTGACTGACTCACCTAGTGTGGGAGTGGGATTCAGTGGGCTATAGCTCATAATACATTTCAAGGCTTTCTAGGGTCCTTTTTAAAAAGGGTGGGCAGTCTATGACAACCCATATTCTGCTGCAAGTGAAGCCAATGTTTGTGAGTAGTTACATACCACAGTTAGGAGTTCAGCAATTCCCTGTTTAAGCTCTCTTCAAGTCTGGTTTTTGCTATTCCATAATATTAATTTTTCTGGTTTGCTCTGCATCCATTTCTTCTGACGCTTCACCTTGAGATGCTCCTTCAGACTCATCCCTTCAGACTTGTCATCTGCAAGTCTGACACAGCCTCCCTTGCAGGGAACACACTAGTTTCTAAAATACTTGAAAAACTTTTACTGGTAGTTTATAGTTTGGTTTTGCATTTCAACAGGATTTTCGCTTTTTAAAGGAGATTGGGGATTTTGAAGAACGCTCTTGCAGTTTTTCTGAACCTCTACTGGAAGTAAAACAATTTGTTAACTGTTTGTCAGCTATTTGCTTGTCACACAGATTTAAAAAAAAAACAAAATCTCCATACAGTATATTCATGACTGAAACCAATGGCAGGCCCTGCTATTAAATCACTTGCAATGAGATAATTTCCCTCTCTCTTCAACACAATAATTTCTTACTTTGAAAGCTACTGCAGAAGGGTCCACATAGTTCATTACACAAGCAGCAGGGAGTCCCTCCTTGAGAGAATGAAGGACAAAAAGCAGCAACCTATCTCTATTTTGCTAGTCCTTGATTTAAAAAGCTGAGGGGAAAATTTCAGCCTAATTCTAAAAATATAATTAACTCTGACAGTCTCATAAGAATTTTAGAAGACTGTCCTTTTGAAAAGCATGAGAAGAAAAAATTATTTTTCTCTCTTTCATCTGCTAGAAGTAAATATTGCACTGGAAGACATCATACCTGTCTTCATCTGCTATAGATTTTATATATATATATATATGCGTACACTTAAGTTATGATCAGTGAACATGTGCTTAATTTGTTCCCAGAATTAAAAGGCTGTTCAGGATGGGAAAGTTTTCAACGTAACAATAAGTGGTCAAAGCGTATTTTCTTGTAAATGAGAAAAAGAACTGGAGGATACGTTCAGCGACTAGCATGTTCTCAGCTCATAGCAGGTGCTTGTGAACTACATCTGTATCTTTTTATCTGAAGAGTTTGAAATCAGCAGTCTTTGTGGAATCTTGGAAAAAAAATACAAACAATTTTCTACTGCTTACAAAGAGTACCCTTCATCAGTCATCCCCTAAAGGAAACAATATGGTTGTTTTTTAAGATTTCTCATTAACAGATAATGATACTTTTTTTTTCCAAAGCATTACTGACTGCATTGTGACAGCAGGTTTTTTATTTCAAAGGAGATAATTTATTAAATAATAATTACTCTAAGATTCTCACAAGAAAATAAATTAATAAAATTCACTAATGGTACTATATGACTTTCAAAAAAATTAATCCACATAATAGAAATTAATTCAAATTAATTTTCATGTTCCAGTGACCCTTAGCAAATTCAGATTAGAAAGCCCAACAGCACAGTAATAATGGATGAAGTTGATTTATTATGTTTTTCTATTTACACAATTTCAGCATGCTCTGTATTGTTCATTAATTTTTATTGGTGATAAAATTCATATAGGTCCTTATAGTTATTCCCTTATATAAGTAGTGAATTCCCCATTGCAGATATTGCTCTTTGAATATGCCTGATATAACCATTATTTCAACCCTACAAGGAACAACAGTTTCTTCAGTAATGTTCAAGGGCCTATTTGTCAAGTAGAAAAGAATCTGTTGAAGAAAGGCTATTATGCTAAACATCTGCTTCTTTAGTCTGGTCTCCTGAAAAATAATCACATTTAAGTGATCATGCTGTCTGATCCATTTTAAGCCTACTGCCTAATTTCAACCAAATTTCACCAAAAAAAAAAAAAAAATCCAAGATACAAAGTTCCTAAAAGTTCCATGAAAATTACAGCCATGTAAAGCAAAAAGACCTACTAGCACCTGCAGAGACAGACAGGAAGAGTTTCCATTCTGCACATGTACATTCATTGCCCAGTCAGGTTAGCTGTAGCTCCAGGATGTGCTCTCTGTTATCCCAGTTTGAAACGCCAGAAAGTAGAAAATTACACCAGTGGTGCTGAGGGCACTGTGCGATGATTTAGGGTCTTCATGTTTGGGGTGTTTTCACAGACAAGAGGACCTGGGTTTGTTGCAGGAAACTAATATTTGTAGAAACCAGCCTTCATCACTTCAATCGCTCATGAAAATACGTGTAATATGTTGTAAATCAGGTTTGAACATGAATTTCTGTTAAATTAACATAGCCCCTGAATTCAAGTTGTAGCCACACTCAGCTACATTCACACTTCCTCATTTTTTTAACAATTCCAATAAGTAAAAATACATTAAGACACATGCTATTGGATTATAGGGATCACTACTACTTTCAATTTCTGGACTTCATTGTACAGATTTCTATTATCAAAATCCATTCTCATCTCCAGCAAGCTCAATTGAAAATGTAAGTTTAATAGTTTCATCCATGCATTGTAGAAATGAAAAGAGAAACTTCTGAAGCAGTGAAAAAATACTTACGATATTGAAAAAACAGATGAATTTGAACCTTGAGGAAAACCCTGTTTTCCAAATGCACTTTAATAATTTTCACTATAAACAGAGTGAAATAAAGTATAACCTGAAACGTACATGATCAGCTTACTACATTCTTCCTTCAAGCATCCTTTTTTCCCCCCCTACAATGATGGGGGGAAGATGGTTGGCCCGATCAAAAATCCTTTCCCATTTT
>Ga0181612_159566_pt1 | contig 11217 bp, 7 predicted proteins | sample HoacroProtozoa21_FD_119630 | JGI IMG/M metagenome (GOLD analysis project Ga0181612, IMG submission 119630) | Hoatzin crop microbial communities from Cojedes, Venezuel. Combined Assembly of Gp0051906, Gp0051904, Gp0051908 | reverse complement strand
TGGGAGACGGTGATGTACTATCACCCTTTGGCACAACTGGGGAAGTCAGCGCAACTTTGACAGTTACATTTGGTGTCAGGCTTCCCTCTGTGACTCTGTATTGTGGGGGTCTGGGACACTGGTGTCTCAGACACCATTCAGTATGGTCTTTGCTCTACAGTAGCGCCTGAATGTGGCCCTACCAAGACAAACCTCCCTTGCCAGGAGGTACTGTTGAGACAAATAGCAGAAGCCCATCCCAGTTAAAAGTTACCAGCAAGGATGAATGTGTAAAGGCTTGGAGGCAATGCAGAGGCTCAGACAGCAGATTGGCAACTGCTCTTGCAGCACAAGCATCTCCCAAGTCACAGAATGGTGCCCCACCTACTACCATTTCTCTTTCTCTGGTGGCACCCCAAGGGCTTCTCAGGACGTGGTTAGATGCTGTGAAGGCTAGATCCCAAACTCCCCCTTTCCCAAGGCACCAAATAATTTGGCCAGCCTGAATGCCCCTAACTGGCACTGACCTTCAGTATTTCCAACCCTGCTGATGTCTGACAGCACCCTACAAGTGCTGCTCTGTTGGCACAGGCACAAGAGAGAGAAAGGATGGAGAGGAGGAGACACAGACACAGACACTTACACATGCTCACAGGGATAAAAAGGATAACTGGATCCACAAAAATAAGCCAAGCACTGCCATCGTCGGTCTAAATGCAGATAAGTATTGTACTGAAAACAAAGATTACTTGTACTTTGTAGATAGAGACGTGTTTTGTTACAGGATGCTTTGTATGGAATTGGGTCACAGCAGAATAGGAGCCAACTCCCCCCCACCGCCCGCCTCCTCCCAACCTCCCTCTCCGCCTGCCTATCCTTTGAATCTGGAGCCAAATCTCAAGGGTAACGGAGTAGAAATTGCTACAGTTTTGCCGTTTTTTCCCTTGGCTGGGATTTGCTTTTCATTTGTGGGGCAATATTCGCGCCTCTCTGCCATTCATCTATTAATTAATGTCATTGATTATGAGCTGCTCTCTCTCAGCTTTGTGCTTACAAACCTCTGGGGGGAGAGGGGGAGATGAGATGCATCCAAAGGATCCCCAACTCAAGTGCCAAGGGAAACACCAAAGGTTTGTTATCCTCCCGCCTATGCCCACCCCCTTGCCACATCTTTGTCTGCTGTTGCATGTCCTCTAGCCTGGTACACGTGCTGTGCCTATCACCTTGATATCTGACCACCTTCTCCTCTTCCCCCATAAAGCACAGCATCTCCTGCTGTCCTTCCTGTATTCTGCTTCAGGAAAGAGCTTTGTACCCACGTTATTTATGGGTCCTGTGGTGTGACCTGCCCTTTGTAGTTCCTCCAGGTGCAAGTCCGTGTCTTGGGCACTGTCTACTGAAATTTATCAACAAAACAAAATTAACACCCAAGACCTTGGCCAATGAAAGTCTTTCTACATCCCAGGCTTCTCCATTTCTCATTCAAGACACCACAACTGAGATTAAGTATCCCCAGAAACCTTTGATCTGTGCCTGCATGCTTACTGTAGATTATTATTGTCCTCCTTGGTTCTGCATGCTGGCACTCCTTCAGAGTGAATGTGTTGCTTGTCATGAAAGCCGCAAAGAAAGGACAACCAAATTCTGGCCATACTGACACATGCGCTTTTTTTTACCAAGAAGAGAGCTTTCCACTATCTGGAAAGTGCTAACCTCTTCTAGTTGTGCCGTTCTCCTCACAAAAAAAATCTGCTTTGGGGTTTTTTCTAAGGAACCAAAGCACAGGCAGCACTGTGCCCACAAATGTCTATACCACAGCTGGCAAGATGGATGGCTTTTTCTCCAGCTATGGAAGCTAGAATGTTCCCTTTCTTCTTTTTCTCTTTTCTTTTTTTTCTTTTCTCTTTTCTCATTTTTTTTTTTTTTTTTTTTTTTTTTTTTTTTTGCTTTTTTTTTTTTTTTTTTTTTTTTTTGCTTTTTTAACATATGGAACATTGGTGAGTCTCTCACAGGCAGCAGTGGGGCTTTGAGTAACGGGCCAAAAACGGTCCACAGTCTGAGAGTTGTGACTTCTGGGCTCTGACACAGCACCTGAGACTGGAGCAGGATCCCCAGGGAATGTGAAATATTTTGATTCTACAAAGCACAAGGAAGTATTTTTGACTTAATGGGCATTAGTTGTTCATTGGCAAGTGCATTATGGGATTATGGTGTGATGGCTGGTCACTGTTTATTCTAGCCATAAGAAGTCAAATTTCCAGTGGTACAGGCTGGCAATTCACGTGCACTTACATTCTATTGCACTGTTACTAGTCTCACGGTCTCCCGTAAGACAGACCTAGGGTTGTGTTCAGACAGGTGTTACCTAAACCAGCCTGAGTTACATGGCATCTCCAAGCCCTCTCCCACATGTTGGTCTTCTTCTCCCAGGTCACCCGCCATCACCAATAGCCATGGAAACTGCAGGGTTTCAGGTTGGTTTCCCACACTGCTGCAGAGTGAGTAGCATGTCTTCTTCCATGCCATGGATGGAGAACTATGGGTGGGGCATCTCTAACCATCGCTGATGTGGTCCAACATGGCAAGACCGTGACTTACTGGACTTAAATCTGCCACATTTTTAGCAGCTGAAATGACATAAGGATCAGTTTGGACCCTCCTCATCTCTCCAGAATGGCCAGATAACAAAGGGGTCATCTCTTCAAACTCTCAGCTTAGGAGATTTAAATAGGTGCCCAAATGTTTTCTCGAAAAAGAGGGGGGTTTTCGCAATGCTGAGTCAGGGCTCACTTTCCCCCCGCACGCTGCATTTCACTCAAGGGCCTGATCCAGCCACCATTAGAGCTGATGAAGCCCACATCGAGAAAAGACGTCACGGCGTGGTGCAGCATAAAGTTTTTATCGGTGCGGGTTGGGAATGAGGTGCATAACTCACTGGCGCTGTTGCCACTTGTGAGTAATGCGCCCATTCCACACTCCCGCGGATAAAACCTTTATGGCCCACCACAGCACTGAGTATTGCATCTAATATATGCACCACTATAATGACGAGCACTGAAAACCTGTTTTTTTAACCTGCTTTCTCTCCCCCTCCTCCCCCTTTCTCCTTCCCACCCTTAAATACCCCTCCACATCTGCTTCCTGGTGCTTTACTTCTGCTTTGTCAACTGCCTGGGGAACCCATTCTATCGATATTCTGGACAAGGTTTTGATTTGGGGGAAAAAAAAAAAACTACAGAGTGAGCGGCATAATTTAAAAATCAAAGAAATTCATTTCAGTAGTAAAAGGTTAACAGCCTTTAGGAGGAACACTTTTTAATCACCCACGTCTAGACTCTATCACTCGAATCACCGGCAGCAGGAGTGAAATATGGCTAAGCCCCCGTCACCAAACAGCACCTAAAGACTGTTGTATTTAATCATGTCTGTGCACTAGTTATGGATTTTCATTATGATTCCCGATGCTGTTGCGCTGTGTAAAATATTAATATCCATAGTAATGATGCATGAAGCTTGGAGTGTAATTTCTTCACTCTCCTTGTCTGATATTAAATTGTTACCACTTTATCATTTGTGTAGAACTGCACGTTTCAATTAATCTTTCCGTATCAGCAGCCCTGATTAATATAGATCATGATTCATAAGCTTATCGTCACTATAGTTTTAACAGATCATTTATAAAGATCTTAAATTTCAGGGCCTGGGAGGCACAGCCACTCCGTCCAAGGCTTTTCTCACTTCTTGCTCCAGCAGGTCTCTCCATTCAAACAACTAATTCCGAGAAAGAAAATTAGCCAGATAAAAATGCCTGCTTGATTTTTTTTTTTTTTTTTAAACTTTACTGAGAGCTGCCCGTAAACTTTTTCCCTGTTCGCCTCATTGAGCAGCGGGTGCGTGACTACAGGTGCTCACCAACTTTGGTCTTCCTTGGTTCCTCTCCGTGGAAGCTGCCCTAGGCTCTCACATGCGTTTTACAGCTCCTTGATAATTACTAGTCTTCTCCATCTCCACACGATGGACACTTCTGGCGCTATGAAACCATGCTGGAAGGCACACGCTGTAGCCGTGAGCTGAAAACTCGCTGAGGCAATGTGTTTTCCTCTAGGAAGAAGGACCCCTTTCCACTGTACCCCTTCCCAAAACATTTGAAAAATCATGGGGGAGTCAAATTCTACATTTGCATAAAGAAGTGATCTCCTGGCCAGAGCCAGCCAGCCTTTATTTTCCATGTTAGCCCAGATCCACGGGAGGGAGTTATTGCCCCAGTTGCAGCACAGAAAACTGCGATCGACTTGGAGGAGCTGGGAGCTGACGCCAGCCACGAACCCCCCCCTCAGCTCCCCATGGAGAGGTTTGGCGTTACCCGGTGCAGTGCCAACACATGCAGAAACACCGGCTCTACTCAGGCAAGATGCTATACAGGCATTGCAGTACGTGGCACAGATGTTTGCCTTGAAAATTAATGGCAAAAAGTAGCAACGCACCCTCAGCTGGGGATGAATAGACAGCATCTCACGTGTGGGAGTGCCAGGCGCTTTCAGGACACTGTTGTAATTGTAGTAACAAAGAACAGCAACCAATTAGTCATTTTTTAGTGGATAAAGTTGGAAAAGACGCATTAGTTTAAAAAAATCCATCAAAGGTCCCTGTCTAGCTTTCTGTATATTCTCCAGGGCTTTGTCAAGTGATCTTAAGTGTCTCAAATAGTGGAGAGACTCATGAGACTATTTAAAATGATAATAGATGACCTTTTTTTCCTACTTACATATTTTCTTTCCCAACTGTCCCCGAGTTCCTCATTATAAGCCTCAGTCCATAGGTGCAGCAGGATGTTGGGTTAACAAGGAGGAACAACTCTGAAAATCCCACCAGGGACCAAGAATGAGCCAGAGCAGGCAGCCACCGAGCTCGGTAGGGGTAGGGGCATGGAAAAGAGGGCATTAGCAAATCTCTGCCATCTCCTCCCTCGCCTCTTTGCCAATGATACCACTAAGCATAGGCAAGGGCAGAGAAGCATCGGTCCCACCGAGGAGCTGACCCCCTGCCTCCTCTGTCTCTGGGAAGCACGCACCCAGAGTAGGATGCAGGCAGGCTCCTCTCCCTTCTGCTTCTTGCCCCTCTGCCAAAATGGGCGTGATGACAGAAACACTGTGATGTTTTATTAACCTCCTGCACTCCCTAACAAACAAGCGGGAAGGGAAAAACCCTGGGAAGTATACATCCGTATCTGAAATCTATACAGCAAGACAGATCTAGCTGGAGCAGTCTTTAGGGCATATATACATTACCAGGCTACAGTGAAATATAGCCTGAAATTTGTCTCCTAAGATGAGATAATGTAGCCACGTTAACAGCTGCAACTGTCACTTTCAAGTGAAGTAGTGGGTATTGTGTTGAGTACATTTGCAGGGCAATTTTCCAGTTGGAATAAAAGGCTTTCCGAGGTGAATTTTACTTGGTTTTTATCCATCTATCTAAGGTTATTTTTATATATATATTATACAAATATTGACTGGTTCTGAGGGCAATAGAGGTAAAATATTGCACCAGGAAAGAAAACAGTTCCCAAGTCTCTGTCTATATATTTTGGCCTCAGCTAAAGGCTCAGGGCAATATATGCCATTTTCCCCCTCAGGGCACGAAATTTTACTGCTCTTGCTTCTTAGCTATTTTATTATCCCTTTGTATGTTTGTAAAGAAGAAAGAGATAGGGTAGTGCTGGGCTAGGAGGTTTCTGCGCAAAGCAATGTGCTTCAGAAGAGTTTTGCATGAAACACAAATTTGCATTGCTGGGATCTGTGTTTTAACAGTGCGTTGTAAAATACAGATAAATATAATTCACTGTGTTGGGTTTTTTTCTGCAAAAATAAATATAATACAATAAATTGTCACAATTATTCACCCTAGGAGTTCCAACAGAGATCAGGGCTCTTGCTGTACCAAGCTCTCTGAAATACATTTTAGGTAGCTTAGGTAGTAGGCAATTTATGCATGTTACAGAAAAGCTGTGGCGATTTAAGACCATGCAGACTTTCAGTGGCAAAAGTGGAAACTCCTGCCACATATGCCTGTTTGCATGCTCACCAATTTTCTCATCATGATGAGCTGAGATGGTAGCATGTGCACGGAGAGGAAGGTGCCTGAACCCCTTCGGATGCCCAGTGAAGGGCAAAAAAAAAACCTCCTTTGAAAATTTGCCCCTGAAATCTTGGGTACCCCTTTTTGGAATAGCTCCAAAGAACTTCGCATCAGATAAAAGCACCAGTGGAGAGCCCGAGGGTGTAAGTAGGCCTAGTGTCCAAGGAGGTGATTTATCAGTGTTTGGACTTCGGGCTGTGGACAGGACAACATCCAGCTCCAGGCTCTGGGCTTCGCCGAGGACATTGGGCAGCTGCAGAGGAACAGGGAAAAGGCATCACGATGGCTCAAGGACTGGGGAACAATAGATGATGGTGAGATGCTTGGGGAATGTAACCTCTTCAGTGTATCAGAAACAAAAGTGAGAAGTCAGCTCTAGAGAGGCTCTGGGCACCTTCCTGCTGGAGAGCAAGGCAAGGCTAAAAGGCTAGTGGATGGAGCTAAATCTAAATTCAAGCAGGAAGTTATTTTTTACCTACAGGGATAAATACCATCTGGGATGAGCAACAGGGTGGGTTTTTCCTTCTTCACTGTTGACAAGTCAAGATGCACTTGCTCCTCTGTAGCGTGTGCCTGGACAAACCAGCAGTGGGAGGAAAACCAGTGGGTAGTTCTCCCTAAAGCCCCATAGCTCTAGGTTTGGTCTGTGTCTTGCCCATGGATCTGACTGAGACCCTTCCAGCTCTTGTCATGTCTGCTACGGCCTTAGAGGAGGCAAAGAAGAGCATCTGGCTTGGGGTCCCTATTCTCAGGAACAGAAAACCCATTTACCACCAAAGCCATCCTAGCTGAGCCACCTGCAGAGCTGACCCAGGCAGAGACACAGCCACCCAAACCTTGCCCCCAGATAGACAGCAGCAAGCCTACAGTGGTCCCCTTTACTCAGCAGTCAGAGAGTATCGAGAGAGGAAACAAATCACTGGTGGCACCTATAGCCACACGCAGAAATTAGAGAGTCTGACTATAAGGTCACAATAAATCAGTGCACTGACAAGGAGACCTACCCTTTGTCCAGGGTAGAAGATTTATCTGTGACCCCAGGCAGGGCATTTCTTCCTTGATTTGTTAAACGCTGAACAGAAAATGGAGCTAGAACCGAAGCCTGATGAGTACCTGATTGCAAATGCTCATGCCCGGCCCCACGCCCGGTCTTTCCCCCCCCTCCTGCAGACACGTGTGCACTCATTCTCAGGATGCTGTATTAAGTTTCAAGAGAGCCTCTCTTTTTTCTGTCCATGATGGACCAGCTTTTGCAGAACTTGATTATGTGGCTTGTTTTCCTGAAGACTTTTTAATCAGAGGGCACTCTCTCACAAAATGCTGAACAGTGCTGGGAAAGAGCCTGCGTGCTGTCAGCAGAATGGGATGAGTGCTTGCCAGTGGGAAGCACGGTGCATCCCGATGCTGCAGGAAGGGGACAGACCACACTGGGGTGCAGGAGGAATCAAGACACCGAAAGAAAAAGAGGTTTCTGAACATCAGTTGAATTCCCAGGTTTTCTTTTTGAGAAGTGATTCAAACTCAGGGCTAAAATTCAGCAGCGATCATGAGGGAATGAATTTTTCACAACTGGGAAGTGCCAAAGCAAAGGATTGCACTGCCGATGCATCCTGGTTTCCATGCATGGTTGGACAGCGTTGGGATGAACAAAGGAGCTTGGCTGAGAAATGCAGTTAGGAGAGAGAAAAACAGCAGGAACATTGACAACACCTGACTTCTGCCTGGTCCGGGACCAGACATGCTGACTTGTCTAGCCACGAGGTCTAGGCTGTTTTCTGTACCACCTCCACACTGATAGGCCAGCCAGCTCCAGGAGGACATCACCTTCACCTTGAAATGGCAAACAGTATTTCTGCCTTCACCCCCACAGACAAAACCTGCAGACATTCCACATCTACTTGTAACAGAGTTTTACACACCATTTATAGCAGCCTAAGCTAACTTAAGGTAAAACCATGCTGCCATCCCACCTACACTACAGTACGCAACTTAAACATTGGCAGCACTAACGAGCAGTAGAGGGACGAATCAATGACATTCATTTTGGCACTGCTTTACAAGCCTTGAACTCCTGTATCAAAACTCTTACTTTTCCATTTTTTTCATATCTCACCACTAAATTATTCCTTAACTGACTATTGTTGCAACTTGAGGAACTTTTGACATATTATTAATGCAAACATGCCCATAAATCTCACAGTAAAAACTTAGCAAGAGAAGCCTGCATAATCATAAACAGTAAATATTTTGCTGTGGCAGTGGTTCATAGGGGAAAAATTAGCATTTCGCTTTGGTTTGGCCCAAATGTGTTTTGATTTCCTTAGAGGTTGTTGAGGTGTTTTTTTGGTTCAATCTCCTGTAATACAAATAATAATGTAGCCAGATGCTTGGTACATGAACACATGGCTGATGAGCAAAGGGATGTGAAGGATAATGTTCATCGTCTTTAAAACACTGGGAAAAAAGGCTACTGTTTTTAAACAGTGTAAAATGCATGGCACAAACCAAATGTTAATAGTTGGGTAGGATCATAGTCTGCCCATGGTGACAGGAACGGCATGGAGTGACAGGTGCAATTTGCTTGGGGTTTTATCACACAATCTTGCCCTTTCTGCACGAGTTTTGAAAAATTGTAAAGGTCCCCAGTTTTACAGAAGAGGGCTGGAACACGGTGGTGTGACTATGCCATGAAGCAAAGCACTAATTGTCTAAAATCATTGCAAGTGAGCGCAGGATCTGGCTCCATCTGGAGTCACTGGGAGAAGGAGGTTCAGTCCCTTGTGAACGGGACCACAAATGTCTCTTCTGGATGTCCAGTGACTCTAGAAATTACAGAGATTCCTCTGGAAAATGGATTACTCCTTTCTTTCAAGAAAACCTTTTTTTTCGATGATCGTGTGAACCATGTCTGAATAATCACTTACCTCTGAATTGCGAATAAGAACTGATCACAGTATTAAAAATGGTATGCTACGTATTTATCACTCTTCCATGCATGTGAATCTAAGTTCAAGAGATTTAGCAGTATCACAGGCAGTTTGGGTTGATTCCTATTGGCACATTTTGCTTAACTTCCTCCTAGATTCCAGTGTTACAACTGTGATGGCAGCATGTAATCAATACTTCGTCTGTAGAAGAGTCTATGGCCATGTAGAAGAAAAATCCCAGCACCCTCTTCTCCAGAAAAATTTGCATAGAGTTTCATATTTCTGTTCCATTGGTGCCACCTATTGGTAAGTGCACATGTCAACCCATGAAAACAGCCATTTCCTTTGAGGAGCAAAGACAAGGACATAGGCCTCTCACCAAAGATGGCCAACTGCAGTCATGACATAGGCATCATCTGGGACCAGTCTGAGAGCAAGTTCCTTGGTCCCATTGGGGCATTCAACTCCATCAACAATTTTCCACCAGCTCAGCTCATGAACCTTAACTAAACAGCTTGTTGCTGCTGAGCTGAGTAGGAAGTCCTACTGCTGGCTTCTGCTCAGCCTGCCGACCACTTTTGCCCTCTGGGGAAAATGAGTTACTGGTTTCTCCCATAACAGATGTGGTGCCCATTGCAGTCTGCCCAATCTTAAGTGACTCAGACCTTCACAAAAGCTCTCCTTGGTTTCAGGTTTTGTCTGGCACAGAGACTTGGCCACCAAAGCACCAGCATGATGTTCTTAGTTCTGGGTATCCATCTTTAGGGCAAGCTCCCAGAGTGATTTAGCTAATACTACTTCCAGTAAATGGTAAAAATCCTGTTCTGTGGGAGTTACTTTGATGTCTCAGTTGAACAGTTATTCTTTACTGAGAATAGCTCTGTTCTCTTTTTCTATTGACCAGGTCTTCCTCAGGAAGGCTTACCAGACAAAAGGAGGGAAAAAAGAGTAAAAGTTTTATGATTTATGAAGATTAATAGTTAATGTAGATTGACCACTTTATCTCCCTGGAGAGCACCTCCCAGGACAGACCCACTGGGCATCCTTGGTAAAGAGAATGACGGTCAGCTGTAGTCTGGCTAAACTTTGCCAGCCAGAAGACCTGTCCACAGTACTTCTCTGCACAGTTTAGACTTGGAAATTATTAAAAGCCCCATGCCAGCAGATATCAGCAATTATCTGAGGACATCAGCAAATTTTGGGCTGGGGCTTTGTGTCAGATCCTCCTACAGTTAAAACAAAGCAGTTGTTTCCTCAGCTGCGGTCTCCTTGCTAAGGATGTCTCCAGCCTTTTGGGAGGTGGTGACAGGAGAGGAAGATCAGAGGGAGAACTTGTGGTTTGGGTAACCCCAGGAAAGCCCTGGAGCCCTGCACCCAGCTATCCTGCAGGGTGGTCTGAATGTGCATGGGGACATCTCCTTGTGCAAGCAAGGGGCATTGCCCAGAGGACACATCCACCTACCGCCTCGGCTTGCAGAGAGCAGCAAGTGACCCCAAGCTGCACCAGACCTACACCAAAATTCACGGATGAGTCAGGATGAGTCCTGTTGGGAACACACTTTCTCCACATTCCTGCGTGGCAAGTCATTTCTAGAAACGGCTTCTCTGGTGTCGTTCTCCACGTAGGCTGGAGCCAACCCAGATAGGTGCCATTCAGCTCCCCGTTCACCTCCATCCCATCCTTTCCAGAATTTCCAAGCTTTTTCAGAACCCCCTGTCTCTGATCCCAACACAGCCCTTCCTGTTCCTTACACTTTCATTTCTGTTTCTTTACATCTTTATTAAACTGTATAGCCACTTTGATAGGAAAATTGAAAAGAAAAAGATATGAGGAACAACAAAAAAGCCATAATTATGAAGATTCAATTTAATTTTAAAGGTTGTGGAAGGAGTAAAAAAAAAGAAGCAGGAGAAGAAGAAACCAAATTAATTTAGCAGGAAAGCATTGCATGAAATATTGTTGGAGTTTAATAACCATGCAAAGACAGATGATATGTGTGGAAAAATTAGTTGTAGGACCTCATAATAGTCTATTAATATTTTCTACAGGCACAGAAACCCTTTGCTGAATGATTGTAGCAAAGTAATCTTTTTTTTTTTAAGACATTAAAAAATATCTTCAAAAGACGAAGACGGCAGCAATGTACATACTGTACAGAATGGAGACCCCGGT
>Ga0181612_149457_pt1 | contig 11217 bp, 6 predicted proteins | sample HoacroProtozoa21_FD_119630 | JGI IMG/M metagenome (GOLD analysis project Ga0181612, IMG submission 119630) | Hoatzin crop microbial communities from Cojedes, Venezuel. Combined Assembly of Gp0051906, Gp0051904, Gp0051908 | reverse complement strand
GGGGGGGGGGGGGGGGGTGGGGATGTCTGGCGGTCTGTCTGTTTTTTTGTTTTGAACCAAACTGTGGCCTGCGTTAGGTGCCACGACACAGGTGCTGGCATCGATAACGCCCCGGTGCTGGTCTTGCATGAGCGAGCGGGTTTCTCGCTTGGCTGCCTCCGGGCAGCTGGAGGGGGCCAAACAAAGGGTGCAGCCCCCTCCATTTTCTCTCGCCGTCCCCTGCGTGTTGCTTCTGTGGCCGTATTAATATGGAGCAGTTGAAGTCACTCAGCTGGCTGTGGGCCAGCCTGTGCTGCATGTGCAGCTTCTGTGAAGACCACTCGAATGCGCAGAGCAGTGATGTGAGCCAGAGAGAGAGGGGCAGCGCTGAGGGAAAGGTATGTCTTGTCTTTCTGTCCTGCCGCCTTCGGCGTATCCAAATCCTGCTCATGCGCTTGACATTTCCTTTCTTCTCCTTACTAGCCTCCTTTTCTATCCCACTGGGATAATTTTTCTTTCTTTCTGGTTAGACAAACCGACGCTGTTTTGTAAGCTAATGGTCTGTCTCCATTAAGTCATTAAGCAACCGCGTTTCATTGATGAAAGTCTCGTTGAACAGACTCGGCGTTTAAGGTCAGAGACTATCTCTGTGTGACAAAAGGGCAGGTGTGCAACTATAAGCGTATCATGCAAGCCAAATTTTTTTAAATCATAGCAGGAGTTCTTGTGCACATCACAGCTACTAGTACAATAAATAGAAGTAGCAACTCAGTTCATCTTGAAAGTTTCTGTATTTACCTTTTCAGCTGGAAAAGGTCAAGCTTTTGCAGTGAAGCTATTTGCCTGGAATATTGGCGGGGTTACTAAACTGTGGTGAAAAAAATCATGTGAAAGCTGAAGTAATTTAGACAGGAATTTTGTGTCATAATTTGATAAATCCATTTCACAAGCCTCGAACTTGGTATTTCTCTTTGCTTGTAGTCTCAGTGACTTTTTGCTTGGTTGTAAAGAGACTTTAAACATGTGGTGAAATACTAGCTGGTTTTACTATGGTGTTTAATACGCTTTTCATTGAAACAATGTTGTTCTACTTTTAGAGAAGGCAGTTCCTCATAATCTTTTTATGAGCTCTCTTCAAGAACTTTAATAATTGAAGGGAGAATGTTTGAAAACATGCCACAGAAGGCTAATGAAAAAACCCCAATGGGTTATGCTTCCTTATAACGTTTAGGTTGGAGGGGGAAAAAAATCCTGTTGGGGGTTTGCTAACCATCTAGATTCTCATTAACTATCTGAAAAAGCCTACTAAACAATTGAAATACAGTCTTTGCTATTAAAGTAACTTTTTAAAACTTCTGTAATACTGCAGTGATTTGTGTTTGTGTTTAAATCTGTGACTACTAGTTTACCAAGGCTGTTTCTTCCTAGTGCATTAGGTAGATGCATCTGGCAAGTGACTCCATGCTTTTAGGAGAAACCCTAACCCTGTGATAGGCAAAGAGAAAAGAGGAAAGAAAATGTGTTTTGGAGGTGTCCTGCACACTTTGTCTCTCTCCCTGTGAAGAAGAGATTTTTTTTTTCCTCCCTCATAAAGCATCTATGTTAAAGAAATCACTGTGAGATAATTGTCCAGAGATAGCTGATGCTCACTCCTCAAGTGAGGAAAAAGGTAAAACTAACCTTGGCTGCTGTCATGTTCCAGGTACTGGTATTCTCATACTGAAAGTAAACTTAACGATTGCACTGCTTCTGATTTTAGGAGCAATTGTACTGACTTTTCTTTAAAGGAGGAACTTTGCTCTGACTATGCCTTCAAATTCACCAAACAAACTACATAGAAGTAACTGATGGGAAAGGTTGTGCGGGGTTTTGATGTGTGTTTTTTAACTGTAGACTTTTGGATATGTGCTTGTAAGACTGGGATCTGAGATATTACTTGATGTTTAAATTTCTGTGTTTTGTACATGCAGTTTTTACCTGTAAGTGCCTTTTTTTTTCCTAGAAGGCTTGAACAGACACTTCCCTCTGGCTGCATTTAACTATCCAGTTAAAAGCGTAGGAGAATAATTTGAAAAGTATGTTCCAAGTAGCAGGTCTTTGTAACAGCCCGTGTGAAATGCAACTGGGCTTTCTTATTCAACTGTCAGGATCTGATAGTGATATAAAATGGGAATATAGAGAGAAGTTAAATAGTTTCCAGTCACTTTTTTTCAATGTGACTTAGTCTTTCTGTATGCTTAATAAAAAGAAATAGAGGGGTCTGGGGAGATGGCAAGACGCTTCACCTTCTCAATCTGTCAAATCAGATAGCATAAAACTGAGTGTTTGAGCTCTCTTGTGGTTTTAAATGTTTTCTGTGTGCATACTTCTACTGTGTGTATATATATATATTTTTAATAATAATTATTAGGAGTACCAGGAGTATCCCTTGTGTTTTTTTACAAATAGTCTATGTACTCTTGGCATAAATACCAGCCTCATTGCTTCACCCCAATATGGATTTGTCATCAACAAAAATTTTTGCTTATTCTCTGCTCCTATCCATAGTTCTTGGATTTGTAGGTCTCTGATTATAATTCCTCTTAAAACACTTGCATAATTCCTATTGAAGTATTTCTTCTCGTTCTTCCATGATCTAAAGACAAAACATGGTGCATGACAGGAGTTGGTGCTTTTTCAGGAACCAGTGCTTTCTCCTCATATTGGCTCCTTTCAGTTGTTTGATCTACATATTTGGTTTTATTCCACATTAACAGCATTGCAGTGACAAGATGGGTTCTGTCTTTGCTAATGCATCCCTAGTAAATAAGATAGATGTGTGTTTCCTAGTGATTGAAGTGAGTCAATTGGGTAATACCATGATAGCTGAGAAGTATCTATCCAATTGCAGGAGTTGGTGCAGTTTGGATTCTGTATGTCACCTGTTGTTGTCACTGTTGATATTCCATATGAGCAAACCCAAAGCCAGTAGGACAGCTGGAGTTTTGCCTGGTGATTTTTTATTTTCCTTTTTTTGCCTTGACTTCTGAAAAGCGTAGAGCTTAGTTTGTTCTTGGAACTACTGCTGTTTGTGCTGGGCTGCTGAATGTCTAAAAATGGACCAAGTTTGTGGTAAAAGCTGTAGCCTGTAACATAAATTTTGGAATTCACAGGTGTGGGCAAGATCTCTTTGAAATTGCCATGCTACTTTGGGACCTGCAGGTGATAGCAATAGAAGTCTGGCATTCAGAAGATATTTCAGGAAAAATCCTTGCATGTGATTTAAAAGGGAAAGAACAGCATGTAAAACAGTTCCTTGAATGTTTTTGCATATGTGTTGCCCAATGAAGAACCATCTGTGCTTTACCAAATGTATGAAACTTAAATTCAAATTAGTAAAGCTTTGTTTTGGATAATCCATTTGTGAAGCTGCTGGTAGTGCTGCGCAGAAGGGGAGAGGGGTTCTAAAAACTCACATGGCAAAAAAACCTTTTTTTTTTTTTTTGCTTCCACAGTTAATCCAGCCCCTTTTTATGATAACAAGAAATGTTTTGTGTGCTTAGCAAGAAGAGAATTTTTAACTTTGTGTGTGCCCTAACTTTTAACTCCTTGAACCAGTCTTGGTTTTATCAAGACCCAGATTGTAACTGGAAGAAAGGAATATGAAGTTTGCTGTCACTTGCCCATACTGTAGTAAGCCTTAGCAGCACTGAATCAGTCGGTGTAGTGCTGTTTTGATTAGTTCTTCACCATTTTAGGAGACAACCCCCCAGAGACTGTTTTCTTCATTTAAGTTATTTGTCAGTTATTCTTCTAGCCTGAGGAAAACAGTCATCCTTATGAAACAGAGATTATTTTGATTTCATTCTCCAGGAAGAATTCAAATTTATTTCTAACAGGACACTACTGTGAAAACCTACTCTTTAAAACTAAGTACTTTTTTTTGCGTTGCAGTTTCAGCTGGGTCTTGAATCAAGGGCAATTCAGTTTAGTCTGTGTCACCTTTGGTCTGTGAAACTTACTCTCATTTGTTTTCTGAATAGTTGGGATAGTGTGATCAATTTTTCTATGACTTAGTATTTTAATAATAATGGTAGTAATGGGGGGATGATGAATTGAGGCAGTTGCCAAAAGTAGCAGTCAGTTTCTTTGCTAAATGGCAGTCACAGTGCTAAAGTGCACCAAGAGCAGTCATAGTCCAAAAGGAACACATCAGTAACAGTCTAAAATCACAGCACCACATCTTGATGGAGTCTTTTGTTTTCTTAATGAAAAAAATGTCATCAGCATCTTATTGGACCAATCTTATTCATCCATTTTTGCAAATTGATAGCAGAAGACTTTAAGATTCCTTTGTTGGCTCTGAGATGTAGGACACAGCTAATTTGCAAGCTCCTTCATTTGAAGCTTCTTCATTAGAGATAATGCATAATCATGGTTAATGACAGTATTTATTATAATAGTGTATAGTCTGAAGCCGCATCAAATAGTGATTTGTTACTCAATTCTGCTGAGTAATTAGGTTGTTCGAGTAATCACCCTGTCCATGGTTATTTCTTGCAAGAACATCTTGTATGGAAATAAATACTTCTGTGTGGCTTGTCATACGCGCATTGATACAGCTTCAGCTTGATCCTTTCTTGGACACATGAGATGCCTGCATGATACAAACTGTCACCCTGTTTCCTGACTCCTCCTCCTCCACAAAACAATTAATCTGTTGAATATTTTCTGAACCATACCAGGAAACAGGACAATTCTTCGAGTTCAACCATTCTATCCTGCAGGATCTGTGAAGTTGAGGCAACATTTTTTTCTTTATTTTGCTTTACAGAAGATGTGTATTATCTCCAAGCAAGCCTGACCTTAGGCTTGTGTGACTCTGTAATGGCAAAATTTACTGTGCAGAATTTAGCCACCACTTTTTCTATACACACCCTATCATTGCTAGTGTTTTGTTCAGTTTACACAATTACGTAAATGAAACTAATTACTTTTTATAAGTATAATTTAATAAGCATTTACACAATATGTTTTAGTTTAGATGACCCTTAATCACTTGTGATTCAGCTTCTTGCGTGAGCAAATTTGACAGTACTTATTTTATGGAAAACACAGAAATGAAACTTTAAAATTAGAGTGTATTTTAGCACAACTGCATAATTCAGACAACTGTGTGTCATATTGAGCAACGCCGGGAGGACAGTTGATTGCAGGAAGTCTAAAAATACTTTGTATAAGTTTGTTGCCTCATACACACTTGAAGTGGCTGGAAGCTCAGATGTGTGCTTGTTCATCTCCTATAGCTTCCAGTTCCAGGATTTGAAACAGGGAGCCCCTATAGAAAAAGTAGTGAAGCTTTGAATTTGCGTTTAGAATAATGTGCTTAGGCAGTCAACAGTCTCATCCTGTGCAAAGTTACTACAGTTTCTCTTTCCCCTGGTAAACATCTGGGATTGTGATAATTCTCTAGATCACCTCAGAAAAACAACAGGATGTTACACTTGCAGGAAGTCAATTGTTGTTCTCCCTTTCCTTTCAAAATACATGTCTGCAAGCGTGTGTGCAGCCATGCACAGCTGCCGGGAGATTCTTGAAGGATGAGCACGAGTTGTTTTCTTTATGATCTTAAGAAGTGCCTCTGATCAAGCATAAATAAGTACAACTGGCTTTCCCTTTTGAGACAGAATCATGAAGACAAAGTATCAGGTATACAGCTGTGTGCAATCCATCCAGAGAGCTTTCCTACAGATGGCCTCTGAAAACTGTGACCCCAGAAGTATGTCCAGTAGGTGGTACGGTGTGTGCTGCAGCACATCTCCCAGTAACCTCCAGAGCTATAGAGGGCAAAAGCTGGTCCTGTGTACGCAGGGCTTTGTGCAAATACACATGGCATATTACTGCTTGCTAATGCTAAGCTATTTCATCAGATCTTTCTTGGGGCTGATGAATCGGTTTTCCCTCTTGCAGGTCTGTTTCTTCCATGATACTTTGCACCTGGAACAGCTTACCAATACCTATGTCCCGTCTTGTTTCATGTGTGTGCTTTAGTACTTCCCCCTCTTCCACAAAACCCACAGTGCTTTGTGAAATGTTTCAAGTGTGCTTTTAATCAAGTTAAATTAATGAGACTTATGTTTTCCTTTTTGACTATAAATTTATACCATAAAACTTTACGTAATTTCAATTCATATGTTAACGAATGACTGCTTGGTAGTCTTGGAACAATGGTTGACATCACTGTCTTACCAAATGTTGGTAATTTATAATTGTAAAATCATGTTGTTTCTGATGTATGCATACCATATCTCTATATGTAATAATGCATAACAGAAATTAGGGGCAGGAGTCAGAGTCCAAAAAAAGATGTTATCCTTTATTTTCAGACCTGAATCTGCACTCAAGAGATTAGAAGATATCGCAGGTTGCTTATAAGCAACATCTTAGGGCTAGGGTTTATTCTGCTAGAGCTCTTCTGCTTCTGAAGACTTGTCTAGGCCAGCTTTTTATTTTGACTATTAGTGAGACATCGCCCTGGAGCTTGTTACTCTTTGGATGGTCTGTACCCTGATAATGGTTGTTCACTGCTCGCCTGAGAGTGTTAGTCGGGAAATAGTATGGGTAGAAGTGATCAGGCTTCCTTGCTCTGAGCTGTTCGAATACAATGTGTTCATCAGTCTTATACATTTGTGTGTGTGTACCTTGTCTAGTGCTGTTCGTTTAGGTTTTTGGGTATACTAGACAGGAACTGCGAGGGCAGGCTGAGATATGCCTTTTTACAGACGTGTTCTTGGCGGTGCCGTACAGCATATATGTTGAGGTTTGTGGTTCTGAACTATATCCATTGTAAATCCTGTAGGTGAGGTTTGAAAGCATGCTGGCCTAAGGAGCACCTGCACTTTCCCAGGACAGGCTCTTTTAAATATGCAAAATTACAAAAACACCCAAACAACCCCAGTCCCATACGTAATGTGGTCAAATGTCCATCTCCAGAAGCATTTTCTCATCTTTCAAGTTTTCTGTGGGTGTAAGTTCCAGTACAGCTTCACACTCTGCTTCATCATAATGGAGTCAGAAAGAAATTGCTGTCAGGTGGGAAGATATTTCTTAAAACCTGCTTTCAACATTTGCTCCTACTGCAATGCCTTGAAGTGTGGCGCAATCTATAGGTTCTGACCAACAACAAATGTGTCAGAAATAGCGTGGTTTTATGACCCAAAATGACTTGTCAGACATCAAGCTTTATTATGGTCCTATATACCAAGCTGGAGATAATTTCTTGATATATGGCAGTAACTGGAAAACTCTTTTTAGTTATTTTTAAAACTGCAGTTCTCAAATCCCTGTTTCATGCTCGTCCTGTGCCACAAATCAGTTTCTTCCTGTCTTTCACTGTTTGCTTACATCTTTGTGCAATTTTAGCATCCTTATAGAATACCTTGCACTAGGAAAAGTATTTTGGGAACGAGGAGATCAATAAAAATAAACAAATTCAGGAATTGCATTAATCTGTTACTTGGTTTCTATCAAAAAGAAGACTATTTCTTAGTGTAGTAGTCTTACTATATTCTGAATGATAGATCACCTGCACGAGTGAATTCATGCCTACTGCTCTTCCTCTGTCCCTCCTTCCCATTCAAAATCGTCACGAAAAAGGAGCAGAAAGGTGAATAATGACTGGATATGTTCAATAAACTTTTTTTTTTTTTTTCCCCCAGGGCAACATATTTTTCTTTTGCTTTTTTATCCTCTGAGCACTCTTGGTGATTCATTGGTGTTTTACCATTATGAACAAGTACTTGAGTATCTGTATGATGCTCAGACTGGGTTTAGTCAGCAATATAGTGTGCTTGTTCGAGAGTGTATGCCTTTCTGCTGTGAATAACAAAAATGATTGTGGGAAAATAATGGTACCACTGATAAATGAGTGACAGAAACCAAATAAAGTCTGCACTCTACTATTAGAAATGAGTTCTTGCATCCTAATGCAGCTTTTCTAGGCTTTATGTGACTCTCTTACCTGGTTTTAGAATTACTTTAATCTAAATGACAATTTTATAGAACATCAGACAGAGGCATTAAGCAAACTTTGGATGCATGGTGAAATAAACTTCATATGAAGTTGATCTCTTTTTGGTATTTTTTTCCACACTGAGAGAGCGCAGCTCATACTTTCTTGACTTTAATTAGCATTTTGGATCCCTATGGAAAATGACATAATAACATCAGGAATCTTATTACAGATAGACCAACCAATGAATTTCAAAGTTTTAGGTTGCCTAACATCTCCCATTATAGTATTGTCTTAGTGAAATCATGTTTTAACTGGTTGTGCTAATGACTTTTTGTCCTGGATATCTGGCATAAGCTGACTGTGTGTGAGAAAAGGAGTGAAATTGAGATAATTATTGGTTTGTTTAAGGAAGTTGTCCTTCCCTGTCCTCTTCTCCCTGTTAAATTCTTTCAGTAGCAAGGCTGACAGACCCTGAGAGGCATTTCAGTATTTTTCAACACGTACTTTTTGTGGGGGGTGGGAAGGACTGTCTTGGTTTCAGAAGGCTATTAGCATTGTTCGAATTTGGAAACAATATTAAGTTGCTGTATGGGACAGAATTAAATATTGAGGTCTATTAAAGGTGTGGAGGTTCAAAACCAGACACTTGTGCATTGCCAGTGTTCTGTGCTTGCAGAGACTATGTTGCTCTTTCCAGGTAGGTTTCAGTGCTATGCTAGTGGCAGAATAATAAGGCTGCTTTCAATGTAAATATGTGCTACCTTAAGTGGAGTAAAACCTTATTAAAGATTTTTTTTCCTAGTCTTATTTCTTTTTGAAGCTAAATCAAATGCATTTTCCTTCCTCTTCTCTGTCTTGTCTCCTTTTTATCAGTGTGGTTATTTTGACGGAGTAGTAGAAGAAACAATGCTGATTTGTATGTAGAGTTTTGATTTTGTGCATTTTTTCAAACTGTATTAACAGTTTAACACCTAAATGGGGAGAGATCTGGTTGTATAGTAGCTTGTCTGCCTGTCTTGCTGTTTCAGTTCTGTTCCCTGTTTGGGGTGTCTTACAGGCCATTCAAAATTGCTGCGTAAACAGCATGCAGTTTTATTGTTTCCAGAAGGCTCTTGCTCAGTAGATGGCATTTCAAATGGGAAAGGATTTGAAGGTCTTTGCTTATGCAAACTGTGCTTTGGCTTGTGCATTTGTGGTAAAAATAAAACTTAGTAACAGTCAACAAATACAGTGTATGACAGTTGCTTGATTATTTATATATTCACAGAATTACTGAGACTGGAAGGGACCAACACTTGATTGTAGATTCACGGAATTACTGAGATTGGAGGGACCTCTGGAGATGTACTCCAACTCCCTCGCTCAGAGCAACAGCAAGTTGCTCAGGACTGTGTTCAGTTCGGTTTTGAGCACCTCCAAAGGATGGAGACCTCTCTGGGCAGCTTGCTCCAGTGTTCAGTCATCCTCACAGTAAAAAGGCTTTTCTTATGTTTAAATGGCATTTCTTGTATTTTGGTTTGTGCCCATTGCCTCTTGTCCTCTTACTGGGTACAACTGATGTCAGACTCCCGTTGTCTTTTGTTCCACCCACCAGGTATTTATATGCATGGATAAGATCCTTTTCTTCTCTAGGCTAAACAGTCCCAGTGCTCTCAGCCTCTCTTCATACGATAGGTGCTCCAGTCCCCTAATTAACTCTCCAGCCTTTCACTGGACCTCCTCCAGCATGTCCATGTCTCTCTCTTGTAGAGCCCAGAACTGGACCTGGAACTCCAGATGTGTCTTACCAGACAGACAGAGAGGAAGGATCACCTCTCCTGACGTGCTGGCAATGCTCTGCCTATTTCAGCCCAGGAGGCTGTTGGCTGCCGTGGCCAAGAGGGCACGTTGCTGGCTTATGGTCAGTTTGTCTGCTGTGGCCTTCCCTACAAGGCTGCTGTCCAGCTGACTGTCCCTCAGCCTGCACTGATGTCTGGTGTTATTCCTCCCAGGTACAGGACTTTGTTTCCTTCTGTTTAGCTTCTTGATGTTATCATTGGCCCATTTTTCCAGCCTGTTGAGGCCTCTCTGAGTGCCAGCACAGCCATTTGGTGTATCAGTTGCTCCTCTCAGTTTTGTATCATCTGCAAACTTACTGAGAGTGCACTCTGCCCCATCATTAGTGAAGGTACTGAACAGTATTGGCTCCAGTATTGATGCCTGGGGTATGCCACCAGTATCTGACCTCCACCTGGACTTCATGCCGCTGATGGCAAGCCTCTGAGCCTGGAAGTTCAGCCATTCTACCTTTGTCCATTTATCAAGCCCGTATTTCACTTGGTTTGTCTATGAACATGTCATGGGAGGTAGTGCTGGAAGCCTTCCTGAAGTCAAAATAATTAAAATTGACTGCTCGCCCATAATCCCCTAAACCAGTTCTTTCGCCAGATTCGTCAGGCATGATCTTCCTTTCATAAATCATGCTGACTACTCTTGATCATAGTCTTGTCCTTCATTTGTTTGAAAGTTTGAGAAATCAAAAGTGTTAATTCATTATAAAAGCAATCAAGTCTGGGCGAGAAAATCGACATGACCCAATTTTATGTTATATTCTGGAGGGTTACTACGTATTTGGGTAGCAGGGGTAAGTTACCTGTAAGTCTGTATTTTCTTATTTGAAATAGCTATTTGCCTTCACTTGGGATATGCAAAGGTGCTAACATAAAAATGTAGTTATTGAACTGCTTGAATTGTGTATGCTTGTGGAAAAGCAGAGGAGAAAAATGTAGGTGCTTTTTAAAATACTATGTTTTAGCTGGAATGTCAAATGCCACAAGGTTACCTTTTGGTATCTGCCCTCTAAAAAACAGGATTTCTCAGCCGGACAAGAGTCCTGCATGAGATCCTGGCTTCAGTTGGGCTTACAAGGCGGTTAATTTTGAATAACAAGATCAAAAGACTTTTTTCCCAAGATTACTGTGCTGGTTTTCCTTTTTTTACATTCCCATTTTAAATAAGTATCCTGGCAGTGTGTTGAGGTGTTTTCAGAAGAGTTTGGGGATAGCTGGTCCAGCAAAATGGGCTGATAATCAGCAATAGGGTTGTAAAGGCCTAAAGCTGCTTCATATTAGTTGGGGGGGGGGGGGGGGGGGTTTGTTTTGATTTGTTTTTCTGGCTCTCTTGTTGGGTTTGTTTTTTTTGAGATTTTTGCCTTTTACAGGGTGTGTCCAGTTTTAAGTGGGTCTGTATGTTTCCAGCCTAAAAAT
>Ga0181612_136459_pt1 | contig 11217 bp, 9 predicted proteins | sample HoacroProtozoa21_FD_119630 | JGI IMG/M metagenome (GOLD analysis project Ga0181612, IMG submission 119630) | Hoatzin crop microbial communities from Cojedes, Venezuel. Combined Assembly of Gp0051906, Gp0051904, Gp0051908 | reverse complement strand
GTGATTTAGAAACAATGTCCAGCAAGGAGCTCGGTTGGTGTCACACGTCAATGGGTTCGACTCCTCTGCCTTTCCAGCCCGGTGGAAATTGTCCCTTTGGGTTTTTTCTCCCCCCAACTCCCAAAAAAGCCAAAACTCGAGGTTTGGGTCCATTGTTATTGTCTGAAGCATCCCATGTCCCGCAGCCTCTCCAAAGCCCCTCCGGTTTCACACTCTGCATCACACCGGCCGGCCCCATGCGAGAGGGAAGAAGCGCGTTACGAGGAGCGTTAGTGCAGCCCGTTAGTCTGGGAATTGTGTCCTTGCCCTCGCCGGAGCAAGACCAGTGCGTGCTGGGGCGGGTTGCAAATCCCGAGTGAAGCCATATGGGTGGTGATAAGTGGCCACGGGCTTCGGGAAGGCAACCGCAGCACTTGCACCTCTTGGATTTAGTGGTGAAGCTGGCCAAGCTGACGGTAAACCCAAATTTTGGGTGCACTTGTGCTGCTCAGCCTCACCCATGCATCGGTGCACCCGGGTGCAGGGAGCCCCAGTGAGGCACGGCGCAGCTCCAGGGTGCTGAGCACCCCAGGGAGTGTGCGGGAGCCTGGGGGGGGTACAAATGGCCAAGCAGGGGCTGAGAGCAGCCTGGACAAAGCTGCAGCCCCCAGAATCAGTGCTAAAACACCCAGGGATCACTTTTGGGGATTGCCTCAAAAAAACAGCTTGAGCTTTGCCCTGCAGAGGAAACTGCCCGACACCACCCATGGGTGGTTGGGAGATTTCCCTGCCTCATCCCGGTCATTCTGGGGAGGGGACAAGGCACCCCAGCGCTTCTTTTTGCTCCCATGTGGGGACAGAGCCCTGTGACAGTGCCGGACCAAAGCCAGAGAGCCCCGGGGTGAGCACAGGGCACGTGGAGCCCATCACCCGTGGGACTGAGCGGAGACGAGTGCATCCCCCCTTAAGGAGAAACAACGGCGGGTCCGTGCGGAGCAGGGATGGTGGAAGGGAAAAAGAGGGGAAACGCAGCCCCCAGCTGTGGCTGCGCTGTCCCGGGGGGCTCAGGCTGAGGGCAGGGGTTCAGCAGCCGGGACGCGGGGTGCTGAGGCTCTGCAGGGACCACGTCCTCCTTGTGGAGGTCGATGTGTGCGGAGGAATGTCCACGCCATGCCCACGGCCACCCACCCCGCGCCCTCATGTCCTGCTTTCCCCTTCCCAGAGCCCTCCTACGCCTCGGCCCCTTCACTCTGGTGTCCCCAGCATTCACCTGGGAGTGGGGTCCGGCACAGCCCCCACTGCCAGCTCCACAGAGCTGGGGACCATCAGCGGTGTTGCTGCAAACTGCCTGGGCGCGGGTCAGGAAATCGGCCATAAAACTTGAGCTGGGTTTAGTTTCCTTCTCCATCTAATCGTATTTCCTCCCCATCCACCGCCTCCCACCCCACTGGTGCTCGCCGCAAGTGGGGGAACGGCAACAGCCCCGCTGCACCCCATATATCGGCGGAAGGGAGCTGCAGTGATGCCCCGGCTTGCAAATCTTCCCAGAAAGTCAAAATCTGCATCAATAATGACAGCCTGGTTTGCATTTCCCCACGGCTGCTACACCCTCGGCTGCTGGAGGGTGATTTTATGCACTTTTTTTTATATATGTGAAAAAAAGGTTGCTTTTTGAGCATAAATATAAATATATAAGGTCATCGGCCTCCCCTCCCGGCTTCCCCTCCCCCTCGAGCTTCCAGACATGTTGGGAGCCATTAGGGCTGGCCCCGCTTCGCTCAGAGGCATGTTATTCATTATCTGCATTTTTAAAAGCAGCAATAAAAAGCGGAAAAATGAAAAACACCGGCCGTGGCCTAATGAAACTGTCATTCAAAGGGGCTGAGCGTGCTTCCTGCCGCGTGGTGTGATCTGAAGGGAACCTGGACCAGGGGCCTGTCCCGGCAGCCCATCAAACACACCGCGTACAATTTCAAAGCCCATGGCCCGGGGAGCGAGTTTGCGTTTCCCCTCGCTGGAAACTTTATTCCCCTTGAAATGATGAAATATTTCAGAGGAAATGGGGAAGGGGCGGCGGAGGGAGCACCGGGGAGGGGGGAGGGCTGTTTGCTGAGCCCTGGCTGTAAAACAAGAAAGGGTGGTTATAAATAACCGAGCAGGTACCTCGGCCGTAAATCTGCTGGCCGGGCATCCCCGTGGAGCAGCTGCCGGCTCCCAGCGGCCGGAGCACAATCCCACAGTGTTCCCGTGGCGGGGCTGGGGGCCGGGAATCCCCCGGGGAATGCGGGAGCCGGGCAGGCTCCATTCTGCGGAGAGGGGGCTGCAGACCCACGAAAGGGATGCGAAAGGCACGGCGGTGGGTTTGGGGCTGGTGCTGCTCCTGAAATCCTCCACTGTGGTGTTTGATTTCCCCCAGGAAGGTGGGCGAGGGATACACCGGCTCTGGTGGGAGATGCCTCCCCGGCAGATACGGTGCACGGTGTGGGGATTAAGGGGGGAGATTTTTGGCCAAGGCCATGAGGATGAGCAATTTTGGAAACACCCAGATCCCACCCTCACACCTGCGGTACCCAGGGTCCGAGCGCTGAGACCCTCCAGCAAACGGCCCCCTCTGGAGCATCCCCCGGAACGTGAGATGCTGCGAAGAACTGCTCCCCCACCCCATGTGCCCAGCAGGTCGGGAGGATCATTTCGGAGCCAAACCCCCCCGAGTCCTCACACCAACACAGACACCACACGCACAGGGACCTCCGTCCAGGAGGAACACACCAGCTGACGCACCCCAGGGTCCCAAGGTCCCAGTATCCATGATAAATCTTCCCTTGCCCATACCTATTTCAAGGTAGAGGGGATTTTCATTTCCAAAAATCTCTGAGGGATTAATAGGAAGGTGTATGTCTTTGTTAGTATTTACAGCTTTGGAAACCTTAGTCTCCGGGTGTGTGTTGTTTTCAGTATCTGAAGCTTCATTTACTTGTGCAAAGGAATCACTCGCTTCTGTGACATCCAAGAAACGATAGTCTCCTCTCTCTTCATTTAACAGTACATACTTGCTTTCTGATATAGCTTCCCTTGCGCCGGGAACATTTCTGAGTCTCATGATATATCCTCTTTTCACTTGTAATTTAGCATAAATAGTAGCATAATTTAGATATCTATGGCTATATAATTTTGAAACACAGGGAGAGGAATATGGATCAGAATATCAAGCTCATAAGTGAATCGCTTGAGGAAATGTTAACCTACTTCAACACCATATATCAGGATGAACTGGATATCCTGCGTGGTTATAAGACCAAGCTTATGGAAATAAATGTAAAGCTTGAGGAGTTAACAAATACACAGAGGGTATACTCTGTGGGTACGGATTATAAGAGAAATATTTTTTCTCCTATCGCATACGAAAGTGATGAGAGCGAGCGTGAAAAGAATATAGAGGATGAGATAGCTGACCTAAAGAAAAAAAGGGATGATCTCGAAAACAAGATAGATAATGAAAGCATAATCTTGAAGGCATATGAAACAAGAATAGCAAAGCTAAAGCAGGCCAGTGCGGCATCCCGGACTATATCAAAGAGCATGGCCAGTGAAGCTGCGAGGCGTGTTAAGGAAGAGGAAAGAAATTCATTTATCACACAGGCACGTATAGATGATGAAAACAGAAGTAAGCTGCAAAGAGAACGTGAGGAGCAGGCGGCTGAGGAGGATAGAAGACGTCACTATATAAGTATACTGAAGCTTATAGCATTTAAGGATACATATGTATCAACAGTTATAGATAAGCGTATAAAGGAAGAAATAGGTGTAAATAATCATAGGCTTAATGCAGTAAAAAGAAATGTTCCGGATGATGTTAGGCTTTCTCTTGATAAGATCATAAGGAAGAATGATGAAATCATAAATATATCCGAGGAACAGCTCAGACGTATGGACTATGACTTCAGAGATGATATGTCTTTGGATTTGCTTATAGCTGACTTTGTAGTAAAGCATAGAATGGCTCACAAGGGAGTGGAGATAGAGTATATAAAGTCTATATTTGAGAAGACTTATGACTTCATACAGAAGAAATATATAATGTGTGTGATGGATATAGTATTTGATAATATATATAAACACTCATCAGCCAGGAAAGTGGTTATGGAAACACATGAGGATGATGAGATGCTCTTTATAAGTATATCAGATAATGGTATTGGTATACCTGATGATTATCTCGAAAAAAGTGAGTGGTACAGTGGACTGCACAGAGCACGTGAGCTGGTATATCTGCTTGGAGGCGAGATGGAGGTTTCAAACCTTATGTCAGGAGGTACCAGAGTGGATATATCTGTCAGAGCATAAACTATAGGGTATACCTGCTAATACATTATGTAAACCAAATATAAATATAGATATAAATGGAGAAAAATATGAAGAAGAAAATAGCAAACCTGTTAAGTAATTATATAGAAGGAATATCCGTTGAAGATATAGAACAGCTTATGGAGATACCTCCCAGAGCAGAGATGGGTGACTTTGCATTTCCATGCTTCAGACTTGCGAAGACTATGAGAAAAGCACCAAATATTATAGCAGCTGATATCTGCGGAAACATAGATAAGCCGGAGTATATAGAAGAGATAAAAACAGAGGGTGCATATATAAACTTTTATCTCAATAAGTGCGGCTATGTTAGGGAAGTGCTAAGTGCAGCTGCTGATGACAAGTATGGTTCCTCTAATGATGGTGATGGAAAGACTATATGCATAGACTACTCCTCTCCTAATGTTGCAAAGAATTTTCACGTTGGTCATCTAAGAACCACGGTTATAGGTAATTCACTATATAAGATATTTAGTAAGCTTGGCTATCATGTTGAGAGAATAAATCATCTCGGTGACTGGGGTACTCAGTTTGGTAAGCTTATAGTCGCTTATAAGAGATGGGGTTCAGAGGAGCAGGTTAAGACAGACGGTATACAGGAGCTGATGCGTCTCTATGTACTTTTCCACTCCAAGGCTGATGAAGATCCTGAGCTTGAGGACGAGGCAAGACTCTGGTTTCATAAGATGGAGCTTGGTGATGAGGAGGCTCTTAGGATATGGAAGTGGTTCTATGATATAAGTCTTGAAGAATTTAAGAGAACATATAAGCTGCTTGGTATGGACTTTGATCACTATACAGGCGAGAGCTTCTATAGGAATATGACAGGAGATGTTGTAGCTAAGCTTACTGATGCCGGTCTGCTATCTGAAAGTGAGGGTGCCAAGGTTGTTGATCTCTCAGAGTACGATATGCCTCCCTGTCTTATACTTAAGAAGGATGGAAGCTCTATATATGCTACAAGAGATATAGCTGCTATACTTTACAGAAAGGAAAACTATAACTTCGAGAAGTGCTTATATGTTACAGGTCATGAGCAGAAGCTTCATTTCAGTCAGGTATTTAAGGTTATGGAGCTGCTCGGATACGAGTGGGCAAAGGATGGTCTTGTACACATACCCTACGGTCTTGTAAATCTTGGAGGCGAAAAGCTGTCATCCAGAGAGGGCAATGTAATCTTCGCGGAGGACATACTGCTTGAGGCTATATCTAAGATTAAAAGTATCATAGAAGAAAAGAATCCTGATGCTGATAACAAGGATGATATAGCAAGGACTGTAGGTGTTGGAGCTATTATATTCAACAACCTGTATAACCAGAGAATTAAGGATATGTCCTTCAGATGGGAAAATGTTCTGAATTTTGATGGTGAAACCGGACCTTATGTTCAGTATACATATGCAAGATGTTCAAGTATACTGAGAAAGATACCGAGCTATACCTTTACAGATACTATAGATTATAATCTAATCACAGATGAGTCATCATTTAATCTCGTTAAAATGATTTCTGAATTCCCTTCTATTGTTAAGAAGGCGGGTACAGATTATGAACCTTCATATATAGCAAGATACGCCGTTGATCTGGCACAGGCATTTAATAAGTTCTATACCGAGAACAGAATCAATGTGGAAGATACAAAGGTAAGAGATGCAAGGTGCATGCTTGTGTATATTACAAGAAGAATCATCAAGGATAGCCTGGATCTTCTCGGTATTGACTGTGTTGAAGAAATGTAATACGTATTATATATTTTGAAGGAGTGGACTTCTATACAGGAAGTTCACTTTTTTAAATTTATGCATAATGTTTCACATGAAACATTACACAAAGAAGACTATAAAAAGCTGTCCTAAATAATTAGAAGTATGGCAATAACCGGTTCTAAAATACCAGATCAGTTAATTGAAATATGATGTTTCACGTGAAACGTCAAGAAAATATAATTTCATTTTAACAACCATGAAATAAAACACTTATAAAATATTAAGTGCTTAAATAAAGATAACTATGTCAATATGTTTCACGTGAAACATTATTTAAATAAATTATTTATACACATACATTTAATAAAATATATAATGATAGAAATTCATGTGTCTATAGTTTTTATAAATTACTCACTCTGACTGTTGAATGAGTTATCCAGAAATGTATAGTATTTCGGATAGTTCTTTCGGACGTCAGAACCGCATCGGGCATGCACGCGTTACAACGCGGACGCGGCTCTGTGCCTACGAGACTTCGTATCGAAGTTTCTGCTGCGCTGCGCTTGCAGAAAGAATCTGCTTCGCAGATTGCATCCGTGCTTCGCACGGAGCCGTGACCTGCTACGCAGGTAACAGCCTGATTCGCCTTGGGCGTCGACGTAGCGGTGCTAAGATCAGCTTTTTCCTATGACTCGGCATACTCACGCACCGACATCTCCTTACAGTCCGCTCGTGCAAACGGTACATGCCCTTTTTATGCGGTTTCTGACTGTGCACTGCAGGCGACACAACGTAAGTGAACAGGAAGGGACGGCCGGTGTGCTCCGAGAGAGCGTATTAAGCGCGCCAGCGCGACTCGACGCGTCTCGAGGAGTATCATCCGAGCCGAGGGACCCCCTGCGAACGTACGTCGTACGAAAAACTATAGTATTTCGAATAGTTCTTTCGGACGTCAGAACCGCATAGGGTATGCACGCGTTACAACGCGGACGCGGCTCTGTGCCTGCGATACTTTGTATCGCAGTTTCTGCTGCGCTACGCTTGCAGAAAGAATTAGCTTCGCAAATTGAATCCTCACTTCGCTCAGAGCCGTGACCTGCTTGGCAGGTAACGACCTAATGCACTACCGCTACGCATGCAGAAAGAATTAGCTTCGCGAATTGAATCCTCACTTCGCTCAGAGCCGTGACCTGCTTGGCAGGTAACGACCTAATGTGCTACCGCTACGCATGCAGAAAGAATTCGCTTCGCGAATTGAATCCTTACTTCGCTCGGAACCGTGACCTGCTTGGCAGGTAACGACCTAATGCACTACGCATGCAGAAAGAATTCGCTTCGCGAATTGCATCCTCACTGCGCACGGAGCCGTGACCTGCTACGCAGGTAACAGCCTGATTCACCTTGGGCGTCGACGTAGCGGTGCTAAGTTCAGCTTTCTCCTATGAATCGACACACTCACGCACCGACGTCTCCTTACAGTCCGCTCGTGCAAACGGTACATGCCCTTTTTATGCGGTTTCTGACTGTATATTGATATCTGAACACAAAGACAGTCGGAATCAAAAAAGGTGACGTACCAAGCTAAGCGAAATGTACCAGAAACGCATGTGTCATGCGTTCTGTAAATCATGTGCTACGCACATGATTTGCTGTACTTCGTACAGCGTATCTGCTTCACTACACTCGCAGATGCCTGATTCTACGAACATAGCACTGTGATAGGGTGATTTTTGTTGAATTCAGGAGGAAAACTTCCTAAGTGTCAGCGAGACTGTATGAAGTTCGAGAGCCTACCTTGTCTGCACAGGGTAAGGAACGCGGGTCATTAGTTCAAAGGCTCTCGAACGAGTTCCGAGTGAAGCGTGGACTACTCAGAGAAGTTTAATGACACATGAATTCAGAAAATCAGCTCGTGTTGAGAGTGCTTGCATGTGTCACCAATGATTCTGAGGTCCGAAAAAACTATACTTATATGAATTATCATAATAACAAATTATGTGATTATAGCATCATGTGCAAATCTATAAAATTATTAATAAGGATTGAAGTTGAAAAAGTTACTTGTAAATAGCCTGTACTCGTGTAGATAAATATATTAAAATGTTTCACGTGAAACAATACTGTGATAAATTATGTATAGATGTTTCACGTGAAACATGGTACAATGGGTGCCACGTGATAATTTATAAAAAATACAGAAGGAAATATAATGGGAAGGATTATAGGAATAACAAATCAAAAGGGCGGTGTTGGAAAAACAACGACCGCCATTAATCTTGCAGGTGCACTTGCCTCTAAGGGTAAAAAGGTACTTGCAATAGATATGGATCCGCAGGGAAACATGACGAGCGGATTGGGTGTAGATAAAAACAGGGAACAAAACAGTATATACGAAACCTTGATGGGCGATTGTAATATAGGTGAAAGTATGATAGTTGATTTGTTTCCTAATATTAATCTGATACCATCAAGTCGTAACCTTGCCGGAATAGAGGTTGATCTTCTGGATGTGGACAAACCTCAGATGACACTAAAGAACATCCTGAGACCACTCAGAAAGAAGTTTGATTTTATAATCATAGACTGTCCGCCGGCACTTGGTATGCTTACTGTAAATGCTCTTACAGCTGCGGATACAGTTATTGTTCCGATACAGTGTGAGTTCTTTGCTCTTGATGGTTTAACGCAGTTGATATATACTATCAACCTGATCAGGAAGAAACTGAATCATAATCTTGAGATCGAGGGAGTTGTATTTACAATGTATGATTCCAGAACAAACCTGTCTGCAGAGGTTGTAGAAAATGTACGCGAGAATCTGGATGAAATAATATATGATACTGTCGTGCCGAGAAATGTAAGACTCGCAGAGGCACCGAGCTTCGGAATACCTATAAATCTGTATGATCCGAGATCTGCAGGTGCTATAGCATATGACCATCTTGCGGATGAGGTTATAGCAAATAAGCTCTTTCAGTAAATAAATCATATGAAAATTGCTTATATAAGCAAACAATATATATTATGTAAACCAAATATAATATTATATAAACGAGGATGAATGTATGGCTACAAAGAGAAAGGCTTTAAACAGAGGTATCAATAGTCTTATACCTACTGATGATGAAAATGTAACAGATAAGAAATCAGGTAAGGTATCAAGTAAGACAGCTGCGAAGGAAACAGCTGTTAAAGAGGTTGTGAAGGAGGTTGTAAAGGAGGTTCCGGCTGAGCAGAAGATTAAGATCAGTCTCATAGAACCGAATAAGTCACAGCCTCGTAAGGAGTTTAATGAGGATGCACTGAGCGAGCTTGCGGAATCTATAAAGATATATGGTGTTATAGAACCTCTTATCCTTACAAAGAAGGGCTCACAGTATGAGATAATAGCCGGAGAGAGAAGATGGCGTGCTGCCAGAATGGCCGGACTGAAGGAGGTACCTGCGATTATCAGAGAGTACTCTGACAAGGAAAGGATGGAGGTTGCTCTCATCGAAAACATACAGAGAGAGGACCTGAATCCGATAGAGGAGGCTATGGCATATAAGGCACTCATAGATGAGTACGGACTTAAGCAGGATGAGGTTGCTGACAGGGTATCTAAGAACAGAACAACCATCACAAATGCACTTAGACTTCTCAAGCTTTCTCCCAGGGTTCAGGATATGCTCGCGGATGGTATGATATCAGCCGGACATGCGAGATGTCTGCTTGCCATAGAGGATGAGAATGTACAGTATGAGACAGCAAACATCATATTTGATGAGGGACTCAGTGTCAGACAGGCTGAAGCACTTGTTAAGGGTACGAACAATCTCCTGGCCGGTAAGGATATAGATGACAGTGGCAAGGTTGTCGAGAAGAAGAAGGATGAGGCACTTGAAGCAGTGCTCGGTCAGATATCTGAGGATTTAAAGAATAGCCTTGGTGCGAAGGTATCCATTAAGTCATCCGGAAGGAAGGGTAAGCTGGTGATAGAGTATACGTCGTCAGACGATCTGGAAAGGATAGTCCATATCATAAAGACGGGTACGAATTAGACTATACGAAATAGTGCGGAGCATAAAAGCTTTGCAGTTATGATATATAGGTGTTATTTATAGAAGATATGTAATTGGAACGATGCTTCGCTGCCGATAACATACAGAAAATTGAGGTAAGACAGATGCTGCTGACATCAACGATTCTTGGTATAGAGCAGCGTACGGTAATCATAGTTCTCTTGATAGTGATGATAATTATGATTATAAGTATGCTGGTGATGAATGCCAGAATCAAGTATATGACAAGAAAATATAATAGGCTTATGAGCGGCAAGTCCGGTAAGAGTCTTGAACGTGTCATACTTGCAAGATTCAAGGAAATGGATAAGGTAAAGTCCATGTCAAGACGAATGTCGAGAGAGCATGAGGACTTTAAGAATAAGGTAAATGTTTGCTATAACAGACTCGGACTTGTAAAGTATGATGCGCTTGGAGATATGACCGGAGAGATTTCGTATGCCGTAGCATTTCTGGATAATAAGCTTTGTGGAGTTGTTATAAATACCGTTCATACGAGACAGGGCTGCTACAGCTACGCGAAGCCTGTGGTAAATGGCAAGACGATTCAGAGATGCAGTGATGAGGAGCTGGAGGCTATAGAGCTTGCTATAAACTCTGCCGATAGATACGGAGTGATTGATAACACGTCCGACGGTAAGTCAGAGGATATAGGTGAATTTATAGAAGATATCCTAAATGATGATATGACAGACGAAACAAATGATGAACAGGAGATTAATGGCAATAACAAGAAAATAGTGGACACTGGTCATGGACTGGTTGATGCGAGGACGATAGATAGCAGGTCAACGGCATCGAAGTCGGTATCTAAATCCAAAAGCACACGTTCGACAAAGGCAAGGGCTACATCAAAGAAAACTGCTGCATCAGACAAAAGAAAACAGTCCGGAAACAGGTCCGAGGCACCGCCAGATGAGGAATAGATATAGTTGACAGTAGATAGTTAAAAATAATCGGAGGGCCGATTGTAAAATGAAGTTGGACAGTTGAATATAAGAATAGCCCATGGAGCTTATCTTTGATAGAATTTAATCGCTAAACCAAATTCATCAAGGAGACAAACCCATGGACTACGATTATTCTACCACATCATCACACAT
>Ga0181612_115139_pt1 | contig 11217 bp, 5 predicted proteins | sample HoacroProtozoa21_FD_119630 | JGI IMG/M metagenome (GOLD analysis project Ga0181612, IMG submission 119630) | Hoatzin crop microbial communities from Cojedes, Venezuel. Combined Assembly of Gp0051906, Gp0051904, Gp0051908 | reverse complement strand
TGTTGCGGTTTCCAGCAGAGCCCCCAGCAAGGTGGGTGCAGGGTGGTGGATGCAGCAGGGCAGGGAAGCAGCCGGGCTTGCTGTGGAGTGCAAGACTTTCTGTCCCCTGGGGTGGGAATCAGCGTCCCTGTCTCCTGGGAGACAGAGATGGGGAAGGTTTTGTGAGGGAGGGCAGCCAGCTGCCTACAAAAGCCAGAGATACCAAGGGGGTCCGAGGTCAGTGGTGGATAAGAAATGCTTCGAGCGCAGAAAGATTCAAGGCCAGAAGCCTTCACTCTGGATGCTTTGAGCTTGCAGCACTACAGATCCAGCAGAGTTTGGCCCTACCTGAGAAGCAAGAAATTGCCTCGGACCAGGCTCTTGTGTCCTGCTATTCCAGCAAAATAAAACAAAAAATTCACAAAGAGACGTGAGCCACCTGGGATGGTAATGCCCATCAGCTTCAACATTATTATTTCTTCGTGATAGAAGTGCAAGAAACAAGGGTGTTGTATGGGATGCTTTACCTAGCCATCCTGGCGAGATCACGCCGTGTTACAATTCAATTCAGCCTGCAGGCAACGCACTCCTGCTCTGCTTCTGGAACCAGTCAATGTCTGCTCTGAGTATTTCATCTAGCAAGTCAGAGAGAAAGGGATATTAGAGAAGCAGAAACCTACAACATTTGGAAAAAAAGTCTCTTTTTTTTTCCCCTTTTGTTTTGTGTTTCATATAGTCTTAGGCCAGCACGTACCACTGCACTGAGTCTGCTGTTTGAAGGAGTTGCTGAAAACTCAAGACCAAGGTTGGGAGCATCTGGAAAAAACCTGAATGCAATAACAAATGCAATAAAATGCAATGAAAAGCAAAATCAGGCTCTCCCCATTTTGTTTTTCATTAAGCAGAGAAAGGGAAGAGGGTGCTCCATGTATTCAGCCGTTCAAGTGCGACGTACTGAGATACCGTCTGGGTGAGCCCAAGCACTGCTTTGCAAATATTGACAGTCTCTTCGTTTAAGCAAGAGCTCTCGGAGTCTAATTTTAAGTGCTAATTTTGTGTATTCCTCAATGAAAGTCATGCAATTAGGGGAAGAACAAGCCGGCGTGTGTTCGCTGTTGCTTCCAGGCATTTCCTCCCAACACCACGAAGCACCCACTCGTGACACAGCTGCACCCTTGCTGTTGTCAGAGCTGAGCCTTCTCCCCAGTAGTTTTAGTCTTTCACACAAATCCAATGATTTAAAATTAAACTTAAAAGTGCATTATTTTTCTTTATGTATAATTTTGCTAATATTTCAGTCTTTAGCACACTCGGGAACATTTTACAGCCTCATAAAAATGCCTGCAGGACAGAAGAGCTCTTCTCCAGGCAGCAAGCGCCGTTCCCAGGCACTTCACAAGCTGCAACGACATGTTAGGATCTCCTGAATTCACAGCAGAAACGCTCCCAGCGCTAGGGCAATAGGCAGTAACTATTTGATTGCCTACAGTTTAATAACATCACGGGAAAATCCAGGGCAGGAAGGAGATTATGCCTCTTCCTTGCAATTTAATGAGGAAGTTGGATTTAGGAAGCTGGAGCGTATTTCCACCCGTGCCACCGTCCCTGACATGGGTGTTAGCCCTGCAAAAAGCACCACTGGATCTTTCACGGCCACAGGTGGCCGGGATTTTGACTGCACATCATTCGCAGGCAGTTCAATAACAGAAAGGCCAGCGTGCTTGCTCTGCTGGGACAGTCCCTAACCCCGTGGCTCCCGATGTAAATCAGAGGCCATCTGTGCACAGAGACAACCCTCTCTCTTTTCCTGGGCTACAGAAATGGGAAATAATAACTGGATCCTCTGAGCTGAAAGGACGTAGGGCCAGTGCTTGCTCCTTAATGCAATTATATGAGGCGACAGGCAGAGGTTTCAGGAGCATTTTGAAACCGTCAGATAATCAATACAGAGGCTGAGGCGCAATGGTGGGGTTCACAGCTAAACGGACAAGGTGTCGCATCACGTTTGACCTATTTCGCGGCATAAGCATCGCTTCTGCCCCAGTTGTCTTTTAAAAGATATCACTGGGCACTGCTGCTGCTGGAGAACAAGACGCAAGCATCGCAGCCTTCCACTGAGGTGTTAAATGAGTGCCATCAGAGGTTAAATTAGCAAGCCCCAGTGTAATTCTTTTGTAATATTTCTTTGACATTAAAAAAAAATAAATGGTCTAACTACTGTGTGGGGCAGAGTGTCGGTGGGAGCCTGGCTGTCACGTCCCCGTGGGCACACCCAGCCAGCGTCAAGCGGGTTGAGGTCCCTCGCAGGCAGCCTCACCCCTAGGGCTGAACAGGGCAGGGTCTCTCGTGCCTGCACTCCGCAGTCGCTGCAGGCTGACGGCTGCCAGATTCGGGACCCGGTCAACCTGCCAGCCCGGAGCAGACAGGCAAAGCTGGCAGGCGCAACACTGCAGGAGTGCAATCAGCTTCGTTCTCCTCGTAAACTGAGTCCATGCTGCCAGAAAAACACAGCCTGATCAGTAGGTATTTGCCTGTTAGGGGTCCTGCCCCAAAGAGATGCGTTGGCTCAGAAGCCTCCATCCCACCACCCATGAGAGGTCAGCCCAGAGGGCCATCACGTACCTGGGGAAGAAGCTGCTACACTGGAAAAGTCCTTCAGGTATCCTGCAAAAGCGTTGTACTGGAGATATAAGGTCAAGGAAAGGGTAGGCAACGAGGGGCTGGTCCAGGTGAATCTGGGGAGAAGGCAAAAGCAGCCACAAAGAACACTTTCCCAGGCTGCCCCAGCAGCTGAACGTCTGGCACTCCAGTACGTGGCTGACCCCGCTTTTGCATGTTTCCGTGTACGGAAGCACACGGCTGCTGGACGGTTCTTGTTCCCAATGAGGGCACGGATCTGCCTTGGGTGAAATCCAGGTGCATGCAGGAGCGGGACTATCCCTGGCATGGCACAAAGCGGTTTTTACCACTGGGACTCCATGCACCAAATAATTTCCTCCTCAGGAAGCCGACCTTACGCTGTGCTTCCAGCATCGCGTGCTGCAGGACAAAGAAAACGCCTGAACCAGGATATTCAGCAGCAGGGGCAGCTGTGCTTTAACGCGCAGAGCCAGCCCCCCACGTGCTCGGTGGCAACATGAATGACATGGCTTGGATCCTCGTCTGGTGTTTAGTGGTCTCTGCTCCCTGCGTTACTGGCCAGGAACAAAGACATTCTGGGTACTCGCTGTCTCAGCTCTGTGTCTGATTCGTAGCCAGTGGGGCTGGAAGTGCCTCGAGAGGACTTCCAGTCTATCTCAGCCCCTTGCACATGAAGAGTGGCAAAGAAGGTGGGAGGGGGCTCCTCCTGCTTTCAGGTTTGTGCATCCCTCGGCCCTGTTCCCCCATGCCAACCAGGCGCTGCAGCTCAGACCATCTCAGTGCAGCTCCGTATGTCTCCAGTGTCCCCTAAAATCCTCCAGTGTGGGGCTTGCGTTGAGTCCTGTGCTCAGGACACACATCCCCTTGCAGACTTCAAAGTACAGAAACGCGATTCCATCCCTGGATGGAGAAACCCATGGAAAATTCAGGTTCATCTTGAAATTAATTACAAATAGGTACTGCTGGACAGATGAATGTATGAAGCTTGGGTCCCTACAACTGTGTATTCTGCTCCTGGATTACCCCTTGTCTGATGTGCTCCCTTTAGCAGCTAATTTCTCTGTTTGGCACTGCAGAAGGCACAGATCTGCAGCTCCTGGGCTCGTAAACCCCCTTACCTTGACGCACCCGGCTAATGCTGCACCTCAGCTCCTGCGGGTCCGGGTTTGTGTTTTCATCTCAGGTGCTTGTTTGCACAAAGGAACTGGCCTGCAGGGACAGAACGTCTTTGAGAACATCACCTCCATCAAGTTGGTCAGAAAGTCTGGGAGTCATCTGGAGGGAGCTAGCACAGTGATCACCTAGGCTTTATTTCCTCATGAAATGAGGCTAAAGAAAACCCCACAGATTCAAGTTTATGGAGGCCTCTTTCAGCACTAGGAGGGTCCCTTTGCCTGTCACCCCCAACGTGCCCCGTCAGCGCTCCTGCCCCTCCTCGCAGGACCCTGCCACACACCAAGGCCCCGAAGTGCAAATGGACTCCACGGGCAGCTCAGGGGACGCTGAGGGCAGCGGTGTCCAAAGTGTGGCCGTGACACAGCCCGAGGGGCTATTTTTTTTTTTAAGGTTCTACTTAGTGATCTCCTACTGGATCTTCTGGCAGCTCTCTATCCACTCAGCAGTCTTCACTTAACTCTCCGATCTGCCAGCTACCAACGCAAATCATTTTGGGAATCACCTGAATTTCTGGGCCTGACAGAAAATCTGCAGAAGAGAGTCCCCAAGAAGTTACCAGTACCAGAAGGGTCACAGCTAAGAGAAGCTTCAAGAGATGATAACACAACAGCCTGTTGTTTATCGATCTCATCCAACACAAAACTGTCACCTGCATACAGACACATTTACGCAGTATTTTCCCTTTGTGTTCACATACCACTTACGAGGAGAACGCACCTCACCCACCAAACGTACCTCAATGATCTCTCTAACTTCACATTCCGATTCCAGCTTTTCCAGTTTCAAGTGTGCTGTCCCCACCTGCTTGTCACTCCTGAAAAAGGACCTGTTCCAAAGAAATCTTCCTTAATTGAATGGCTCAGGTTTTTCAGAACATCGAAGAGAAAGCAAGCTAAGAGGTCAGCGCTATTTGCCCCATCACCGCGGCCGGAGGGCGAGTCAGGACATGCTACTAGAACCTTACAAACCAGGCTGCAAGGTGAACTAGATGAGAAGGACAAGATACAGAAGTACTCATTTTTTAATTATTCTCTTACAACCAAATTAAAGATGAGGGGAATAGTGAAGAAAAACGATCAGCTAAAGCAGCACTTGGAATGGCAGCAGCTTTCACCCCTGCTCAGGGGGGCAGGGAGGAACGGCCCAGCAGCCAGGACGGGCGGCAATCTTCTGCAACAGGCGGTTTAATAGCACGGGCTGAAAAACTTCCCAAGGAAGCTGCACCTCTCATCAAAACAAACATTGCACAGGCACATGCTGGTTTTGGAAAACCACTTATTAGGAAAAAGTCACCGGAATCATTCTGCTTCATTCTGATAAATCAAAACACTCAGTTTCAACAAGCAAGAAGATTTCATTTCAGGCATTGTTGTGATTCACCTTCACATTGGTAGTTTTTAACAGTCCAGAACTGTCATCTTAGAATTTCTAGGCTGCTGAAGTTAAACACAAAGCATTTTTATCCTGCAAGGAAAATAATTAACTTCTCTCTGCTACAGTCACTTCTGTTTAAGGGTTTTATCAGCAAGAGATCCATCTTTGCCTTACCAGAGACAGGTGGTACAATGCTCACCCAAACTCCTCCAAAAGGCAACAGCTAAGGCTACTAAGACACACTACATTCCACAGAAGCATTCAGCTCAAAGCACTTGATTTCTTTGCCTGCATCCAAACATTTGCCTGAATCAGTCTCCAAAAGGTTTGATAAGCAAGAGAAATCCAGAGATTCGAGAGGCAGGAAAGCCAGCCAGCCACAATGGTCATGTTTGAGAGAGGGAATCTGCCAAGAATTCAGAAGTTTCCTTTTTTATGCCATTCCATTTAGGAAAAAAGCAAGCAAGAAAACAAGCAAACAAAAAGCAACCCCAAAACATTCACCTTTCTTCCTGTTATCACTAAGAGATATGAAGAGACTATAGAGCGAGACCCAACGTGTGCACTGAAAACTCTGGAGATGACAATACAGAGCCTCACGATCCCATCATCTGTGGCCACAGTAACAGTGCATTAACACACAGACCTGACGCTGCCATCAGTGCCTACAGCTTCCAAGGGAACATGTGTGAACCCGACTGTCCAAAACCTCTGACTGGAAAAGAAGCAAGGTTGTTTCCTCACACCCACCGCCCAATGACCGCTTCATTCCTGTATTCTCCACATAGCTCCTAACAGCCGCAGTGTAAGAAACCTGTCATCCAGACTTTAACCTCGCTTCCTGGCTTGCGTGTTCAGAAACAGCGTCAGGAACGCTACGGCTCATACAGCAGCAGCTGAATCTCTACAGATCAGGAGGACAACGGCGTGGGACCGTCAGCCCAGGCTATGGCCAGCTCACGGGAGGGAGCTTGGACACTTCTAGGTGGCATAAAGAGTGCAAGACCTCCGAGTGCACTGGAACGTGCAGCCAGCCACTGTTAGAACGCACATCTCTTCCAAAACCCTGCTGGACTTCAAAGCCTCCAGCTGAGGTGTTCCGATTGCTGCTTACTTGTCAGTTTGTCCAACTCAACACACGTTGCTGTGGTAAAGAAAGACAAAGCCACAAGTACCTCAAAGGCTGATAGTGCAGCCTCCAAACACAAGGCCCATGATTTTGTTGACAGAAAGCTTTCCAAAGATCAGACTGTATTCTCCATCGTTGAGACTACAGTAGGCTCACAGAATCTTTTAGGGAAGTTCAGAATCTACTAGCTTGCATGCTAGAATACTTCCTTTACTTCACAAGCAAAATGAAGCAGGATTAAATAACTGTACTGCAGGATGTTGGACCCTTTGTTCATAAACTTAAAAAGAGAATCAGCAATTTTTCTGGCTGAATTTTATAAAAGCATTTTTCCATTTTATAATTCAAGAAACAATAAATTCTGGTTCATCCCTGATCAGTTCTAGGGGGTTTGCCGTGAAGAATGTGAAGTTGCTGTAGGCCACTGCTTCAGAAACAGCTCTGGGGAAATCTCCTTTTATCTTCAGAAGCTTTTAGGAGACGTTTCAGGAAAGACTTTTCCTCTGGAAAAATACACTGCTGTGTTTTTACTTGGAAGTGTTTTTTAAAGTGAAGTTTAATATGTATGACCCAAAACAAGTCTCCTTTGCTCACCAAGAGAAAATAATTCTTGGGGGATAGTCAAAGAGCTATCAGAGACCCCAAAACGACTATATCTACAAGCATTCCTGGAAGTATTATTCATTTATAGTCTTGAAGACAGTCAAGGAGCAGACACTCTTTAGAAAAGAGCCTGGATCACTTAATCCTCTCGTTTCTCCTGAGGAGATGGCCAGGGGAAGGCGATCAGTGGGCATTTCTTCTTCTTCTCCTTCCCTGTTGCTGTCTGCCCAGGGCAACTGCCACCCCTCCACTGCCCTCCCGAAACAAGCACATATGTAACTTTGTCAGAGTCCTGTGCTAAGAACAAAAATCTGACAACACGCACAGACTGTTTTGCTCATCTTCGAGAAGGCTTCAAGGGACAATCTGGAGCTGGCAAACACCTCATGAATCACTGGAGAGTGTTTCCCAGCAGGTGAACTTAAGCCTGAGCTCAGACCTTACAAACAAGCGCAGTTCCAGCTGGTAAGAGAAGAGGATCTGCCCCATACGCGCAATGGCATGCAAAAGATACAGAAAAACGTTTTAAACAAATGTAAATGCCTAACAGATCTATGCAAAAAAGGCAGGATCTCTAATGATGAAATCTTGAACAACGCAGCAGTGGAGCAGTCAGGATTGACAGAGGAGTAAGAAAATCAGCTTTTGCTTCAACAGAGATGCAAACAGAATATCTGGAGTAAAAATCATGGGACTTCAGCTGACAAATTAAAACATCTACAACTCGAAAACTGTCTTGGAGAACCTATGGATCATTTCTGCGTGTCCCAGTAACAGAAACAAAGAGTAGCACAAAGAGCCACTGAGACAAAACCAGGTTATCTAACATCCCACCCAAGTCATGGATCACAACCAGCTCGGGGATTAGTGAATATAGGCCACTCCGCTTTTGAATACATCAGTACTGAGCCTAGAGGTAGGACGACTTCCCCAAACGTTACCAATTGTTAACACCCATCTCACCATCTTGATCTCAGAGATGAGGGGAGTCTGTCTCAAGACGGTCTAACAGTTTGCAGCAGCGTTCGGTAAATATTGTAAGATCCTCAGAACGAAGATAAGTACAAAACCATAACATTAGTTCTGCCATCATCTGTCATCTGTTTTACTGCTGTGAATGTTTTGCTGCCACTTGTACTTCATTATTCTGCAAAGTCATCCCATACAACATTTAAATCTCCTCGTCCTGATGACTAAAACCAGGCTGGATAAGAATCAAAACAATCTGAAGCTGAATTGTTACCTTCTCAGTCTCATTAATTCCTCTTAACGCACTAATCCTCACCTGATCTGCCACTTATGAACCAACTTCACTGAACTTCTGCCTTTTTTTCACCCCCGCAGGGGAAGATACAGAGCTCAGGCACATTTCCAAAGGAGTTCTCAGAGAGGAGAACGAGACAACTCTTTATTGCTAGCTTAAAGGTTGTGCTGCATGAATTTCAGCTCCAGCACTCTTTACAACTGTTACCAGAGAAGCAATGAGGGGGGAGCAAACTGGGGACTTACCCTTTATGAAACACTTCAAATTTAATTCCTTTGGATCGAATTGCTCGTCGGAAACCTCTGTGATTTCGGTTGATGTTCAGCTTAAACAACTGGTTATATTCTACAGTTAAGATACAGAAAAGTGAAAGCAAGCTGTGAAAGTCAAACTATGTGGAGCACTCTATCACGTGCATGTAACTCAGACCTCTGTTTATCTCAGTTGGCCCATTTGTGAAAGACTTCACACCGGTATGAACCTCCTTCTCGGGCAGTTATTTCAGTCATTAGCAAGTTAGCGTCCCTCTGCAACAGCTCATCTCTGCCAACCCCACTGTACCGGGACAGAAACCAAACTGCAGAAACACCCAGTCATCACGAGGAGGTGACAGCAAGTTACTGGAGAGCCAGATCTGTAGAATCTAGTGTCTGTGGCTAAGAAAAAGCTACAAAACAACAAGGAAAAAGCATAGGAAAGTTGGAATGACTGGGAAGGGGTGTTTTGATAATATAATTAATACTGTTTTAGTACCAATTTCATTAAAGTGCATGACAAGAACTATGCCACAGGACACCTGTTTATCAGAAAGGCTCACAACATTGTACAACTCATGTTCAAAGACTCAGGCGCTGCGCTAGCCAGCAACGCTCACCCCTGCTCGTCAGCCTGGGAACCCAAAGCACTGCAGCTAAGCGGCTGCTCAGCCAGCGCCGCTCAGCTCATTGGAAGACCTGGAACACAGCTCTCGGTATCAGAGCTTCAGGACTTCTACTCTCAACAGGAAGTACACACACACTCAAATGATCTCTCTCTATATATATGCATTGCTTTGAAGATAAATTCACAACTAGTAATCTGTATACTGAATTCAAAGTTGTTTTGATACTAGATGGCTGCTTACTGCAAGAATTGAAAAAAATAACAGCGATAAACTAAACTCAGAGTGCAAGATGATTAATTCTAAAATGCGTGATGAGTCTAATACAGGTATTCAATGGCTAGGTACAAAGGGGTATTTTTCAAAAGGTACAAAGAGTATTTTAGGTGGTTTCAAGGCACATCTTAAAAAAATCAAATCTATTTCTACAATGAAATAGATGTTCGTCAGGTTTAGAGATCTTAGCTGATTTCATGACAGAATTTGGAATTGGCAATCTCACAGGACAAAATCTGACTGAAAAAGATGTGATCCGTGGAGATATAAAAATTAATAATTTAACTTCTGGGTGTTCTCCCAGCAGCGCTGACAGCAACAGCTGGAGCATGACTGGTAGCTCGATGATTTGTCTCCGTCGTAACACAGAAACTACCACCAGTATAGGGATGATGGTGAGGAAATTGCCAAGGCAGCTGGACTTCACCCTCCGAGAAGCCATTTCATAAGAAAGAAGAAAAAAGGTGGGGGGAGGCCCTCTGGCCCGATGCACAGTACGAGACCAGCCTGTACCCTCTGGTGATTCCTAAGGTGCAATGCTTTTCCCTCTGCCCCAGAAAAAGTACTAACCTGGAGAATTGTTATTGTTAATTACAGGTGTTTTACTCTTTTGAGGTTGCTCCTGTTAAGAGAGACACACATTATGTAAAACCATCAGATACCATTTCAAAATACAGAGTCATAGCCGTTTTTACTACCAGCTCTTTTTTATACCTATACGAGAAACATGAGGTTTAGGAGGTTATCTGAATGATAAGAAAAGTCATGGCACATTCAAGACTAAAATATTTGGATTTCCTTGTGGTAACAAGTATAATACTAGATAAAGAATAAGCCAAAACATTACATTAAATGTAAGAGCCACAGATAAGCTACACGGTCACACTCAATTCAATCCAATCATCATAAAGTTACTGACTGAAACTACACGACAAACTGCGCACGTTCCACGACGCTGTAATTCTGTTCCTTCTGCATTAGCTGGAATAATAAGCTGCACATGGAATTCATCACATTCAGGGAATTGCCCTACTATTATTTTGCCTGACAATCAATCCGCCACCAAAATGAATTAACTTTTAACCTAAAGCGGAGTACAAACTAAATCTCTGGGGACTGAACAAGGACAATGTGACCTAATTATGCAGCTACTTTGCAAAACTGATTTCAGCTATGAAGGAGAAAGGTGGTGTATTTGACTGTTGGCTAAGCAGTAGAGATCTGGCTTGTTTTTGAAAACAAAGAAAAATAGATTAAAAGCAACTATGCTGGTTCTAACTTATTCCCCAGAAAACTATCCATAAAGACCAATTCTGTTTTCACCTACCTGAATGAGGGTATTGGGGCCTCCATTAAGGCCTCAAACTTAAGCACAAACCTGATCCAACCACCACCGATTTCCCACAGGTAAATTAATTTATTCTAGTGGAACCGCTGCAAAATTTATTAGGAGGTAAAATTCTCGGCTCTGCGCTCTCACAGGGCTCAGTATTAGTCCTGTAAGAGCAAAGACTGGTTTTGCCCTACAGAGAAAGCAGCAGAAGCCCCAGCACTCTGACTGACAGCGAGACCTGACAGCCCCCCATAGAAGCCCTTCTAGCTCAATGGTTTCAGTATTTTTCAAACCAGAGACTGCTTTTAAATGTGAGGGGAACACGTTGACACTGGGGACTTTCAAGCAAAGAAGCAATATATGTATGTATATAGATTCTTAATATACATACACATATATATGCACATATATACATGCACATACACATAAGTATTAATTAGTAAGGTCAAGAAACTTGTATGTTCTAAGTCCTTTGTCCAGATATGCACATATGTATTTGCTACTTAAATCACCAGGAGTCATGTGCATTTATTTGAGGACAATCTTTTGGGCCCCTCACTACA
>Ga0181612_114206_pt1 | contig 11217 bp, 4 predicted proteins | sample HoacroProtozoa21_FD_119630 | JGI IMG/M metagenome (GOLD analysis project Ga0181612, IMG submission 119630) | Hoatzin crop microbial communities from Cojedes, Venezuel. Combined Assembly of Gp0051906, Gp0051904, Gp0051908 | reverse complement strand
GATTGTTGTTTTCTTCTCCCTTTGCCATTCTGTTAAACCATTCTCATCCCAGCCCATGAGTTTTTGCCTTATTCCTTCGGATTCTCCTCCCCATCCCACCAGGGAGGGGGAAGGCGTGAGAGAGTAACTGCGTGGTTCTTTGTTGCAAATTGAGGCACAACCACAACAGAGGAAGACGTAGGGCAGGATGAAACTTAAGACTACCAAGTGCTATGCTGTGTGCTCACGAATAAGAGTGCTGACTAGAAGCCTAAAAAATGGAAAGCAGAGGGGAAAAGAAAGCTCAGGATGTGTCATTCAGCTCCAGGGTGATGGTGGGCCATTAGCACAATGCAAATGTGAAAATAAGTCAATGCAGTTTCAGAATTTTGCAGGTCGACTAAAGAAGAAGGACTAAGATCCCTAGAAAGATGTTGCGATGAAGATGTGCAAAATATTGCATAACTGCTTGTATCCTATATTTAGAAGAGATGAATGTAAAATGAAAGAAAGCTTTTAAGGCCTAGAGGATGACCAGAGGAATGGAGGAGCTATTTCAGGTGATGAGACTTAAAGGACTCAGTTTAGCTTAGGCAAACAAGACCTGTATGTGAATATGAGTCTTCTTTTATGAGTACGGCAAGCATAAAGGTTAGTGCCAAGTTAGGAAGAGAACCATTTAAATTAAATGGCAATACCAGTACAAGATCATATTTAAAATGACCGAGGCTTCTCACGATCACAGAAATGAAGCTCTAGAACTACTAGAACAGAAAGCAATATAGAAAGGAGCCTAATTTTTTTTCAGGGCTGTCTGTAATTAATTCCATGTAAAATGGACAGCTGTGTGTTTCCAATGTACTTGCACTGCATTCGTACACTGTTATTAATCCAAATGCCAGAGTTACAGCCATTCACTCTTAAAGGCTGAAAATTTCCTTCATCTTTGGCTTATTAAACCAGGAGTGAGACTAGTCTGTGGAGCATCAGAAATTGTTTGCTGTTACTATGTCAAACAGCGAGCTTTTAAGCAATACTGAGAAGTTTTTGAGAGATAGACCTACTGTTCCTTGCTCACACGGTAGAATTAACCCAGTTACCACATTCAGTGGAGGAAAGAACTGTGACTCCAGTCTACTTTGCTGGGACCACTGGTGCTGTTTTGGCACTGTGTGTTAAATCTTTGATTACATCCTTAGGCTGCTTTACACGTATGGAATTTTTTATGCCTGAAGTGGTGCTTTTGTCTTGTCTTTGTTGCACATTGTCGTTCTAAAGCTCTTGATTGTTTGCAGTGTAGGTCTTACATTTATTGCGAAGTATTGGGAGATATTTTATGCCTGCTGTCACATAAAAGAGTTGGAGTAGAAGTCTCGTGTATCCTGGAATTAATGTCTATGACTTAGTCACTTGTCCATTACATGAGTCTGTCCTCCCAGTCCTGGGGCTGTGGAGAAGAACCTCCGTTTCTCACACCTGCACAGAGTACCAATTGCTGAAATTCACTTTGATGTATCTCTTTTAACCTTGGAGAAGTACAAAAGCATTAGTCTGTTACCGCTGCCAGAACCAGTGCGCTTGTTCATGGCATAGCTAGGCGTTATATCACATCCTGGCCGCGGTTTAGGAGAGACGGATTTCGCTCCCTCGAGCCACTTACTTTTACCTCTCTGAGCACAGTCAGAATACTTGGGCTTCAGGAAGGTAAAGTGAATGTCATGGTCAGAACATAGAAATTAATCAGCAAAATAGTTGCTTTTTTCTACGCGCTGAAAAACATTTTAAATTTTATTTTGTGAGGTGGTTCTAAATTTGCACTCTCATGTACAGTGTAATAAATTAGGAGTCGGGTAGCTGTAAGAGAAGTTCCTTTGCAGCTTGAATGGCAACTTGGTTGGTTACATATCTGGTGGTAAATAAATCGGGGAGGGGAATGTATGTGGTTAGAATTCTGCCCACTTTATTTGTTCTTCGTGTCTTTTTTTAGTTTATTCTTTCATCAAAGAATGTTTCCAGTAAGTTGCAATACAAGATGGGAAAGTACAGCTATAGTTTCTACTGTCTAGGAATAACCTTACTTCACCCGAGATAGAATCCTATGCCCAAAATACTGCTCATTTTTAGCCATTGCATAACAACTCTGGACTTTTTCATGTATTCAGCTATCTTATCTTAGCTAAATGGATAGTAATATGTTACTGAATAGTTGAAATCTTAGGGAAGTTGAAGGGCTTGGGGGGTTTGAGTTTTTAGTATTAGGGAGGTAGGTTTTGAGAACAAACCTGAAGTGCTGAATGATTTGGGAAGTGGAATGATAAATACTGCAAAATGATTCAAAAGAATTTCTAATTTATATCATTTTTGATTGGTAGTCATGAGGGATATTTTCAAAGGTCAATAGAGAGGTGGAATGCATAATTAAATACAGATTATTCAGGGGAAGATTGGAGGCTGAAATATGAGCAGGTTAAATTTTTATCAATAAATACTAAACATAGATGACATTATTCAATTTCAGTCCAGATTATATATCACTCCTCAACAAATGAAAATGATGTATAGCTGCACTTTCAGAGCTGCATATTAAATGTAAGAGGAGTGAAGTTTCGATGCATGTGACTTAAAATAAGGAAAGACAACAAAGCTGAGTATGAAGAGGACCTGCACAGTGTGTGTATGCTTTAATCCAAATATTTGTATCTGTGTGATAAGTAATGTGTTAAATAATTGAAATTTACGGAGGATGCAGTAGAAGGGGCAAGACAATTTATATCCTATACTGAATATTTCCAATTTATATAGACTATTGAACAGAGAAATCCCAATTGTTTAATTCTGTTCTTTATAAACCAGAAATATGTTTAATTTGAAGATGTTTCACTGTTATACAAAAACGATGTGAAAACAGATTCTCACATCCAGTGTGCCACAAATTAGGGGTGTCAATGCACATTTCCAATTAGAATTCATTACTTGATCATACAGTAGGAGAGGCCTTAAAGAACTTAGAAGACCAGAATCCAGTTGTAAATGTGTTATGCTGTTTAATGATTCAGTTGTTTTGTTGGTCAGGTTCTTATCTGATTCATTGAAGCAACAGAGCTCTTTTATGTGTAACAGTGCTGCTCTTGTAAACGTAGTGGTTTAAGAACATCAGTGAGATGGAGTTTGTAGGGAGAGGTAGTATCTTTTATTGGACTAACTGGTATGACTTGCCCGTGCACCCGACAGCTGCTCCATTTGTTCCTTGCTGTTCCACCTGATCTAGTAAGTCGTATTACCTACAAACCCTGCATCGTTCTCATCCGTACCCAGAGGCGGGGGGTTCGCACGTGTGTGCGCACGGATGTGCGTGTTATATATATAAGCAGAATGAAAAAAATGGTAACAAAAATGAACAAAGCATTTAACCTGGAAACTTTTCACTTCCAATTATTTCACAAAATTTTGCCTTAAAAATCTTTGCAGCGTGGTGGCAGGAATGACAGTAGCGGAAATTCTTACTTCTTGATGATTCTGTATGGGATCTTCAGAAATGCTGCTGCTTCCCAGCGCTTCTGTGTGAAACCCCCTGGGAGACAGCTGAGCTGTGTGCTCGGGAGCGCGTGCTGAGCTCCTCTGTTCGCTGGTAGAGCTTAGCTTGTACAGCCAGGCTGCTCCGGGCTCGCTGGGTGCTCGGCCGCCTCACTGACTTTTCTTTGCTGGACCGGAATCTTCAGGTGGTGTTGGCAGAAGCAGTCTCACAAAGTCCAGTTTGTCCTCTTACCAAGTGCTCTAAGTTTAAGCAATTTGTGAGTCTGCTGGCTGTGAAACCTTGGATAGCTCTTTAGCACTGACTTATTGATGAGCCCAATGTGGCGGAATGTGCGACCAAGTATATTATGTCTGCGTAAAACCAATACGTTCAGCTCCGAGAGGTTCGTCTTGAGTTCTGGAGAGCTGATAAATCTCTCCCCTACGCTGGGGGGTGGCCTGGGACCCCTGGGACTGCCAAGCTGCCATCGCCCGAGGGAGCGTGCAGCGCTGCTCTCGAATCCTCTGCACTCCCATGGCAAACCCTCACGGTGTTTTGTGTTCTTTAACTTTATATGGACTGCTTCAGCCTTAGCTATGACTCTGGTCTGAGCCTTTACAGCATTTCGCACCTTCTCCAAAAAAAAAAAAAAATGTAGCTTGCTAACAGAAAATGGCTGCCAATAAGGTCTTCTAGATTTTTCTAAATTACAGTCATACTTTTTTATGGCTCCTGGCCTAAGCACCACCGCATCATCTTTCATAGCAGAAATAGTTTTATCTCGCCTAGGCTTGCTTAGGAGAGAACATTTCTTTGTATGCTTTTAATAGGAATGTTGTCTCAGATTTTGTTTAAAAAATAAATTGTGTGAGATAATCTAGTACAGTTAATTTTAGTCTGACGTTTGCTTTCTGAAATGAAAATAGGTCTTTCCTATCCTTTCGTTCTCTCCACTCAGACGATCAGGCTGTTTGTCTAAGGCTTATTCCTGTGTTCTTTTTCATAAAAGCAACATAGCTAAATGTCCTACGTGATTTATAGAAAATTATGCATGTAATTTGCAACATTTTAATAAGACCTTATGTATGGCTGACTGTCTTAATCCAATAATATACCACTTAATTTTGTGTTTTCTTCTTAGTGATTTTTTTTCTTAAAAATAGGTTTAGAAGAATTCTGTAAATCTAAAATAGAAGAAGGTTAGATAGTACAAGATACGCAAATATTTCTTAAAACAATAATGTTAGCAATAAAAAGACTGAAAAAGTGACAAGAAAAGTAGTAAAACAAGGAGTCAGTGTGATGCTCGTTTCTTGAGGGAACGTGTGTCCATGCCAGGCGTGGGCCGGGGGTCTCTGTGAGGAGAGGCCGGGGCTGCCCTGTGCCACACACCACCGGCTCCAGCCGCCCCAGCGCAGGGCCCAGCCCAGCCCCGCAGCGAGGGCGATGGCGCCACGGGGAACACGTGTGTGGAAGGGCAAAATGGCGCCCAGCTGGGAGGGCAAACAGCGCCAGCCCTGCGAGCGCCCGGGTGGGAGCAGGAGGAGGGCAGGAGAGGCTGCGGGCACCGGGGCAGAGACCCCCCGGCAGCCCCTGGGGAGGCCATGGCGCAGCAGGGGAGTGGTGTGCAGGGGAAGGAGCGGCCGAGAGGAGCTGTCATGGGCTGCCCACAGCTCCCATCGCCCGTCCCCTGCGCCCCTTGGGAAGGAGATGCAGGAGGGGAAGGGTTCAGGAGTGAAAAAGGGAAGCTGAGCCTCAGACAAAGGCCAGGACGGAGAGTCAGGGCAAGTTTTATTTATTTTTTGTCCTTGTTTCTCACCATCCAGTACCATTTTAATTAGCAATAAATTAAATCAGTTTCCCAAGCTACATGAGTCTGTCTTGTTCAGGATAGTAACTGGTGACCAATGTCCCTGTCTTTATCTCAGACCATGAGTTTTTCCGTCTTACTTTCTACCCTAGTTCTGTTGAGAAGGGGAGCGAGAGAGCAGCTGAGTGGGCGCCCGGCAGCCAGCCGAGGTCAACCCACCACCTCCAAGCCTTATGTCAATGTGCTGTTGCCATAGAGATTCTTCAAGGAACCTGAATTTGTAGACCTATGACCTTTTATGTCCTAATCTAGTAGTCCAATCCAAAAACCATCCTGCTTTTTTTAAATATGTATGTCTACTATGAGCTGTTACCTTTTTCTTTTGGTTCTCCCTGTTAAACATGAGGTCAAAATGAAGTCACAAATTGATGGACTGTACTAAAATTTTTTCTTGTTCTGCTCTTTTCTCTTTGTCCTACATTAGAAAAACCTGCCTTTAAGCAGACTGTGAGTGAGCTTTGTAATGTCTGTTATGCACAGTGTTGTTACTTGTAATGTCTATTACCATTGACTCATAACACGGTTTTCCAGTTTGGAAGGGAAGGGAGCAGGGGCTGGGTTGATGGAACCTACTAAATACAGGTTCAAGCATGAGGAAATCAACCATCAATTCCATATTCCATGAATTATCTAACTGTATGTTACATTTTTCATCGATTACCTAGGCAGTTAAATGTGGCTATGAGGTATCTGTGTCCAGGAGGCAAAATCAATTAGTATTTTTCCCCAGTTAATAAATGTTAATAAATTTACTAGGTGGGATAAAATAGTTTAATGACATACCTTGCTGACCATGGAATAAGATATGAAATTAGAAATACTCCCAGTTGTCTGTGTGTGTGTATAAGTATAGTACATCTATATACTCTCTTTGTATTTGTATTTTAATATTTAAATGTAAATTGCATAAGACACACAGGACCCTCAAAATGTTTTACCAGGTGCATCCTTTATGTGGATGAAATTCATCCCTGATGGACTTCCAGTGACATTCAAGTTAGTAGAGGGAATACTGATATTAAGTGAGTGACTTAACCGATCACAGGAGAGTAAAATTTCTTAGTGCTGAATAGTGAGAGTCAACTCATAGGAGAAAGTATTTAAGACTAGTTTGGAAACGAGCACTCTCAAACTCTGCAAGGCTGGAGCTGTCGTTTAGTTACAGACTCTGAGGGATTTATAAAATAACTCCCTGTTTTAAATTAGTAGTTATAATAGGAAGAAATGTTTTCCCTGGAAGGAGTGTTGTAAACAGGAAAACACGTATGCGAGTTAACTTTGAATAATTCATTCAGCCTGTATTCTACTGGATTGCTTGACATCTTTTCATTATTTACAACATTTCGGCTGTTTTATCATCTTATCCTGAATTTACCCAAAATCTATGTCCTGATCTGTGAAAGTGCATTTTCTTCCTTTTATTCTTGAATATCTGATTACATTTTGGGTTTTAGTCTCTTTACCTTACCTTCCCATACACTGCACAATTTAGTTATCAGATCATGAGCCTAATTCATCCAAATGATTTCAAATTAATTTGCGTTATTCCTCTTTATTTTCTGTGTGTCTGACCGTGTGTGTGCCGTTCAAAGTAAAGACACAAAAAATGAGCATCTTGTATTCTCCCTCTTATATGCCTTCTAATCCCCCTTTAACGGGCATAGTTCTGCATTAGAACCCTGATTAATACTCAAATATAAGCATACACAGGAATCAAATGTAACTTCTTGGCTAAGGTGCTATAATGGCTGGCATACACTTAGCTGCCTTTATTATGTTTGAATTGAAAATAGAGAAATTGCTTGAGGTATGGTTCTCTTTTTACACCATCTAAGGTGGTAAGATACAATCCCTAAAATATAATTAAAAAGGGCTATAGATGAGTAACAATTTGCCTCTAAGTGAAGGTTTTTAAACATTTGGTACTCGTTACTGTTTTGCACCATTCATGTAGTTTAGTGAACAAACATGGGAGAAAAGTACAAATGAAGAACCAAATCAAAGAAATAGAAAAAGGAGGAAGAGCATAAAGCATGTAATTAAAATCCTGTTATTACCATAAAACAGAGAACAAATCCCTGAGACTGTTCTTTGCTCTGTATAGGTTTTGTGTGCTCTCATGCTGCTTTTTGTCAGCTTCTGATGAAAACTCACGGCCTACTGAGTGGCTGAGTGCAGATTTTGTGACGTTCTGCCATAAGACGATAGGTAATGTAATTCTGAAGAAAAACATGCACCAACAGGCTGTTCAAAGAGCTTGCAAAACATGGAGCGTGTAAGACCTGACCATCGAAAAGGATTTGTACTACATGGGTTCTTTTGTCAGTCATAAGAAAACCCTGGAGAATGAGGCCCTGTGAGCCAGGCAGGCGTTCCCTCTTGAAGCTGTGCTGGTGTGTTGGCTCCCATGCGATTTCGGGAAGCCAACGTGGCAAAGTGCAGCTTGCTTTTGGAACTTGAGCCAGTGGCTGGTGAGACAGATGCTCTCTAGAAAGGAATAATGTTCAGGCAACGCACAGATCAGAGCGGAGCGTGCTCCCACTTACACTCGGGTAGGGCTTGCTTGATGACGTCTGACAGATGCTGCACAACACCGGATTCAATGTGTTGAAAAAAGATGAAAGGTCTTGTCTTAGTACAATACCTCAACAGTAGAAAGCTGTTGAGACCAAACATTGTGCCCCAAAGAAGCTCAACCGGTGAGCACCCGTCCTCTCAGCTGCCAGAACAGCTGTTCAGAAGCTTGGCTGGGTGCGGCAGTACTTTGAGTTCTACTCTAAGGCATGGTCATGACAGGTACTTGCTTTTTAGTGGTATTATTGTAGCTTGTTTAAACTCATACTTGAGCTTTGTTGTGAAAAAGTTGCTTTCCAGAAACATCTGAGGACAGGCCTGAAGAGGAATTTAGGATTCTGTCTCCTGTGGAAGTCAATGAGCCCGCTAACTGCTTTTGACGATCTGGTTTTAAGACACTTTTTACCCTGAAGTCTCCAAACATCCTCTTCTTGCTACCACTCCTGAACCAGTATTACAGAATATTGTATCGTATTTCTGTTGAAAGATGAAGAAAGTCCGCTTGCAGTTTCAGTGTGGGTTGGCTGGTTTTTCTTTTTGTGGCCTCGTTGAATTATATTCATTCTGACTTTATGAACAGAGAAATGTTTTTATTGGGTAATCAGTTTTGGGGAAGAGAGGCAATTTCGAGAAGCATGTTCCTGGAACTTTAAATATGATGTGGAAGAGGAGAGCAGAGCTAAGCGATTCCCTCAAGTGAGTTGGTATCCGTGTGAGTGAGTAGGTGATTTCACCAGCTGGTGGGGTGGAGAAGAGAAAGCTACAGGAAGTAACTCCCTTACAACTTCGTATTTGTAGCTTGGTTTTCTACTGGAAAAATAACGCTGATGTTTCTTGGTCAGGAGTTTTACAGTTCTTAATGAATAGACTTGCTTAATGCTACCACTGTTCTCTGCCTCCCTCAGTTTTACCTGTGGGCAGAAAGAGCCTTCGTATAGCTATGGGGGTGAGGCCAACCTGATCCAAGTCCTGCCCAAAATGTGGCACAAAGCCACCCCTGGCCCCGGCGCTGGCTGTCTCTGTCTCACCTGGCATTCCTTGCCATCAGATTATTCCTCGAAAATAGAATTATCTTCTCCTGCTAAGAGTACCACAGTGCATCTCACAGTCAGCTGCTGGAGGAAAGCCAACCAGCACTACACGAAGTGTTATCTGTAGTTTGCCTTTTCTGCGATGTGCTAGAAGCCTTTCAAACCAGCTCGCTTCAGGGAGCTTAGCTGTGGAGGTCTTCCTGAAGCCTGCGTGCCGATGGGGAAGCGGAGCTCTCATGGTGCCGTGATGGTGACAGCTGTTTGTCAAAGGAAATCTGTGCAGAAAGCAGTGCCAAAGATCTACCTTGTCGTTGGCGTTGGAAAGCAAAACCTGAGTGAGAGAAATCCGTCAGGATGTTGCCTTTATTAGACAGGCGGACAAATGAGAGGATAGTTCCTGCTTGTTTTCCAAGGGAAAAAAAATAAAATAGTTCTCATCAGTGTTATCAGCTTAGCCTTAAAATGACTTTCCTCCCCATTATTGCTTATAAACAAACCTTTATCACAGATAGCTAGCCTGCTGAATTAAGATGCTGTATTAAACAGTATATTGCTTCTGTCAGGGCTGATCGGCTGTTTGTGCAGATAATAATGCCAACTGCAACAACAACAATCAGCTAGTGTAAATTAACTTAACTGTGTGAAATAATGCCTCCTATATCAGATTAGCTTGCTGAATGACTTTATCCTTAAATTAAAGCTTGCTGGGGCGTAATAGTAAATCATTTAAATGGTGCTGGGCTTTTCAGGTAATGTCTTCATATATTACTGTAATTTCAATTCGCCAAGGCATGCAGATGGCTGTAGTCTCTAGCTCCTGGTCTCCAAAGCCTCTCCCGTGCTGCCATTTTGTAATTACAGCGCAGGCATGCTGCCTGCTGCTCCTAGATTTCCCATGGTGCACCAGCAGCCAAGGCAATGTATTTTAAAATTATTATTCTTGTGTGGCCCTCATAACATAAATGTAAATCTTTTATGCTAACGCTGTCAGGGGTTTAGCACTGTGGCTCCAAGGTGCTCTGATGTAGAAATCGCCAGCAATCCGTCAACCAAATATCATTTGGGATCCAGCAAATGACTTGCATTTTGGGAGGACTGTAAGCAGAGCATTACTGTAAGGTTAGAGAGTGATTTTGTTACTGGGTACTCGGAAGCCTTGAAGGTGTTCTTTATTTATATATTCTGCCACTGTACACGGGTGTTTAAGTAAGAAATTCTGCCCCAGCTCGAATGCCCAGCGTACGACTTCATGAAAGCTTACTGTACTTAATATGCTGAAGATAACATCTGAGCAAATAACAGGCTCCAAATTAAAAGCCTCAAAATATATCAACAAGACCAGACTAAGATAGATAGCTGTTATAAAAGCAATATAGAGAAAGAAATTCTCCTGGGTCTGTGCTGTGAGAAAGAATGGGATTATTTAGTCCTCATACTCACGTGCAAAGGTTCAGTGATTGCTTGGTATTAAAAATTCAGGTTTTATTGCCTACTGTTTCATAATTTTTTTAATTTGCATTTTATAAAAGGGCAACAAAATCAAATGGTTTGAGAAAGCCTTGTGACTGCTGTTAACTCTGTGTGCAAGATATCCTTGCCACGGTGTGCCGTGTGTGGTGGAGCTCTTCCTCAGCCAAACGTGGCATCGCCGAGCGCTGATGCCTGGCTGGGTGCTTTCAGAGCATGGTGATGGGAAAAGCGGCAACGGAGGAGCACCCATATGTTTATGCAGCTGAGGGCAGAATGAAATTAATGTGAGACCTTGAAGGTAAATAGCTGGGGCGCAGCGTTGTGTCTGTGCAGCTATAGATGCCTGTGCTGGGTTGGTGTTCTCTCGGGCGAGCGCTGCGCTGCTCTGCGCTTCTTGGTTTTTCTGAGCTGCCAGTGTGTCCGCTGCCGGGTGACATATCCCACCCAGAGTTCTGCTCTCAAAGCAGGGGGTTGGGCACCCTGTTCTCCGTGTCCGTTTGTGGCAGGGCTCAGGGAATGAGCCTGCTCACAGCAAACCTGCAGGCATTCAGGTGCCGTGCCAACACGGTCGCTTTTGGAAGCAGGGGCCAGGCTGCCGAGCTCTGAGGGTTTCGTGCGGCATTGTGCGTAAATCAGTTCAAGATCTTTCTGATACTGTGAGCCTTGGTTGGGTCTGCGAGCAAGTAAAGATTTAAGAGCATCACATCTCTTGCAGGGAGCAATAAAATTCAGCTGTTTCCATTTCTTCTACCTGAGCACTTCTGAACCTGTGCACTAAG
>Ga0181612_123107_pt1 | contig 11218 bp, 4 predicted proteins | sample HoacroProtozoa21_FD_119630 | JGI IMG/M metagenome (GOLD analysis project Ga0181612, IMG submission 119630) | Hoatzin crop microbial communities from Cojedes, Venezuel. Combined Assembly of Gp0051906, Gp0051904, Gp0051908 | reverse complement strand
TTTAAACAGCAGAAGAAAACAAGCCTGATTCCAGCTGTAAAAATGTCTCTATTTCCAACCTGGGTTGCTGCCTAAGGCGGCAACAGCCACGGAAGTCACAGAAATTCTCTCCTGGGAGAAAATTCTGTCTGCAAGAGAGAGGCTACTCCAGTTGTGGAAGCAGGAGAACAGGCATCATTAAAAAGAAGACAAATGCTGCTCTACATTACCGTAGTCTAAATTCAAAATAAGTTCTGCAGTACCAGTATACATTGAAAAAACCCTAGTGCAACAGAGGAAAAATTTCCCTAATGACTAAAGAATCTCCAAAGCAATTTTGCCTTGAAACTACACAAAATGTCGGTATTTCCAGCAGGAAGATAGGCTTCTTCATAAAAACATCAAATGAATTTTTGGCAGTGTTATAGTTTTCTTATTCCAACTTCCAATTCTCAAACCCATAATTTCAAAGATTTCAATCTGCCAACGGGGCAAGATAAACAAGCTGTGACATTAAGTCCAAGTAAGCTTAGAGGAAGGCACTGGATTTGGCGTTGCATTTCCCAAGGAACATACAGATGACAGGCAAACACACACACATGCTTCCCCCTCTGCCCCCAAAATTAAAAAATCAAGACATTTAAGAGAATGCTATTGAGGCAGAAGAATATTGTTTTCACCTCTCAAGTCATTCGGATAATTATAGCCTGCAAATAGTGCAGAACACTTGAAGGAACTACTAAGTAATCAGACTTTGCAGGTGTGTCATTTGTTTTGTAAAGCCCAGACAGGAGAAAAAAAATGTGATGCACACACCTGGTCAACCATTAGCTTTTCCAGGACGTCCCTATTAATACAGAAAGTTACAAGTGCCCATGTTTCAAAAGCTGGAATTCAACTGATTAGCTTTGTCCAGACTGGTCTGTGTAGTGGTCCATTAGTATTATTCTGTTTTTACCAGATCCGTAATAAAATCCCCTGTGAAAGCGGACTGGAAAACCACAAGGAATGGCTTTCCAGAACTGCATGGGCAGAAGACAAATGCTGCGTAGAGTAATGGAAAGTCCCACATATCAGCTATTGTTGCAAACATGCCTCTTGTTCAAGGAGTACCTTATGCTACTATTTCCTTTCCTTCTGAGGAGGTAAACTGCTTGTGAGATGAAGAATCAAGGACAGTACTATTAAAGACAGAGCCAGTAACCAAGAGCCTTCATGCTGTCCTGAGCTAGGGCACCTATGGACGATACGGTAAAATCCTGGCTTTCATTAAAAGGGACTGAGAGTTGATCACCCTCCTGAAGATTGAGAGTTTCTTCACAGCCCCTTTAGAGCAGCCCAGAGCTGGCCTTCACCAGTCCTTGACAGACTCCAAATCATCATCACTGCTTCTCATTAATGTAATAATGTTATCAGTCAACAGAAATTCCTTTGGTAAGCACTTAAAGCAACTTCTCCCCACTCCGACAAAGAAGAAAATTAACAAATAAAAAACCACAAAATAACAAAGAGGTTAATACTCACAAAAAAGGGGGGAATTGAAGACCCTTCATTTCATTTGATGCCACTTTTCTTTGTATTCAGTAGCTGTTGGGTTGTTCTGTTTTTTTAAGAACAAAGAATGTTGGCAGAACTGAAACTGCATGACTACACCCCTGAATAATGGGAATGGGCAGAGGAAGGAAAATTCAAACATTAATTTATGTGCTAAAATTCTATTTACTGCCTACAGTCTTTGTGGGGCAGGATAGATACAAGATCCCTGTGGGGGAAAGTGAGGGACAAACTATTTCTTGAAGCGCTTTTCCGTTGTTACCAACTGTGTGCAGTGCAAAACAAGCATCTGGATCTCCCTTGGACATCCGAACGCATTGCCAGCGCCCATCTCCTCTCCAAGGCATTTGGCAAACTGGAGCGGCGATGCCGAACACCACTACGCAGCACCGACAGCTCTGCTGCGGCAGTCGGGCCCTGAACCTGGAGCTCCTCCTAAAAATATGTAAATGAAAATCAAGTATCTGATCTCACTCCAATGCCAAAGGATAACACTGAAATGTAAAATGGGTATTCAAAACAAAACTGCCCTCAGTTAAGTTTAAGACCAGTTTCATTAAGAAAATATTACTATGAAACAGAGAAATAAAATTCCTTCCTCCCCACTGTAACTTTAAGCAGGTATTAACCTCTTAATAAAACTATACTAATTATACTACAGAGGCATAAATTATGATAGTTTCTATATTTTTTCTTTTCTCATAACTCTGAGGACAAAAAGATTTTTCTATACAGTCTCAAAAAAATTCTGAAGATTTTTTTTTTTTCTAAATGCATCTTTTGTTTCTTCTAAAAGACTGAAAAGTAATTGACAACACTGTTCTTTTAAAAACATTTATGCAGTTCAGTCTGCTTAACAGCTGACTGCAATTAAACAAAATTTATTTTTGGCCTTTTTCTGTCTTTGTTTATAGTAGTAACAGAAAAAAAAAAAAACAAGGAAGAAAAAAAACCCCCGAAACAAGTTTAGCTGAAGCAAGAAGCTCAGCAACAGGTACGTTACACAGGGCCTTGTCGACTCCCTTCTTAAAAGCCATGCCAAACTCATCCGGCAGGGGTGAAGTTTTGTCTCAGTTTTGGCAGGAGAAAGTGTGCTGGCTCCCTTGCTTTAATTCTTCTTGGGTGCATTATATCTAACTTATGCTGTATCCTACCAACTGCTAAAGTTTGTTCTGAGTATTTTGTAGTATGTGTCAGAATCCTCTGTTTCTCGTACACAAATTAATGTTTGCTTAGTCAAGTTCCTCTATAATTTATTAAAATTTAGAACATAGAATTTCATATTTTGGTTAAATCCCCTTAGGAAAATAGCTTGATCTATACTAAATTTTCACAGAAATATTCTTCCAAGCAGGAGTTAATCTGTCCATGGCCTCAGCCGCTTCTCAGGACAGCTGGACAGCAATCTCTCTGCACTCCTTTTCTTACGGAGCTGGTGCCTCTAGTTCTTCAGCCTCATGTGACACCATTCTTACTGAAGGAATTTGCTGAGGAATCCAATGATCGGCTCAAGCAGTTAAGAACAAAGAATTCTTAAGAAGAGCAGTGTGATCAACAAGTAAATCAAGATCACAGAATAACTGAGGCTAGAAAGAACCCCAAAGGAGGTCTCTAGTCTACCCTCACACTGAAAGCATGACCAAGAGGTCAGCTCAGGTTGCTCAGGCTTTGTCCAGTTGTGTCTTGAAATCCTCTAAGGACGGAGACTGTACAGCCTCACAGTCAAACGCACAGCTGTCCCCGTGGAGAAGACAGTCTTCCTTACAACCAGCTGAAACATCTCTTGTTTATGTCCATAAATTCATAACATACTTCACATGCTTCCTTACGAAAGTTCCTACCGCTGATTTATGAGTGATTTTCACAAACCAAGTGAGGACATTCGTATGACTGGACAAACGAAGACCTTATTATGCCTTGCGTAAAAGAGAGATCTGTTGGCACTCCCATATCAGCTCAACAGGCTGGCATCACACAGAACTAGTGAAAATTTAGTATGTAGAAAACAAGGAATTGCCACTGAAAATTCTCATAGTTCACCTCAAGAACAGCATTTTCATTGTTTTATTGAAGTAAGTCTCGACATTTGAGTGTTACTAATACTCCAGGCCATTTGCGATTACAGTCAAGATGAGTATCATAATTCATTCACATCTCTGGATAACAACATGGGTCCCGGCATTTAGCATTCATGTCATTACTCAGATGAATTCCAGACAAGCTGGAATAAGAAAAGGAAGGGAAGACCATGAACAACCTGCAATATTGTTGCACTTTTTTTACTGATACCATCAAAATAAAGTCGGGGGCAGAGACATGAGGAAAAAAAGCACTACAGCTAGCTTTTTTCAGACTATATTTTCAGACCTGTCAGAGCCAGCTAAATCTGAAGTAATACTAAAATGAATTAGTACTGAATGTTTTCTGCTGTAAAAATCCAAATAAAAAAACATCCAAAGATGTTTAAAGAGTTTAGGATTCATTAGAAATTTTATTTTAGGCTTTGGATTCCTGTTCAAACAATTTTACTTTTTTTTAATTTATTTATTATGCATACATGAGATAAAATATCTCAAAGGTTAAAATTTATTGATAAACGACACATCAATCTTAACTCCTGTACAAACAGTACATACACTCCTTCTCAGAGGAAAAAAGCGATATAATTTTGTAATCGATACTTGAAGCAGTATTTTTCACAACAGAATTAAGCAATTCCGTTGGGCATGACACTGCAACAGTCAGGCATTTTCCACCTTTTCTCTCCTAAAACCTCACACATTCCTTTGCTGAACAATCCTGAAAAATAAGATCTTGCTAGCACTGCTGCTTCTGCCTAGAAACCTTCCCAGAGCTACACAGTCAGAAAAAGCAACTTCAGCTTGCAAATGTCACTCTCTATCCTCACTCTTGAGCCGTTCTCTGTTCTGGCACAGATGGCGAGACTCTCCCGGTTTGTGTCCGTGAATGCTGCCGGTTCTTGCCAGAGCAGGAATCGAACACAGCGGAACTGCCCAGGTACCTTTCCAGGCTGCAGCTGTGATAACAGATAGACAGGCAGAGGAGAACCCATCACAAGCAAAAAGGGAACAGAGAAAACACAATGGAGAAACGGTAAATAGCTTAATTTATGTGACAATTATACTGCTGAATATGGCTGCTGTAATTATTAACAACAGTAAATGGACTGATTGAAGAAATACATTACTAAATTAAACTACCTTCCTATCTCTCCCAAAAAGGAAGAGCCCTTTAAGAAAATACATTTGCACAACAAAAGGTACTGCTTCTCAAAAGATGGCTATTTCTATGGTGAGTTTACACTCTTAAACCCAACTATCTAAAAGAAGATAATATAAATACCTTTTTGCCATCAGGAAAGCTATATTCTCTCCTTGCCCATCCTCTCCCGAAACTGTGGATTTTAAGAGAAATGTCTAAAACGATGTTTTAAAAAGCTTCCCTGAAAAATGCGTGGAAGTCGGCTAGCTTCAAGATTTAAACAAATCAGGAGTACCTTAAAAACAGCACTTTCAATGAAAACTGCTGTTTATCCTGCAGCACTGCCAAGCTCACACTGCAGCATTCTTTCCTGGTTCTCTTTGAGAAAAATAAATACATCTATATTTAAAACCTACCTAGCATCTATAATCAAAGGATCCTAAAGATTTTGTTGGAAATGCCTTTTCTACCACGCTTCAAAAGTATTCACATCAACTCCCCAGATATCATCTATTACAACGCAAGTACTGCATCGATTTGTTGTGCATAACAATGTCCACCACAGACATCACAGCCAACGCTGCAGTTTACTAATCACAAGTTCTATGAAGCTTTGCTGTCTGTTTATGTAGCATGCCTCAGGTACAGTATAACGGAACAGTTTTAGTGAACAGACAGAGTATATAATCAACACTTTTTTGTTTTAAATATTCATTCCCTTTCCCCCACCATGACCTATTTTCTTCAATAACATGCTGATCTAGTGAGGACATTAACCTGTTTCCATGTCATAGTACAGCTCACAAGATGCGTTAGCTGTTGTTTACTGATCCATTTAGAAGTTCATTCTACTGGGAATACCAGCTGGAGGATCAGAAATTCTTTTGCTGTCCTCTGCTTTGTGACACACTTTACTGATTAACTATTTCCCAGAATACATTTATTTTAACATTTTGTGGAAACACTTACAGAAGAATCCTCCTCTTCAAACAGTCTCCCACGTCTGAATCACTCTCACATATTTTTAGTCCATTCATTATTTTCAAAAGTCAAAATGAAACAAATCACATACCTCTTTAAATAAACACGTAAGAATTACATGCATCAAAGATTATCTACTACAAATATTGATTTACTTTTTACCAAGTATTGGAAATGAACAACCTAGCTGGTCTTTACTTAGGAGCATAAAATGCCAAAACAAGGTTTTATGCAGATGAGGGGAAAAAAGAAGAAGAAAGCTAGTTTCCCCTTGATTCGCTACAGGCTTATCGTCTGTGAACTGTTCTCCCAACACGCAGTATACAGAGTGTTCTTCTGTGTAAATTTTGGTAAGCCAAACTGTACCATAAAAAAAGCATTCTAGACAAGACACTAATAGGTGATCATTATTTATTACAGATCATCCTACCTGCTTCTGCCTTTAGCATTATTAACCTTTGAACCAGCAATTACCTACTGCTTATTTGCAATGTCCACACTCACAGAAACCTACCTTTGTGCCAAGAACTGTTTATACCATTCTGTAAGCTTGACTACATTTTAAAACGAGATGTCTACAATAAACCCACATTCACTGTTGCGATTTAAACAGGATGGGAAAGCAGCTGAGCTTTAACTGTCTGAATTTTTGGAGCTGTAAAAGACGACAGGGGAAAGTAATTCTGAAAGCCAGGCTTCCAGCCTTCACATTCCAGGACTGCAAGCTTGACCGAATCCACGCATCAAATCAATAATGTCAGAATGTAACAAATCAGGGCCTATTGCAAAATAATTAAGCAAAAGATCACCATAACAAATCAGGGCCTATTGCAAAATAATTAAGCAAAAGATCACCAGGGTTTATCTCCTGTCACACTTCTACAGCCAACCACTATTCAGTGGAGTTTTATCCGCAACATAAAATGGTATCATTTCAGGCATGGAGATGTTCAAAAGAAGGAAATCTTCACAATTCATATCTATGAGTTTTAAAACCCTAATTTCTCCAATTCTCAAAAAAACCCCAAAGATTCAGACATTTTGCTTTTAATGACAGAACCCCTGGGAAATGAGTGCAGTGCAATCAAAGGAGTGGGAAAACCACAACAAAACAGACATGGATCACATCCCGTATACCAGAAATGCTATACAAAAAAGGCAGATACTGCTGTAAGTGGGATGCTCTAACCGAAAAAGGGGGAGAGAACAAATGGGACCAAGAATACATCAGACAGCATAATCATAAGCCTCATTTCGTTTGTAACTAGGCAAGAAAATTAGTTTTATTTTCTGCAGAAGCATCTGATCAAGATCAGTTTTCTTCCTATACCTTTTCAATCAGTTGGCCAATTTCCAACATTTTGAAACAAAAAAAAAAAAGAGATCTCAAAAAGAATTATGTTCCTATAGACTACATGAAAATTGATGGTCAGGTAGAGGCAAAAGACCCAATTTGCACTTTTAATGAGGGGGAAGTAGGAAAATCCACCTCCTATACTTGATCTGGCAGCCAGTCAATCAGTACAGACTATCCACAGCACTGTCCCTTGTTAGGGAGGAGAATGAGATTAAGGATTGGAGGACAAGGAATATGGAGATAAAAAGACAATCCAAATACACACAAATGTAAATTTTATTATTTCTGCAGCTCACAGAAACTATGACCTGCAGACAGCAACTTGTTTTAATAGCCTTACAAACTGAAAATAACTTGGACAAGTAGTTACATTTCTTGACCTCTTCCTGTCAAATAGGTTGCCTAGAAACATCTCACCTCAGAAAGAACGGAAAAATGGATTACGTGGTCCTATCTGCGTATTTCAAATATTTTGCTGAATCTGTTTGATGAAATCCATGGAAATTATATTCCATTATGCTTTTTACAGCACTGAGCTCAATGAAGAGCAAACGAAGTAGACAAGTCATAATGGTAATATACTCTGAAAAGGCTTCCATAGACAAATATAAACCTGGATACAACATGCAGAAGTGTTGGTGGGATGACTCAGCTCCTAATGATATTTCATTTAAGTTCATTTTCTTAGCATCAGCCTGAGGTTATTAATAACTCCCGGCATGCTACTTAGAGCTGCGGCTTCGTTTTCCTGTTAATGGTAGCAATAGGTTCTTCATTAATGGCTTTAAGATAATGCTAGGGTTTGCCATATGGTTGGATTTGTATGAGAGTTTCTCATGAAGAGCCAGAGAGTGTAAGAAATTGTTGCTATATTTAACTTCAGTGTCCTCACACGCACAGCAGACAATTGGAATGGACAGTGTTCCATTATTTACAAGTGCAAACGATGCTCAATATTTACAGCATGTTCTGTTTAAGACGACTACAGGGACTTTAAACAAGAGAACATATGGATAGATTAGAGGATTGGTAATGCAATACTGAGCTTTTCACCTCTGGGTCACTGGTTCAAATCTAAACTGATCAGTAATGAAGGCAAGCTATCATACTCCAATGGCTCTGGCCTTTGCAAATTAATTGGTCAGCCTCCGTCCAGGTCCCATCAAACTCAAAATTACCATTCGCCTTCCTGAAAACAACTTCACCTCAGCAAAGTAACACAAAAATCGAAGAGAGACAAAAGTAATCTCTTCCTCCTTGGGCACCGTCTCCAGACCAGGACCTAGAGAGTGCCAGAGGAACAGTGAAAATTACACCACCAGTAATATAGCACATCAGTCTCTGGATAAAGATTCCTTCCGCCTCTCAGAGACCCAATTACAATTACCTCTGTGCCCGTACAAGGCTTTTTATTACTACAGAAAGAAGACAAGAAAGAAGATACACCAATATGCAGGTTTAAAAACTGAAATTTCACAGTGCTGGTTAAAGATTTCTTTGGGTATCTTGTTCAAAGATGCATTTCAGAAGGCTGAAGGTTTTTGAAGAAAATGGTCACAGTGTTCTTCTATAAAAAGCATATCAAATTTAATTTCCATTTTGTTATGATGTATTTGTAGCCAAAATGTTTAAACAACACTTGTAGCAGCAACACGTAAGAACCGTATTTTCCTGCAGATGGGTTTAATTCAGAAATGGAATTATTTACAAGTTTCTGTGAATGATACTAGAGAAGTCGTGTTTTTACAGCATTTCTTCACAGCTGTTAAACAGAAAATGTATGGATGAGTCCATAACAGCCCATAACTTTCCACATTATTTCATAATTTGGACAAAAATGGTTTTAAGCCTCAAAACCGTAAGACTAGCCTCTTCCTTTTCCTCTTAATAGTCTGGCAATAATTGCAGCAAGTGCTCTGCAGGTACCACGGTTCTCCATTTTGTCAAGTGATAACTGCTACAGAAGTGAATAGAGACACCAAGTTTTACAACAGCACCTTTAAGATCACCATTACTTCACATATTTAGAGCACTAGACAACAAAATCTACTGGAATTTTTACTCTATGAACATGAAACTTTACTTCTAACACTTAAGACTACAACAGAATACATATAGCTCACAAATCTTGGAAAGCATGGAAAAAAATAACATAAGTCAGAGCCTTCTGCCTTCCCTGGAGGTTCCTTGTTTTTCACTAATGTGTTGGTAACATACTGAAGTTTTTCCGTCCTTTTCCAACAACTCCAGATAAAGAACTTTTATTGTAAGTTTGGGAAAGCCACGACATGCTAACTTCCCAACTGAATGACTGCACGCAAGTTCAGCAAGCTGAATGATTGAGCTGGCATGTAGTCTACTGCTATGAAATAAGAGTGGCATAGTAAAGCCACAGCCTCGTCTGGCCAGACACTGGTCCTGTGTCCCACAGACAATGGCTGGTGAGACCCACCCAACCTTTCAGCCTTCTCAGGTCACACAACAGGAAACTCCATGCACTGAATGACATAACGGAGGGAAAAGAAGGAATAAACTGCATGCTAAACTTGCGTGTTGAGAGACATGATAAAAGACCTACATATTATATCACTTGCCTTAGGAAATGTCCAGGCTGCAGCCAAGAGCCGGTTCCTCGCAGCAGTCTCATGCATGGGGGGCAAGCCTAGGAAGAGGGGCTGCCTACAGGTGAAGGCAAAATCTTACAGACTAAAGACTTCCTATTAATTACTTGACTTGCAGTTAACAGGAACAATAGAGATCCGTGCAAGACAATCAAAATTCCCTGACAGTCAGTAACAAGACTTTTTGCTGCTCCTCTCTGCCATCAAACACTGCGTATCTGTGCCAGGGAATGACCTTCGGTAACAGAAATAAACAATAATTTTGGAATGGTGACTGCAGCCACTATTGGTAGAAAAGAAAGAAATTAAAAGTCAAAGTTTATGCAAAGGCAAGCAGTGGAGTATTTCAGAGAACAAATTAAAATAAACCCTCTGAATAAATGTGGGTGGAACATATGTTAGGAAACTGAAGGATGTGCAAGGGATTTCAGTTTCAGAAGGTTTCATGAGAAAAATGAAAAGACTAATAAGTTCTACAGGTACCAATAGGCACTTTTATTATAAGACTGGTATTGGCTCTGAACAGTAAGATAAGCAGATTTTTAAAAAAGAATAGCTGTGACTTTTTATTATTCTTTCATCCTCCTACCTCAGTTTCCTTTTTGTATCACCTGCTGCATTTTGCATAGTTGCACCAAAAACCATTCGGGACAGCCACAACTGTTCTTTGTATAGATATGTTTATAGAGCACTCAAACACAATGCAGGCTAAATTCTGATTAGCATGGATAGAACCTACTACAACCACAATAATGCGACACCCAGGAGCTCTGCCGCTCTTCTTCCACCTCTAGGTAACAAGGTTTTTGAAGCTCCACAGGCTGGGAAATAAAGATACTTTCTCTTCTATGTACTCTCCACGAAAATTCACATAAGAAGGCTTAATGCCTAATAACATCACCAGGGCCGGATAAAGGAGGATTTAAATTCCCATTATCCTTTTTAATGAACTCATGACTACAGTCTCAGAATAGATTGTTAACCCAGAACAGAGAGAGTAACTGACATAATTTTTACCTGCAATGACAGAAAGAAATGAACTTAAATGCTTTTACAGCTGTCACTAGCATAAAGACAGCAAAACCTCTACATTCTCTGGGATAGCTGTAAGCTTGTCTGTACTGGACAAATCAAGCACTCTCTTCCCCCTAACCCCACCCCAAGAACACGGTGGCAAAAGGCTTCCTGGCTGGCATCACCCAGGTGAGGAAAAAGAAGAAAAAAAAAAAATAAAAGGTTCCTGTTTAATTCAGTCTGAATGATATGCAGCATGCTTGATTAGATACACTCTTGATTAGGCACTGGAACAGAATTTAAAGAGTATCCTGTCTAGTGAAATTATCATGATTTCTATCACTGTACATAAATTTGACTCGTGCAGCCTATCTTGTAGGTAATACCAGTAGAGTTGGAGAGGGTCTTACTTGAAGGGGCATACATGCGCCTCTATGCGAGGTAATGTCCGACTTTTGAGCTTGGTTAGATGAAATGGTAGTTTTTTTTT
>Ga0181612_104275_pt1 | contig 11218 bp, 7 predicted proteins | sample HoacroProtozoa21_FD_119630 | JGI IMG/M metagenome (GOLD analysis project Ga0181612, IMG submission 119630) | Hoatzin crop microbial communities from Cojedes, Venezuel. Combined Assembly of Gp0051906, Gp0051904, Gp0051908 | reverse complement strand
CGGGCACAAACTGAAGCAGAGGAAGCTCCAGCTGAACATGAGGAAGAACTTCTTCCCTCTGAGGGTGACGGAGCCCTGGCCCAGGCTGCCCAGGGAGGTTGTGGAGTCTCCTTCTCTGGAGATATTCAAGCCCCGCCTGGACAAGGTCCTGTGCAGCCTGCTCTGGGTGACCCTGCTTCGGCAGGGGGTTGGACTGGGTGACCCACAGAGGTCCCTTCCAACCCCTACTATTCTGTGATTCTGTAATCATGCTGGGGAGCCATGCCTCTCTGTGAGGGCTCGCGTGAAAGCAGAACCACCTCTCGAAGCAGCTCCGCGGGGCCCGTTGGAGGCCTGGGGCATTCAGGATCGCCGCGCTCCAGCCCACGCTGCTCAGCTCAGCAAAGCTGAAGCACGCACTTGGCTTTACGCGCTCACGTAGTGCCACAGAGTTCTTCGTTTAGTCACCTTTAAAGCCACTTTTAAAGGTTTTGCTGACTCTGATCAGAAGGCTCAGGAGTTGGGCTGAATCCTTTCAAGCCCGTCTGACATGGCCGCAGCTGGAGCGGAACGAAATCAGGCCCGTGCTGGAGCAGATCGGTCGGGTGCGGGGAGCAACCAAGTCGTTTCACTTGCTCGTTTTCACCCCGAGGGTTTATTTTGTGCTTGCACAAAACGTGCTTGGGTTTTGATATAAATGTGAACACACGAGAGCTGCGTGTCCTTATATTGGACTGAACTTTGCTCTTGGCTTCACATTCGTGGTTTGTCCCTTTACATTACAGCAAACCTGCTCTGGAACACGCATTGCTCATTTAGACAGAGATTCAAGAACAAACCCCTTCCTATCTCACGCAAGCTTTTTTCTCCTGCTTTAACGTGTTTTGTCTTTCTCTTTCCTTGCTACTTGTGCTGAGAACACAATGCCCTTGGAAAAATCTTGTTTGACTGCGTGTACCACACCCTTTGTATCTGCGCTAACTCCAGAGACAGGCAAAGGACGACGCGAAGGTGTTCAGGCAGCTTTGGCCCCTGCCAGCTGTTTGCCTTTATGCATTTCATGCATTTTTAATTGTACTCGCTTCTGTTTGTCCCCAGCTTAATGCCTTCATGAAGAAAGCCTGGCATTCGCTTGGTTTGCAGCCATCCGCCACTTTGCAAGCAAAATCCTGTTTTGTAACATCTTTTCTGTAACTTGGGTGCTGGTTATACCACGGAACAACGTTTTAATAAATGTTATTTACATTTTTCAGCGTAGCTAGAGGGTTTTGGCTTTAATTAGCTGAGTAAGAGAGCCACGAGTGATTATACAGACACAAACAGAGCTGCTACCATCATCTCCCAGCTCCTTACCCGTGGCTCCTGTGCCAACATAGCTAAAACAAGGAGAAAATAGTACAGGCCCTCGCAGGCAAATATTTTTTCGAACGAGGGGGAAATCGATTAAGATGTTACAGCGTGTGTTTTGCCTGGAGCCCTCAACAGTTTTTCCTTACCTGATGAATTCCGTAAGCCAGAGGCAGAAAGTCTCTTTTAGATTTGGGAGGAGCGAAGGCAGTGCGAGCCCTCCCGCCATCCTCCCCAAGCAGTACTTTGTTGGCAGGGGGGGACTCAAGGGGGTTCTTCTATGGAAACATGGCCTGCTGAGAGCCATTTCAACGAACTATGGGCTCCTTGCTCCCCCCTCTTGCTGCCACTTCCTTCTCCTTCCCTTCCCTTCCCAACCCTTATTTCTCAGCACAAAAGTCACACCTGAAAGGAGCAAGGTCCAAGGGACAGAGGGGCATCGCAGAGAGCTCCGTGAGGAGGGACCTCACTCTGTAGCTCAGCCTAGGAACGTGGCCAGCCGGGATGGCAATAGGACCAGACAAGGCATCAGGCTTGCAGCGCTTGGGAAAACTTGCTAGTAGCCCTGCATCGTTTTTTGGTTGAAGATTTCCCAGCCCTTTGAACACTTGCAGGAGCTGGTCCCGTTGCAAAGAGATTTAACTTCCAGTGTCAAAGCAAAGCTTCATTCGGCTACGGGCCAAGTGTGAGTAAAAGACTGGCGCGTGCAGGCTCTGGCTGGCAAAATGCGTGGAGGGGAGAAGAGGGGCACGCCTACACCGCTGCCTCGTACTGCCCGGTCCCGCTCTGCCGTGGAGAACGGCACCGTGGATTTGCCCACAAACACGACCTGTGACACTGGGCTGGGTGGGAGCGATCCAGGACACCCTGCGGTGGGTGATAAGACGAACCGTGCTGCTCACAAGGCTACGCGGAGTCAACACTCGGGCAGTCTTCAGAGCCAGTCTCCCGCTTGTCAGCCGCTGCACGTTGCCACTGCTCTCTCCCAGGCTATCTTAACCTAAGAGACGAACACAAGGCTTCTGAGTATCTTCATTAGCACGAGCCTGGTCCTTCACAGAGATCACAGAATCACGGAATCACAGAATAGTAGGGGTTGGAAGGGACCTCTGTGGGTCATCTAGTCCACCCCCCCTGCCGAAGCAGGGTCACCTACAGCAGGCTGCACAGGACCTTCGCCAGGCGGGTCTTGAATATCTCCAGAGAAGGAGACTCTACAACCTCCCTGGGCAGCCTGTTCCAGTGCTCTGTCACCCTCAAAGTGAAGAAGTTCTTCCTCATGTTCAGACGGAACTTCTAATTCTTCAGTTTGTGCCCATCGCCCCTTGTCCTGTCGCTGGGCACTACTGAAAAGACTGTGAAGAAACCTCCTGTTCTTTCTTCCCACACCTTTAAACTGGAGCATACAGACAGCAGAACTTACTGAATTAAAGGAATAACAGAAAAGAGAGTGCTGTCACTTGTCAAAAGCCAGAGAAAGATTATTTGCTCTGACATAAGAATAAATTACGATCAGGTGGGTTTTAGTGATTTTTTTTCTTTTTCATTTAATAGCAATAGACTTAGGAAGGGACACGGTGGTGATATCGTGGCTAGCAGTTTGTTCAGAGGGTCTAATCTGCAGGTCCACTTTAACATTTTTGTTGCTGTTTAATGTCTATCAGGGAAACCTCTGACAAATCACATCATTATACCCTTGCTACTGCTCCCACATTTTTCCATAACATTGTGTCTGGACTGCTGTTGAATGCTTGTAAAACAGTAGAACCTAACTAACTAACCTAACAGTAAAACTTAATTTCTGTGATTATCAAATAGCAAGGAAAATAACAGAAAGGATAAAGGTGTGACCCCACAGATTTTGCAAAAATATATGTCAAAAATGTCACATAAGTAGATGTCAAGATACTGAATATTGAAACAATTGTTAAAAAACACATGAGCAAAGTAAGAATGATCTAATTTTACACTTCCCCAACTTCAGATAATAAAGACTAAAAAAACATCATTAATATCTTAAAACTTATTCTTGCTGTGGCATATTGATAATGATCTTTGGTCATACATTGATGATAAAATATGCCATAACAAATCCACATCAGAAGTGTTCAACCTGTGGGCCTTTTATTGTATGTCTCAAGGATCTGCAACACTGGGTTGTTCAAGAAATTTTTAGATAATGTACATGTTCTTGTAAACTATGAAATGTGATATGTGAGACAAAAGAACATTTTTTCCTCACCTTCAAGGGGCAAATATTCAGCTGCTATACTGAAGTCAGTAAGTCACATACAGACACACACATAAACACAAAGGATGCTGTAGAATATGGATGGTGTATATTTAACTTCTATTAGTGTAAGTTTAGAACTGGTGCACTATTCCTGGGTAGCAAAACCGAGCACAATTTTTCCAGCTCAGCTAAAATGAAAATATTAAAATCTTTCACCAGAGTACTCTGCTTCTGCTTGGAAACTCAAATGCCATCACTGCAGGAACTGGTCATGATATTGCCAGTGAAAGAGGTTTTAAGAATTGAGAGAGTTCTAAAATAATAGATCTACTAGCTGCCCAGTTTTGTTATGAGGAACTTAAGAAATCCTCTTTGAGAAACTTCAAGAAAATCTAGTATTACTTCTAGTTCAAGGGTAAGTCTTTTTGAAAATGTCAAAATTTCTTACAACACATAAAATTAAATTACTGCTGAGTTTGTCTGATTCCATTAATTCATTACTACAGACCATCAGGGAAGATAGAAAATTCGTCAATAATACATGTAAATTTCATCTAAGTAGCTTTACAGTGTATCTGAATGTCATGTTTCAAAGTACAGCAACACAAAACCTTTCAAGATGGGGAAAGTGATCACAAAAACAGATGATGTGAATCACATTTAATCACATTTAAGAGGTGGAATTGTATTATTTATAGTGGCATGAAGTTCCTTTTTTTACTCCATAATGCACTGAAATATATAAATCTTAACAAGACAGCACATCAGAAACTGATATTGCCCATTTTACAGCTTGAATGACTATAACTTTGTAAGGAAAATCCTGTATGTTGAGGGGAAAATATTCTATCATGGCAGTTTACAGTTACTAGTTTTTTCTCTTTTTTTTAATGAAGATTGTTTTATCGGTTCTACGACATACTCAAGCCCTGAGGAAACTGGTAGTGGAGTACTTCTTTGGTCTATGAAAGAAGGTGATTATAGAGTTCCCTGACCCTGGCCCTTAAAAGCCCCCTTTTTCCAGCTGCTAATAGCTTGGCAAATGTCAAATCAAAAGCAAACAAAAAAAACTGAGTAATACAATACCCTGTACTGACTCCCTGCCTTATATTGGATTTTTGGGCATTTTTGCCTTAAGTATGTCAGCTATTTCTGAGAACAGTTAGTAAAAGCAAATCACATATTTCATAACAAAAAATTCCCAAAGTGTTTCTCTTGGTAGTTTTGTTGTTTCCAGACTTTGATTAGAAGTCTACAAAATTGATAGAGATACTACCCATAAGGCAAAGCTCAGACATTAGTAGCCATGTAAAATCAAGCCAAATTTAGCAAAACAATAAGTTTTAAGGATGTATGATTTACTTTAGCCAGCTATTGGTTTTTGGTAGGTGAAACAATCTGACTACTGGTCTCTGGGGAACGAGTTTCTTCCTTTTCCGTGAAGCTGGATTTCCTAATGCCCAACACACAGGGAAGACTGTTCTTATCAACAGTGATGCTGGAGCAAAAGGTGGAAGGAAAGGGATCGGATTCCGCTACGAGTGGAAAAGGCTGATTGCAGGAGGCACAGGAGGCCGTGGTGGGTACAGTAGAGGAGTGTAAGACAAATGAACAAATATGAGATGAAGTATGAGGATACAGGCAGAAAAAGTAGCATCAGCAGTGGCTGACACGATATAACTGCTACCTGCTTCTCCATTAGCTTATGCACTAGAGATCTGGCCTATTAACCTAAAAACCTTAAAACTGACAATATCACACTAGGTGTCAAAATGGTATATTCAAAAGTGAGAATTATCAGGAGTAGGGGTTACTTCATGTACCTAGACATGTCAGCTTTCACATGCACGCTCAGACTGCTGCACTTCTTGTAAGGTACTGTTATATACTGCATGTTGTTAAACCAAAATATACGCAATTATACATTGAAGAATTATTGTATTTAAGAACCTCTATCTGATGCAAGAATGGGAGGATTTCCAAACAACATCACAGAGAATGTCTGTGCCACAGAGTTTATGTAAGAAGCTGGGCAAGTCACCAAAGCTATATTGTAACATTTGGCCTGTGTTTCTTTCTCATTTACTGAACAGTTAAGATAAAGACACCATGATCCACAGTGGTGAAAGTGCTAAGGGTTAATAGCTACTGCTGAAGTGGATTGAAAGCTGGGCTTTCAACACATCAAGTAACGTACAACACTCAGGATATCGAGTTATTCAGAGTCTGCTGGATATTCAGTGAGAGTTTTCAGAATCAGTAGGAAACTTTGTAAGTCTTTCAGTATCTTAATGTTTAAAATGTACAAATTCACTGCAGAAAATTGTATTTTAGAGCAGCAATCTCCAAACCAGCTGACTGCACATGCTATTAAATTCTAGCAAATGTGATAAGGAGCTGTTTGCTGAATCAGAATTCAACTTAAAATATAAGGTGCACACGGGGTACATCCCTGTCCAAACTGTGTCTCTGATTCTCTTGCTCGTACCCTGTGAAACTCATGAAGAGTTGTCCGATGGAGAAAAGGCATTCTGAAAAATCCACTTTGGGTCATATGTTTTCCAGCATGTGTATGTCCATCTTACCGTGTTTTTCCAGCTTATTGCAAAATGTTTCTGTAAGGTAAATTTGATCCAGGAAATGATATTACTTACAAAAAGAAGCAAGTCTAGAAAATCTATCTGTGTTCCTTTAGACTTTAGTCATTATTATTGATAAATAGTGTTGATGTCATTCCCTTTACAAGCCAACAAGTTCAGCTAAAACTAAAACAGTATTACAACTGTGAGTAAGAATAAGGATTGATGTCTGGTTGGAATTTCAATTCAGGTTTTATAGCTTCATTTGAAAGGGTTTAGACTACTCAATAGAAGAAATCTAAGAGGTCTCCTATATCTCTCTGATAAGTGGCCCTGACAACAGCTGACAATGACACATCAGGTGCCACCGTCAGGTAGATTACGTGAATGCTACATGACATTAGCAAATAAATGCTTTCAGTATAGATGAGTCAAAAAATGTCATGCTTCCACTATGCCATCTGTACTCTGTCACTTGCAGTAGTGCAGTAGGTTGACCACAGGACACATGACAGTGATTTTACTGGGGCTGCACAAGCTTGCGACTTACAAGGCAGCAGTCACTGATCTCTCTCAAGACTGTTATGATTTCAGGCTCATGCAGTAACAACCGTATCTTTCATCTCATTGATGTTAATGCCTAATTTAGCATTAACAGCCAGGAAGTTTAGAATATATACTAATAAAAATTTCTGGTTTTATCTATTTGGAATTTGTCTATCTTTTAACCTTTCCTTAAGAAAAGTGAAGCCAGTAAAGACAGTCCCCTCAAATCCATCCCTTTACTACTGAAAGAAGTACACCAGTTCCCAGCTGAATGGTTACCCAGGTGGTTCAGGCTGAAAGCAATGGCCAACATGACAACTCCTGTATTTTTATGGTCAATTTACAGTATTATTTCTGGTACTATTAATGAATTCAACTATAGAAACATATGCTACTTCTTCAGGAAACGCAAGTACCATTCACAGTGAAGTGACCCTTCCACAGTGAACTTAAAGCTATTACAATCCCAGGATTTATGCCAGGATGTGAGTATGATTGTGTATGTATACACAGGTAGTGAATTAATCTTACATTTACTTGGTTCAGTGAGTAACAAAGTAACATAATAGGAATTTAAATGAAGTAATGTAAAACACTGTTGACTTGTATAACGTGAGATAAACTGATATGGCATACTTTTAATTCTTTAAACAAGTCTGGTTTTTGAGTATAATTTATTTTGAATTAATCTCTTTTTCAGATAATTTATCTGTATGGGAGCTTGCACATAAAATTGTTTAATTTTTATCCTTCATTGATTGAGGAGATTGCTGTATCATAGAAAATATTTATATAAATAAAACAGAAGGTGATTTAGCATTTGAAAATGTCATGTCTTTTAAAAATTATTTTTTCTGCCAGTAGCAAAACTGCAAAAGCAGTCAGTGAAGTCCTGATCTTACGGCCCCTTTGATGTCTCAGAAAATAAAAATGATGAATTTACATGAAGTATGCCAAAAGGAAAAATGTTCTGGTGTATTTATAAATTAAAGTGCAACCATTTAAATAAATTATTTTCCTCTCAATGTGAAGCACATTAAAGAAAGAAGACCTTCACTAAATGTGTTGAAAATTCCTTTTCTCATGAATTTGCAATGTCTTAAAAAAAAGTGGATTTCTCAGTCTGGCTACTAACACCAACATTCTTTTTTTCATTATTTCCTCTTTCTTTATTAAGTAATTTGAATGAAAATTAGGTAGCTCTATAGTATTTCATTACCGTGCGATGATTTTTTAAAATAGTGAGCGGAGTTTGGGAAAAGCAAAGTCTATCTTCTGTGTAGTCATGAAAAAATGTATAAGATTACATTGTAGGTGACCAAGAACATTTTTCTTGACACCAGCCTATTAAGTTGCTCACAGTTTCAGAACTGTGATTTGACCTTGGAATCACTCCCAGTCCCATACTCTTCCTCCCGCCTCCTGAAAGACCAACAAGAAAATAAAAAAACCAACAGAAAATAGAAAAACAGAATAGGTGATTTTTAATAGTTTGAGATGAGTAGCCGTAACCTGGGCTAAACAATTGTTTGAGTAATACTGACAAAACTCCCTAGGAACTCTACTGAGTTTGACCAGTCAGGTTAGAGAAGGTTTAGAAGTCTTTAAAAGGTCTAAATACCACTCTGTAATATGTATATAATTCTATAGCAATGCTCATAAAAGCAATGGAAATAGTTTGACCTTTCCCTGAAGGTACTGCTTATGCTGATAATGTTATCTCAATTGTTTATAAGATTTAAATTTGAGGATTTCTAAAATGTGCATATATTCTTTTACCTGTGCTTTACTATAAGTTTATCTATCCTAGATCAAAGTAGAGCAAAGTAAATCCAGATCAAAGTAAACCTAGAGTAATACAGCAGGTAGACCTTCACCTTTGGTGCTGCCACCCTTCATAAATGTTATTTACATTATCGTTACACTCTTATCAAGGAAAAAATGTAAAACAAAACATCTTTAAAGCATAAGTAAGAAAAATGCAATTAATTCAAAGCGACACCAAATCTCTCATAACTGTTTGAGTTTTCTAAGCGTGCAGATTTTCATTGTCAAACTAGTAGCCCACGTAATTTACTTTTACTTTGCTTGTATATCAAACCTCATAGCCAGTATTCATGATGATAAGGAGGAAAAACTGGTAAAAAGGACATGCCAGGACATAACCTTGTGCTAAATAACAAACTATATGTTATTTCACTTGTAAAATAGAGTAGATCAGTTACCAAATATTTGTGAGGCAGTAGGAATTCCTCTATGTCTAGTGAGTGACACTTGACACTGTCTAAAGTTCCCTTTTTGAAATGAAACTGATGATAGTATTCGTCTTCTGATAGAAAACATAATAAAGAAAAAAGGGGGCAAAACAATCCCCAACTTTAAAGCCTTTATCAGGGAGAAACAAGCCCCTGCAGCATTCAGAGCAAGTACTCAGTTTGCAGCTAATCCAGTTTCGTAGTAACTCTCTGTAGAGATGCCTGCACAGAAATGAACTTTGTGCTCTCACAGATTGCTATTCATCATTTTCCAGTCAAACTACAGCAAGGCTCCTCATTTCCTCTCACCTGAATATCAGAAGACAGGGTCCAGAGTTTTCTTCTCTGAAACAAAAGGACTGTGTAGAGCGTCAATTACTTTAACAGAGGAAATAGTTCTCATTACACTTACACAAATTGCCATCACAAGTGCTGTGTGGGGTGTTATAATGTTGGTAGAAAGTTTTGAGGATTTCTTTTGAAATGTAATGTTCCACTCCATATTTTAGGACATCTGTATTACAACGTACATGGCAAAAGCATAGATAAAAGACATTTTTGTTCCTTCAATTTGTAGCCCATTAATTGTAAAAAAAAGCTAATTAAAAAAGTCTGTAGTCTTGTAACAGTATCCACAAAAGCTTCATTACTGATGGGCTAGTAATTTGGTAATGAAAATCTGCAAGCTTAGAAAACTAAAACAGTCATAAGAGAGGTCTGATGTCAATTTGAAATAACTGCTTTGTTCTTAGTTACGCTTTGAAGAATTTGCATTTTCCATTTTTCCTTAATAATGTAATAATGACGTAACTAATGTTTATGAAGAGTGGTGGCACAGAAGATTAAGGTCTATCATGTTATCTGCTGTACTACTCTAACACAACTGAGGGATTTTCACTGTCTATGCACAGTGCTGATAATGTGTCAGTCACCTGTACTGTTCAAAAAATATTTGGTGTCTCAGATTTTCTGTCAAATCTTCCAACTCTTTCAAAACAGTTGCACTATTGGCATTGGTATAAAGGGTTATGTAAAGTGACATTAGGAACGTGACCACCTCCTCCAGCTGCTCTGGCCCAGGACCCTTCTGCCCAGCCACTGGAGCCCAGTCCACTTTCCCAGGGACCCTGGGTCTCTGGCCAGGCTGAGGGATGCAGCTGCTGCTTTCTCCTTTACAGGTTCAACAAGTGACGACGCTGAGCATGTATCCCGGAGGCACATAGACAGACATACACCCACACACAGGTACATAAACACACACAGAGGACACTGAGACACACAAACACACATGTCACACTGACTACCATACACAAGGCGCTGCCTTCAATAGCAGCCACATACAGGACTCACCTAAAACACAAACACAAACACAGACTGCCAAGTCCCTGACTCCCCATGGACAAGTTCACAAACACATGCACATTCGAGTACCAGCTCAGCTCCTTTGCCTGCCCCATACTCCTGCTCAGATACTGAGCCCTCTTACCCACCCACAGGCCCCCGTCTCGCCACATGGTCTAGACTGGTGCTTGCCACCAATATGCAATGCTCACACACTCATCCCGCAGGCACCTCATACTCGCAAGTGCACCTGGACGTACCAACATGGATCCTCCACCCACCTGCTAACCTGGACCAGACCCAAGGCTCCCCCTGCTCATGCCTCATGCAGCTGGAGGTTTGCTTTAGAGTATGCACACACACTCCATGCACATCTAGTTTGGGGAAGATGCAGAAGCTCAGCCCCCACGCAGCAGCTGGCAGCAGGCACTTGGGCTGTGACCCATGGTCCTGCTCCAGCGCCCGGTGCTGAACCTCTTGCTCAGCTCACTCACAGCAGTCCACCCAGGAGATGGATTTTGGGACACACACACTCTTACCACCCTAGTGGCTGGGGGATGAAGACTCCCCACTCACTCCAGTTGCAGACACCACGGGCCGGGGTTGCCTACACCCTTGGTCTGACTCCAGTGACTAGTACCATACGCATTTCACTCATACACTTACAGGTCTCTTGAGTAACTGGCACTTAGTCCTTGCAACACACATACACACGATAGAGAGTGAAAATAAGTGGAGAGATAGTTAAGGAAAGATTTAATAAGAAGAAAGGATACAGAATCACAGAATCTTAGCATGGTTTAGGTTGGAAGGGATCTTATAGATCATCTAGTTCCAACGCACCTGCCATGGGTAGGGACACCTTCCAGTAGACCGGATTGCTCAAAGCCCCATCCAACCTGGCCTTGAACACTTTCAGGGAGGGGGCATCCACAGCT
>Ga0181612_170838_pt1 | contig 11219 bp, 6 predicted proteins | sample HoacroProtozoa21_FD_119630 | JGI IMG/M metagenome (GOLD analysis project Ga0181612, IMG submission 119630) | Hoatzin crop microbial communities from Cojedes, Venezuel. Combined Assembly of Gp0051906, Gp0051904, Gp0051908 | reverse complement strand
CTCTGATTTGATTAGTTATAAATTAAACTTCCTTTTCTCTCTAAGTTCAGTCTGTTTTGTCCATGACAGTAATTGGTGAGTGATGTCTCCCTGTCCTTTTCTCGACCCACAAGCCTTAAATCATATTTCCTCTCCCCTGCCCAGCTGAGAAGGAGGAGTGATAGAGTTGTTTTGGTGGGCACCTGGCATTCATCCAGGCCAAACTGAAACACAAATGAAGCAAAATTTTGGCCAGAAAATTCAGATGCATAAAACAGCAGAGATCATTCTCATTCCCCTTGAGAGCACCTTGAGCACGGTAGCTGCATTGGTACAGCAAGCTACCAGTGGTCCTGAGTCCACTCTGAAACCCAGTCATGTAGATGATTCAGACAGGGGACATGGCGGCACAAGTTCAGCAGGGGCAATCACAACCTCTGTATGCTCTCTGCGGACTCAGCAACTTAGGACACCTCCAGACACCAGCAGGCCATCTGCAGCTGAGTATATGGCAGCTCTGGAGACAGGTGGTGGGCCAGCATGCCAAGCTCATGGCCCCTGGACAACGGTGTTACTGAGAAGTGCAAGCATGTGCTCAAGCAATTCCCTAACACCTGAGAGTACACTGGGCTCATAACTGAAAACATGCAAAGCAAACTCCTACCCAGAGGAATTTATGACCTAAAAGACTGGATGGACATTTCAGAGTGTTTTATATGCTGGGACAGGTTGGAGGGAGAGGGGAGAATGTGAAACAAATACAGAGTGAAAAAAAATATTTCCCATTAATCAGTTTGAGGGCATACAGTTACGACCATGTGTCACACATGCCTAATGCTTGTCTCTAAATAAGGTATTTGGATGGGAACACAGCCAGTTAGGCAGCTACCTGGTCACCCGTGGATGAAAGCGACTGATTTATGTGAGCACACTGGGCATTTACACACATAAATTACACAGTTGCTCACACAGTGCACATCGGGGTTTGAAAGTCCAGGTCCCAGTCTGCAAAGAACTGGGAGAGGCCTCTGGACAAATAATTGATCAACAGTAAAATCCTTTTGATGCCAGATCCCAAGGGGCTGAGGATGTCCACCATAGCTGTACGAGGTCACTCACAAGCAGCTGACAGAGGACCTGGCCCAAGATAGCCTCCTGCTGTTTCCAGGAGTCATGCATAAGGCACACAAAGCGAAGCGGAGCATCAGGCTTGTTGTATTTATCAGTCTTTTCCTGTATCACATGAGTCCGTTTTTTTTCTTACAGTCTTGTCCAGATTTGAATAAAACACAAAATGATCTCCAAAATTAGACCAATCAATGCATGGAAAGCACTCTAAGCACTCTGTCTGTGCCTGACCTGTGCCTGAATACTCAGCATTATATTTAGCTCAACCATTTGCAAGTCTGTGATGTCGAACAAATGCTCTACTTTCCACTGGTTTTGCAAAGTGCTCCTAAATTTAACTCTGAGTCAACACTGTGAGACTGCACATTTAAGTTAACCTGCATAGTCAGCTTATAAATTTTTAAGAAGCTTTTCCTTCTCTAACAGTGAATGTAAATGCAAGTTGTTTGAACAAAGACACTAATTTATCAGTTATAACAATGAATGCACGTCTTTGGCTACTCCTGACTGCTTGAAATGTGCATTTTTCATTAACATTAACATAGTGGAGATAAATGACAAAAATTATGCATAAAATGGTGAATAAATATCAGAAGGCCAGGACATCATAGTCTTGTATAAATCGTCACACTTCCAACAACATCAGGGTGTTCTGCCCATTTTTTGTAGCTGAAGATCTGGCTGATAGTTTCTAACTTCTCAAGGTACTTTTCTGATGCGTGATGCTTATAATCTTTTCACCTATTGCTGGCTTTCTTTTGATGTGAAACAATGAAAATACGTTGTTTATGCTTTCACTCTGTCTGCAAACATGCCTCCTGTGCAGTCAACAAGTTTTGCACAGTGCTCATTAGTATTAAAATTATTTGTGGGTCTCCATAATCTTAGCCTTGTGTTAGAAAAAAAAAAAAAAGCATTGTCGTTGCTTCTAGTCTTGACACATAATGCAGACAGAAGACATGAGCATGTTTTAAGAAAAATTTTGCGGAAAAGGGCAGAATTAAATAAATTAAATAATGGATATTTCATGAAAGATCTGCATGCAGGAAAAGGGTAAAAAGAGATGGGAAAGAGATCAAGGAAAAGTTTAGGGTAGTAATGCCACATTTGCTTAAAATAATGATTTACCCAAAAAATCGTTTTGCACAAGGTCAGATTCAAAATCACAGAAAAAATGAGCAAATACTATATCTCTGGGAGCCTTCCCTCTTCTAGTAGCAGCAGTAGTATTATATACTGAGTATGGTTATGGGATCTCTGATATGAGTTAAGGCTCCGCTGAACCAGATGCTGTGTAACGATGGCCTCACACAAGCGATTTCACAATGAAGGAATCAGAATAGATACACCTCTACTTCCAGCACAGGAGCCCATGGCTGGTGGATGCAAAACCCACCACAAACAGTTTCCTCAACTCTTAGACTTTCTGCTCTACTTCCAGTAACTGATGGTTGCAACAACTGCAAAAAATAGACTCCGCCCTTGCCTTGAATCCTATTTAAAATAATTTTTCCTGTCAAATAAATGGATCATTTCTTCAAACACAATATTACTCATCAGCTGTCTCAGCCACACCAATTCTTACCTGAAGTGTATGGTCTTTCAATGAACTCAAATCTTCTATTTCAAATTTACACTCACTGACGGAATTTAATTACCTCCTTTTTTTATTGTTATTAATTATATGTACAGTCCAAGATGAGAGATGCGTGACAGAAAATTATCACGGACTTGAGCAACCCAGATCAAGTTCTTCAGTGTATACGAAAAGCAGAGGAAGAGCAAGTGTAGGTGCAATTATTCTCCTGTTCATGTCGAGATTTATGCCTAATGAACTAAAAAGGGCCCCAAACATCTTGAAAAAGTAAAAGGGAAAAGACCACTCACCTATTCTAGTTTTGAGATGATCCACTGAAGTTAGCTGGATATTGCACTGAGATACTTACAAGGGAATAAACTCAGATTAACCCCTGTCAGGATGCACATGCTGATAAAGAAGCGCCTTCATTGTCTGCTAGATGAGGAAGAGAATCTTCACAGGAAGAGAAGATTTACTTGCAGAATAATCACAAAAAAAAATCTCACCTACCTCTTAATCCAGTACCCAGGGAAACCCTAGGGATCCTAGGTCTCACTTTAGACCAGCTGAGGCAGTACTACACTGGGTACATCAACGAGCATCAAAGGCACCTTCATCAGCACTGATGGTCAGAACTGCGTTTTCAAATCCCCCAACCACCTCCTCCTTACTGTGTTTTGATTTGCAAAACAGAGCTGTCTCAGAGCACACAAACCAGATCTCTTTCAGCTGAAGCTAAATCCAAAGATGTGCTGCAGCCACTAATGAGCATTCAGTCTACAGGACCAGGCTATAGCTAGCATGAAGTCCCCAAAACCACACATAGTGCAGAGGTCATTGCACGCTGCTGTGCTCAGCAGATCCACTCCTAATGGAGCACACTAGTTACTAATGTAGAAAAAGTCATGCACAAAGGGACAATGACAAGTGGGGACATGGCTGATTATAGTCAGCCAAAATCAACTGTCAACCTCTAACAAGCTTGTGATGAAGTACAGCTAATGTAATTATCACCTTAGGGTCCACAGAGAAGTGCACTGATATAGTAGAAGACAAATGGTCTAGTAAGCAAGAGTCAGACTTGAGTAAAAAGCAAGGCTTTCCAAACTGAAGGCTATGATCAAGTCAGCTGCACGGCGACAGTGAGAAAAACTGCAGTAAGTCAAAACGCAAGGTAATCCCACCAACAGAAGCGTGTAACACAGCAGTTACTTGAGTAAGGAACCCAAAGCCCATAGTTTATGCTAAATAACATAAGTAGACAACAGTAGTTCCTTAACTCCTTTGACTGAAAAAAACTATTAGGAAATCCATCTTTCTGTAATTTCTTCCCTTTTCTGTCTTTGCTCTGGTTTCATATTACATTTTCATCATGAAGGCTGCAAGTTTTTTTCTACAATTCCCAAGACAGGGATGATGGGATTTGCTGTTGACATTACTAGTGAACCACACATGAATTCATATCAACTCCCACGTTCAAAGCAGACCACATAAGAAATTACCCTCACACAAACATCTTTTTTTCCTTGATATCTGATACTGTAAACCTGTTACTTCCCTCATGGATCAGAGGTCTTTGGGGAAAAATAAAGTGCACAAGAATGTCTACAGAAAGAAAAAAGGTACAGTTTCTACTGAACAACTTCGTAGACTTTTTTCTCACATTATAAAGAAGAGAAGAAAACAAACCCTAAAGCATCGCATTTGTAGGTCACCTTTAAAGAGTAAATAACAAATAATTATACATACTCCATCATACTGAGTTCTGCATATCATGTTGATGTTCCTCAGTTCATCCGTCTTTCATACTGAGGGGACTCATCCATCAGTTAGTCATCAACAAGCCTGTCATACGGGGGTGATAGAAGTTATCTTCAAGGTAACTCACTGACACTACTTAATTAAATATCTTGAAATATTGTTTATTATTTTCCTGTACCACCACTGGAGACAATGGTAATTACATGGTGATTCCCACAAATGCTTTATGAATCTTCAATTATTGTGCTACTAGCCAGATTTGACATTATTACTGCTAGACTGTAATGAGTTATTTGTAGTTAGATATTTGAAATATTCAGCCACCTTTTCTGTTTAGAAGTTGTGCAAGTTTGTCCATTTTTCAAAGTTACTCAGGTGTTTTTTCAAAATATCTGATGACTAGGTGTTTGAAAAATTTCTGATGATTTTGACTGGGTAATTTCCAAGGCAACAAAAAGTTGCAACACCTCCCTGAAACACAGCCATCCTAAGTGCCCCCAGATAAATCTTCTTCTTCTCTTCTATAGAGTATATATATAAATATATATATTACAGCTTATTTCTGTTAGTAAGTATTTGATCTTCTAAACATTCATAAGAAGTGTGGACTCAGGGACAAGCACTCCTCACATTTCCATCCTCTTCCTCCCCAGAGGGCATATAGATGCAACAAGTGTTTCTTCACTAGGCAGACGTGGGGCTTGTCAGTAGACGTGTTCCCCTTTGCAGGCTGTGGCACCTGGAGCCCGCTGGAGGATTCACAAATTTCTGGATTTCCAAGGATGACAGTGGTTCAGGTTTCTGCCTGTCCAACTTCTCATGAAGTTTCAGTGAAAACCGGAAGCTTATTCCAGGGAGTTGGCAGCCGTAAAGCATTTCTGAAAATATCATAAATACTCTTGTACCACTGCATATCAGAGCATTTGCTGGGTGTTATTTAATATGCCCATTCCAGTTGCTACACTCTGTTTATATTTGGGTGCTATTTCTGACCATGTAATTTGTTGATATTGTCTTCCATTTGTTCCAAGTGGATCTTGCAATATCTCCAGAGTTTTCTTCCTGATGTGTCTTCCAGTGACGAGCGCAGTTCATCCCACGGTGCGTCATGGACAAGGCGTTTTCTGGGAAGACTAGTAATGGTATGAGGGTGTATAGAGAGACATTAGTGTACGTGGAAAACATACAACTTACTTAAAAACTGGAAAATAGTCCTGTGCTCCTAAAAATTCAAAATTTCATTTTATACCCTCAATTTCATTAATTATAATTGCAGGACGTAAATCCACACTAGTTTCCCCCAGAGTCTCCTCCAGATATTTTGCTTCTATATGATGTGAGGCTATTTTCTCCTTTCAGTTTCCATCTTTCTTATTCTCTCTAACTCCCACTATTTGCTCTACCACATCTCTGCTAAGCTCCAGGTCCCAGTGGACTCTCATCCTCCATTTCTTTATTTGCTTTAATATGCTCCTTGCCTGAAAAAATGTTATCTGGTTTTCTCCACTTCTGCTAATTTTCTTCTCCTCTTCATCCTAAACATAACTATTTTGTGAAGCACATTGAGCCATCTGAATATTTACCTGCCACTATAAAGTCTCACCTAAGTACTTCACATATTTGGTTTTTTTGTTCCCTTTTTGAAATGGTCTGGTGTTTTTCTACTTCATGTCTGAATTACCAATATAAATACATCCCAACTACTGTTGACCCGAGCCAATGAGGGTACTGAAACACACCTACTTTGCCCATGGGTGCCACACCACAGATTAATCAATATCCATATCTGCTGTCCTAGTCCCTCAGCTGAACACCACTTAGGGGGTTCTCTCTGACGTTTATGAATATTTCCCACCAACAGAAATCATTAAAAGACAACAGACACTATTCTGAAAGATACCTTCTAGATGTTTCCTGTGCTAAACTGGTCACACTCCCTGTTCCTAATCCCAGGACTTTTGCCACGGTGTCTGCTTTTACTTTACGCAGTGCACCATGTTGTATTTCATTGAGTACAGGCAGGGAATACTTATCACCTGCAGAAGTGTTATGATCATTTCCTCCTGACATTTTATGCTATCAAGTGGTATAAACTATGATGAAATGTCATCATTCAAATATAGCAGCAAAAAGAAGCCAAGTCCAAACATGAGCTGACTACAGAGTATGCAGAAAACACCCCCACTTTATCAACAAATAGTGGGAAAGTAGTTGATAACATAGCACACAAAGTCTCTGAAGTCATACATTATTCATGGAAAAAGTCATCTACTTTGTGTCTTTAAAGAAGACACATTAAAAAGTGCAGTGTTAAAAATAGACAGCATTTTATTGGCGATCATAATTATTTTAAAAGTTGGCAACAGGGCTTTTTCACCTTTCAAGATGAAATGAGGAAAAGAAAAGCTACTCTGAGGAAGCAGCTACAAAACACTCCAGTACATAAAGAAGGCATTCATCTTTAATCTGAATTTTAGTATATTCTCCAATGAGAACAGACACCAGTAAAATCACATTCAGAAGTATTACTAAATAGCAGTGCAGGTCTATTGAAAGACACAGTGTCTGAAACCCTGTTGTGACCAAAATTGTCACGATACATCTTTAATTTGGAAATCTAAACTTCACCTGGGCAGCAAATGAGAAATGCACAAATATATTGAAGATCATGAACATGACCAGAAAGCAACCCCAGAATACCATTTTTGTGTCTCAGTGTTGCTACGTATATTACACGTAAAAAGATTTGCTTTCGTTTCCCTTAATCAGTGTTCATTCTTCTGCTTACTTTCCTGCTAAGCAAAGACCATGAGATAATATTGATAGTGTTGCACTTTAAATCAACAGTAACAGCATAATCAGACCCAGACAAATAATTGGCCAAAACTATGCAGGAAAGCAGTTAGCAATTCTGAATTACCTTTCGATTCCCCCCTCCCTGCCCTTGCTTCATTTTTTCTGCAGTACGTGATGTGTGGGCAGTGTCTGGTGCAGGTGCTGGAACCCAAGGTGCCGCCTTCTACAGCATTTACCAGGAAAGGTCCACCAAGTGAGGATGAGCGAGAGAAAGCACCAGCTGCGGGAGACCAGGATGCTATGCAAAGATATGATGTCAACTGATTACACTATCCTTACCTTTATTCTTTACCTGACTAAAGCACAGCCAGCTCCTCAGAAGTGTTGCAGAAGGCATAGGACTCAAAGAGCATTAGCAAAAAAAGAATTAGTGAGCTCCCCTATTAAGACCAACTCCCGGAAAGTATCCTTGCTCAGAAAGGATGTTAAGTGCCTTGTTAAATCTTGTTGAGGCCAGTGGGACTGAAAAAAAAATGCTTAAAGTTAAGCACATTGTTAAATGCTTTCTAGACTGAAGCTGTTACTGCTTTTCTGACTAGTGCCTTGTTCTTGGAGGCCGTTTCATTCCTCAGAGACAGTGCAAAAAGAAGCACAAGGCTCTTGTCTCCGCAATGGGGGGGGGGGCACGACTGTTTGCCCAGGTGCACTTCTCCACTGCGTTAAGCAAGTTCCAGAGGAGAAACCAAGCATCCTGTATTTCACCTTTATTTACATTTATTCTCATATTTATATTAAACAAGTCTGAATCAGTGTATTAATTAAAAGACTGCTTTCCTTTGGGGCGGTTGCCTCCTGTTCACAGCTGCCTAAATGGGAAATAGGAGCTCCATAACAAGGTGTCTTCAAAAATGAACAAGAGGAACAGAGGTGCAATGAGAAACCCACTGGCTCCAAAGAGAGCTGGCTTAAAGAAAGATAAATCTGGGACTCAATCAGCATGTTCACAAAGTTCAGACTCCTAGTGGATAGCTAAAAGGAACTAAACTGTCTAGTGAATGCCTAATATCCCTATTAACTGCAATGCTCGGGGTGGCAGGCAGTAGAGACAATATGCAGGCAGTAGACATAGCATGCGTGGCTACAAACAGATATTACAGTACCAGAATAACAACTTTAACCTCTGCCTTCAAAAAATACCACAAATTCTATATTTTATTATGCACAGGAAACATTCTGCATGAAAAAGTATAAACATGGCTTTAATGCAAGAGTATTGCATTGTCAGCTCTTGGTAATAGGTTGAATTTTAACTCAGGAAAGCCACAAAAAATACATCGAGGTTTTTGTGTCCCTTTGCATTCTTACGGTTACAAATGAGATTTCCAGCAGCTTATATTCCAGTGCATGGTGGCTGCACATTGAATCATTAATTACCTAAGTAGGTAGCACCGTCTAGCTCCCTTCTGGTAGGAAAAAAAAAAAATCAGATTGAAACCCTAAGCTGTGGTTTGTATCTTTTTAAAGAAATCCCATCTGTTAGTTTCCACTCCAGAACACTCAGAAATGCTTGCCTGAAGGGAAAAAACCCTAAAACTAAAAATATCATTGCAGTAGTAGGAGATGGACTTACCTCCCACGACGTTTTAAATTCAGTATTGCAGTTCTGGCCCTGAAACCCATCTTGTGCAGTGACAGGTCTGAGCTGCAATATCGAACTTACACAGGTTTGAGGAGCCAAAACTTTACGTTCCTTAGCATAGGTCAGAGCACAGCTAAAGAGGACGCCTATAGGGAGTGATTCGGAAAAAACGGTAGATGAAAGAGAAAGGGCACTTAAGCTCTATGAGAGAGCAGGAGGCTTTGGAATTTTAAGGTGAAAGTTATCTTTTTAGAATGAAGAAGAAAGTTTTTCCTGTTATTTATGTTGGTGTCTGCGCTGGGGAGAGCACTGAGTGCTCAAGTCTGTCCATGCTGAGCACTGTTTAAACACCCAGGAGGATGATAGTCTCATCCTTGGAAAGTTTTCAGTCAAGGGCCTTTCCTCCTCTGCCTTTCACAAATACTGTAAAGCTATGCCTTCTCATTTAAAGGCAATGAAGCACTGTCAAACTAGATAAAGCAAAATGCTTGCTGTGTTTACCGTCCCTTTCAGAACACATTTTGCAATCCATAACAATAAAGTATAATTTATGCATTTTTATCAAACTCTGCATTATTTTAATAACATCTGCAAAGATCGGATTGCAATATGTTCTGGGAGATATTGTTTTGCCCTGAGTTCATAAAATGTTATGTTTTTCAGTTAAATCTCCTGCCACAATTTATCTGCAGTTATCAGTAATTTTTTCTCTATTTTGCCAGATCTCATTTCGAGTGGTAAGAGTTCTCAAAGCCAGACGATTTGCAAAAATTTCTTCACTTGGATGTGAATATAGAAGCGGGACAGAACCAATGACTCTGGCTCGTTTATTTGTCTTCTTTCTTAAAAGGACATATGTAAAAAAGCTATCAGGAAAATCAGTCTTTCCACAAGCTTTTCATTTATTTAAGTGAACCCCACCTTGATGGAGGACTGCGCTCGAACATAAGCTTTTCCAACCTTTCTATACTGTGTCCTAAAATGGGTTTCCCACTAAAATATTGACTATCCACTGTTCTCAGGAGCATTCACTTCTCTCACAAGGAAAAAACAGGCATCTGGAGTCACCACTTGGGTCAGTTTAGTTCAACAGTAAACAGGTGGATCCTTCCCCCCTGCCCAAATTACTGCTGTACCCCAGCAGTTCCTCACCCTTTCATGTCTTGATAGGGCTTCCAGCAAATATCCCCTGTTTCTCTGTGCTGCGGTAAACTGAGCTGCTTCAGGGCCCTTGCTTGATGCTTTTGGGCAAAATTTGTCTGTTATTCTGAGCTCCTGAAGCGAACTATGAAAAGTGACTGATTCAATGATTATTTGGAAAGTGGCCAGGTCATTTCCATGAAAGAAGGAGACGCTGGTAGTCGGTGGTTCTACTCGGATGAAACAATCTGGGACTGAAAGCATGTTTGCTCCTGGATCAAAGCTTTGGGCAATGGGATTTTCAGCAAAACCAGCACAGAAGCCAAAGTTACTCTCGCAATGAAAACCTGCTCAGGGAAAGACGTCCACTTTTCAATTCCTGAGCAAAATTCACTGTCCTCAGTCTGCTTTTCCAGGGAATGCTCAGAATTGAACAGACTCACCTTTTATTTGGGGCTATCAAGCCTGAACTGCACAGTGAACTTATCAGGATTTTCCTGCTGATAAGTCAATCAGGACTGCACCAGAACCCTAACGTAAGAGGCCTGTGGCATGCTAGAATAAGCTGTTTACGTATTACATTTATCAGTTCTTGAGAAGCAGACGCCTCTTTTCCATGCCTAGAGCTGATGTTTTCTGTTACTCACCTGCATTTTTAAGCAGGATCCATGCCTTTTATCACATTGAAAGGGCACATGCTTTTCACTCCTGTCTCACTTCCCCCTACTCACCATCACTAACCTGACACTGAAGTAACCAAGAACCTTACTCAAGGGACTAGGTGTTATCACCACACTAGTGTGCATACATCGAATTTGCATGCTGTAGTTAAGGAAGAATTAGCTTCTGGTTTGCACTAGCTACTGAGTCAACTTCAGAAAATAAGCTCTTTATTTTACAGGTAGTTAAAACAGCTGCTTTGCTTTATGACTTACACACAGAGTAGTATAGGAGTCTTCGTTGTTAGAATAGAAGCCTGTTTTGGTTTTGGCTGCAGCCGGCAACAAAAGCGCCACGCGGCCGCCCCTCCCCCCACCGGGGTGCAGAGGAGAATGGAAAGAAACAGGCAGAAACTGGTGGGTCGGGATAAGGGCATTTTAACAGAACAGCAAACAAAGGGAACAGTAACAACAACAATACAGATAAGGAGCAAACACGACACAAACTGCACAACCCACAGAGCTGCCCTCCATGACT
>Ga0181612_162034_pt1 | contig 11219 bp, 4 predicted proteins | sample HoacroProtozoa21_FD_119630 | JGI IMG/M metagenome (GOLD analysis project Ga0181612, IMG submission 119630) | Hoatzin crop microbial communities from Cojedes, Venezuel. Combined Assembly of Gp0051906, Gp0051904, Gp0051908 | reverse complement strand
GCCTCCTCTTCTCCAGACTAAACAGCCCCAGTTCCCTCAGCCGCTCCTCACAGGACTTGATCTCCAGATCATTCTCCAGCTTCGTTGCCCTTCTCTGAACACGCTCCAGCACCTCAATGTCCTGCTTGTACTGAGGGGCCCGAAACCGAACACGTTATTTGAGGTGCAGCCTCACCAGTTCTGAGTACAAGGGGATGATCTCTGTCCTACTCCTGCTGGCCACTCTATTCCTGATACCATCCAGGAAGCTGTTGGCCTGCTTGGCCAGCTGGGCACACTGCTGGTTCATGTTCTGCCAGCTGTCAACCGGCGCTGCCAGGTCCTTTTCTACTGGGCAGATTTTACAGCCACTCCTCCCCAAGCCTGGGGTTGTTGTGACCCAAGTGCAGGACCTGGCACTTTGCCTTGTCAAATCCCATACAGTTGGCCTCAGCCCATTGATCCAGCCTGTCCACATATTCTGTAATAAATGACATGAATAATAAGAGATGATAATTTGAATATTTCTGTATACATGTTACATACATTTACTGTGCTGTAAAATTAATGACATTAATATATTAATGGTAAATAATGGTATTTTCTTATAAAGTGTGACTTAGTTTCCATGTGGTAATGGTAAAAAAAGGATTTTTTCAGATGGTACTGAGTAAAGCAGCTATAATTCTTTCACTAATCTCTCAGTCTTTGTGAGCGCTGTAATGATTTACACCAAAGAGTTGCTGTAAAACTTGAATGGGGCTGTCCTCCTTTTAAGGGCTGCGAGATAAATGGTTGAATTAAAAAATGAAGGACTGGAAAGTTATCATGGGTTTTTTCCTTTTTTAAATTTTATATTCAGGTGGAATGCAAGTAGATCACATAATGTTTGAATCTTTAAGGCATTATGCTCATATGGATTGAAGTCTTTGACTACCTACAATATCATTTGTCCTCCTGCAAGCTGTAATTCAATTTGTAATAGCTGGGCCATCTTTGCTGATTTGTCCCATGTAAACGTTGAAGAAAAGAGTAACCCCAGTTCTGAACTTCTGCTTCTCCTTTGTTTTCTCTGGTGGGTAAATGCTACAAAAACATTTATGCATGGTTATATATTGGTACCCATGAATAGCAGAGTTAAGATCAATGAATGACTCTTCTGGTTAATGTTGTCACTCATCTACAGTTATGAAGTCATAAATTTCTTAACCTTCCTTCTTCACAAAGGTTTCCTGCAGTATGCCTGGATGACTGTGGGTCAAACACAGTGTGAGTTTTACTGTGAATATTGATCAGCAAGTGGGAAGACTATATATATATATATATACCAATTCATATCTAGCATATTGTGTGAAGGGTGCTTACACAAATTAGTGAAGACAGAAATACTCTGTTTTGCTATAAAGAGTTCTTGGTGGTTTAGAAATTTCACAGAGTCTTCTTAATACCTTTAAATATTGTTTACGGATTTGTAACACAGCCTAGTCGCTTCTTCTGTATTTACAGTTCTCTGCAATTTATTGATGTCAGATCTCTATTTTGTGCAGGCATGTGTTTGTGCATCTTTTAGTGAGGTGTTCTTTTTTGGTTATTATAAATGTTATCAGTATATTTTTTTAAATGACTTTGTTAAATACTGAGCAGTGCTACACTCTCTTCCCATTTCACAGAAAATCAGGTTAAATGCAGTTAGCTACAAATTTTCAGTGACAATAATACTCTCCGCTGTGTAGATGTTAGAGAATGGAGTCAATAGCTTACCAACTCTTTCAGTCACCTTGGTCGTATCTGACATCCCAGAAGCTAGTGAGGGTTAAGCCCTATGATGCTTTCCCTGTCAATCTACAGCAAACCCCTGTTTGCTCTGAAGTGTTCAGAATCCAGCCCTGGAGTTATGACACTCTTGCAGACAGTAAAGCAGGAATGACTTCTTGCGCCATTCCTTTCCTCAGGAACCAGGTAAAAATTTGGAAACTTTTGGTTTAGGGTAATGCGGCCAATAACGGAAATTGCAGCTCAAGAGGGTGTCTAAAGGGAACTGCATTCATCATATTGCAGGTTTGAGTGAGAAAGCCTGGGCTGAAATCCACTGAAATCTAATGGAGAAGAAAATTGTACTCTGTGGGATCTGACAATATTTTCTCCAAACTACTGATTCCATCTCCAGTCTATAGGAGTGAGATATCTTGCAATTTTGCTGGAGTAGCTGCTTTCTTTTACTGCAAGCTAAGAGCTAGGCAGGTTTTACTACAACAGTAATTCAAGTTTTTTTATTTGTTTCCAACTTTTGCGTGTGACACAATGTTATCATGCGAAGTGATGAACTAAAAAACCACATTTAGCAATTCCAGTATTGCATCTACCTACCCACAGGGCCCTAGAATACTGCAGTGTAAGATGACCCTCTCCAGATGAATCACAGTTTGAGCTTTCTCCACAACATTTCACAGAGCAACTCTGACTGTCAGATGAGGATTTACCGTTAAAAAATGTTAGATAAGGATCCATCTTTCTAACCCCAATTGAATCAAGAGGTGGTCTGGAGTCACTTCAACATAAGTGAGCACCTTAATTGGACCCAGGAAGAATTTGGCCCCATCATCTCATGGCATTGGTGTAGACCACCAACAGTCTAATCCACTACATATGAGTTTTAATCACATTTGCTTTATAGATAAGATGTAATTCTACCAGAGATAGTCACATGCTCCAGTGCATTGTAAATGGGCTATGATACACTTTTGCCAAATTGTGAAAGTACATAATGGGATATGAAAGTAAATAATTGGATTATCATATTTTCAAAATTATATGCAGTAGTGACTTCTTAGTTATCGAGGTTTTTTGAGCTTTCCACATTCAAAGCACAGTGCAGGCACTAAAAAGACCATTAAAATTTTATGCTTCGTTTGTAAAATGGTGGAAATTTCCTAAGATTCAAATGCAGTGCACAAACACAAAATATAGCCTTTGTGATAACCTGTCCTGTAGCTACAGTGGTATCATATTCACAGAATAGGAATTTAATTACTGCACTAAGTACAAGGCATTAACAGATCCACTGCTGACCATCAGTTGTCCTGGAAAAACACTTAATAATATTTTTTTCTTAAGATTAATTAATTTTTATTGGACCAAAACTCCAGGAAATCTTTCTGGAAAAAATAGTATGGTAAGATCTTTTGTAATGTCCTACATACTGCTGATGAAGACAACTCAGCTCATTTTTGAACACAGCTCAGAAATACAGTATGGGAAGATAACAAACTATTACTGCAGATTTATGGTAACTATTAGCCATTTTTAAGGATAGTTGTAGGGAAGAACTAGGTTTCTTTAAGACATTGCATAGCTAAGACAGTAGCTTTCCAAGTACGCAAGAGACAAAGGACGTATTTTAGCCAGGGCGTTGTTTAGTGAAAGCGTTCCAGAGAAACAGAGTTTAACAGGAGGAAAACCATCCCAGAAAGGACAAAACTGAGCTTAGTCCTTGCTCTCTGCTGGCTGCTCTTTGTCAAGATTTTGTTCTAACTTGTGGAGAGAAAATCTTTACAAGTGGGCAGCTGTAAAGTTGCTTAAACATCTTAAACTTTTACAGGGAAACTGAAGACTTTCTCATTTTTCCATGCTGTACATGTCCACGGATTGCATTTTGACTCAGAAGCTATACTTTCAGTGCACACGCAAGTTTGTGCTAAATGTGCATTCAGGCTTTAGGCAACTCATATTTTTCTAAGGAGTCTCTTGCTCCTTAAACACCCTCTATAGCTCGGGATGCAGCACAGAAACCTAACAGTCACATGGATTGCCTAAGATGTATTTTTGTGAGGGAAGCTTCTAACAGAAATGGTCTCGTGGGCTTTTATGCCCTTGCCCTTTGCACCTTCCCTTCCACCCAGCAACATGAGGCATTCTGGTACGTATTTTGGAGTTGCAGAGCAGAGGTCCTTGTTGCCTCTGGGAGAAGGGCAATTCTTCGCTGTGAACAGCCCCTGTCCACTCTGCCCCACGTTAACATCAGCATTCAGAGCGATGCAAACTCCCTGAATTTTATGGCAGGAAAACCTTTACCTTGCTTCGCCACTGCTGGCCTGCGTGTGACTGACTTGGGTTTCGGTCTGCGGGATCTGCTGCTAGGACCACACAGGAATAATCCATATTTATGATGAGGTGAGGCATGCCTGGGATTTCGGAAGTCTGCCCTCACCAGAACAACCCCACTGAAAGCAGCAGTGTTGCAAAACCAGCGCTGAGGGTAGGAACTGCCATGTTAGTTTTCAGCAGCAACAGTAAGGGAAATCCCATAGACGTATCCTTTCCAGTGTATTATATTGTGGTGATCCAGTGCGGTGATCCAGTACTGTGCCTCTGCTCAGAAAAATCACATGGTGGTTTCAGTGGAAGAGAGTCCAGGTGGAAGCTGCAGAACTGGACCTTGTTTCTGTTGGTTCAGGTACATATCTGCGACCTGTAAATGAAAGATCAGTTCTCTGAACACATAAGGAAAGAATTACAACAGGCTATACTGATACTTGTAATTGAATTTTGAAAAAGTATGTTCTTAAAAGTTTGAACATCCATCCTGTTGGAAAAGGGCTCAGGAACTAACATCTCCCAGACGCGTAACGTAAACTGAATGAATGAAAGTTGTGGCAAATCATAACTCTAAAGCTCGTCAGCTCCTCCTACTATTTTAATGACCATTAAAAGGCACATCTGAGATAAGGACACACTCATTAAGGACTGAGATCTGTTACCTTTAAAAATTACCAGGGTGTCACACTGTAACTACAGAAGCACTTTGTAGACTCCTTGACTAAGTAGGGCTGGATTCTGCACTTGTGCTGCAGTGGGGCAGTGTGAGGAAACAGCACAGGCTGAATCCCTGTGTAATATTACAAACTTCATAGATTAAGCTTTGCTGTGTTGCAGCCATTATAATAGCTTGACTTTTTGGTTTCAGGATATGAATTAACCAGTTCTCCAAGCACATGGGATTAAGTTATTGCCAAGAAGTGGTGACAAAACTGAAGACAGATCTTTGCTGCCAGGCTCCAGGAGCAGGCCTGTGGCCGTGAGAGGCACATGGTTTGGTCCAGTGCTTGCTGCCCAGGAGCCTGTGGAAACAGGTGTCAGGACTAGTCTACTAGTCTGTACCAGAACCGCACACGGGTGCAAATTACTTCCTCGGGGAATATTGGCCAGGTCATCGTGTATCCTAATACATTTATACTTTCACAAGAGGTACACATAGAGGAGAAACCTTTTCATTTCTGTGTCCAGTAAAAGCGTTAGCACCATGAATGAATCTTTCACAAAAATCAAAGCTGTCCTTTGCTGAGAGTGGCATTTAAGAAATCATACCGGCTGTTGGGAGCTAGCTGCTCGACCCGTGCTTCTCTTCGTAGTCACAGCAAACCTAAAAATTGAACACTTTCCATGTTGCTGTGCCGGGGTGCTGGGGTGCTGGGTGCCGGCTGTCCTCTGCAGGGCCCCAGAGACCTTTTATGTCACAACTCAATCCAGCTGTGCGTTGCAATTTAGAGAAACTGTGGTGCTACATACCCTTGCTGCTGGGTGATGGACGTAGCATCTCCCTGTACCTTCCCTGCAGATTCACAGAGAGACCCTGTATTTAGACTTCCCTTCTGCAGCGGGAGTTCAAACATCTCCAGTCAAACCCAGTTCTACTCTGGAAACAAAAACCCTTTCTGAGTATTTCTAGAAGTTGCTTTAAAAATGGATAGCTGAAGGAGATATTAGATAATGCCTTTGGAACTTTCCACCAAAAAAATCACCAACAAAGATGGAAAAAACAGTGTACTTTCTTAACATATGTTTGCCTGTAAAACTCAAAAATCTTATTTTACAGTGCTGTCAGGAAATAAAAAAGTCTTGTCTGTTTCAGTTGAGTGAAATTTCGAGGAGCTGTGTTGGGCAAAAGCTATTTTTATTGCCTGCTTTTCGTACTTCGTATCCACTGTATTTTTGCGAGTAAGTATTAGACCTAAGGGATGAATTTCTCAACTAGTGTAAATCAGCACAGCTCCATTAATTTGAATAGGGCTATGCTAGTCTGTGCCCGCTGGGGATTAGACTAACCAAAGGCTTAGTAAGCTTTTTAAAGTTAAAGGAACAGGCTTGTTCCGTGTTTAGGCGCTGAGAGAAAAAGGGAGAATTACGGGCACGGGTTGATGTAAACTACAGCTATAAATGACGAACTACAGAATATTCGGGGGCTTAAAGACTAATTGCAGAAAATCTACTAGATTTGTTGAGAAAGCCAGAAAATTACAGCCTGTATACACACAGACATACACATGTATTCCACGATTATTCAGTAGGTGGCAGTTAAAAGCCTGGGTGAGCTCCGCCGTCGCCATTTAAGCGGCACCACCAGCAGAGGCTGGAGCCAGTGCGCCCGTAAAAGCAGAAAGAAAGAGAGGGGCTGCGACCGAGCCGAGGCAGGCGTCACCCAGGGCGCAGGGGCTGGGGAGCAGGCGGGAGCGGAGCCCGCAGCCTCCCGCAGCCTCCGGGCGCACGGCGGGCAGCGGCCGGCGCAGGGGACGGAGCCGCAGCCGCAGCCCCCTCCCGCGATACGGGGGCTCCTTCCTGGTGGAGGGAACCCGGGGCAGAGGGGGTGAACAGCTGGGCCGATGGCAGGGAGGAACTGAAGAGCGTTTGGAGCGTTCGGTTCCCACACAGGTAAATTTTTTTTTTTTTTCCCTCCCCCGTTGTTTTTCTGCATCACCTCGTACAACAAACGTAGTTTTGCGTTGAGATTAGAGGTCTTCATTTCCTTTGGCCAAAATCCACAGTCCTCACTCAGGCAAAATTTCCACTGAAGTCAATGGAGTTTTGCGTGAGTTGCGACTGCGAGATTTGATCTAAGCGTGTATCTCGTGTAGAGAACATGCTGTAAGCTGGGGCTGATGAGGAAGCCAAAGGATGGTCATATGCATAATGATCAGTTAAAGGACATAATTTATCTGTGTGCTGGGATGCTAGTAATGGCTTCATAACCCTTTTTTTTAAACTGTCTTTCATTAAAACTCTATGTGTTGATTTTTGCCTTAGATTGTACTGCTGCCGCTGCAGTGGTCTAAGGAGAGATAAGTTGTTTTTTTTTAAAACGAAAGCTACATTTTAACTTACGTGATGAAAAAATACAAAAATGTTGAGTCTGAAGAAGGTACTAGCAGGTGTTGCTTTCTTTGAAACAAATGCGACTTTGCAGAATTCCACTGACAGGCAGGGTATATTTTATTTATTCAGTGGATTGTGCCTCTCTCAATTGCATGAAAGGAAATAAATTGTGAAAGGCCATTCTTAAGTATCTGTGAGTGACTGAATACAGATTTCATAATACTTCCTCTCTTGCTATCTTCCCTATGAAATGTGGGATGCTCTGTATGCTGCAGCACTCAGTCACAGCTGGGTGAGCCCAGAACGGAGCAACGAGATTTGATGTATTTTATTTTTAAATCATTTTCTGAATGTCTTCTTTTCATGAGTACCTAGTCACACATGGATACCTATACGCCTGTTTATAAATGCACACACGTATAGGCATGCAATGTGTGCATCCCCATACCTTTCCGTGTGAACAAAGCTGTTGGCACTGATTGCTCTTATATCTCTGCCAGCGTTTACAGTCTACTGTATCTGGAATGTTTGCAGGTCTCACAATTTTAATTCTGGGTCAGATGGCTACCTTGGCTTCCCCTGCCTCCCCCTCCCCTTTTACTTTTCTGACTGATGAACTTCACTCTTGTCCAGGAGCTGCTCCCCCCTCCCCCAGGGTCCAGCTGTGCTTACTAAATGCAGTAGTGCCCAATTCCTGCAGAATGGCATCCATGCCATCATTCAGGGGCTATGAAATGTGGTGTCCCTTCAGATATCATGCTCTCTCTCACGCTGCACACCACATTTCTGAGGCTCTTGCATGGAGAACTGTTCAAACATGAAACAGGTTCAAATACGCAGCTGCAAATCAATGGTCCCATGGAACTAGGGGAGTGATCGCAATGTACAGCTATTTATCTTCATGCTTGGGAAGAGAGAAGTGAGTATAGATGGGCTGTGAATACACTTAGGCTGGAAGGTTTCAAACCATTAGAGCAGGAAGCTTCTGAAATTACTTTCTTGCTGAAATAACAAAGAAAAAGCTCTAAATGCTTTTCATTTGGAACTTGACGGAAGGGATTATGTGAAATGGCAAAGAACTGGATTTGATAATTGAGAAAGTCTCTTTCAGCACTAAATACCATTCTTAGTTTTCACTGGAAGTTGCCTGCACTATAAAGTCTCCTTGCAAATGCGTCAAGGTCTGTGGAAACACAGTTTTCCATACATCTCACATGAGAGCCAAATGAAAGCGTATTTGTCTTCTAGGTTGTGCTGCACTGCTGTTTACACCAGCAGACACGTAAGTCCTGATGGTCATCAGGCTGAATAATACCCTCTTCTCAGAGTGCAGAGCAGAGCTCTTTAAAGATGTTTGGAGTCCAGAGGCACAGCTTCTTCTGGCCAAGTGATCAAGATGGTGTTACACTGGCACTGCAGTTGCTGTAGCACCAGCAAAACCAGTGGATAACGTATAAACTGATAGTGCTGTTCCTGAAGTTGTCAGTAGAGCTGTTTCTAGTTTCCTTTGAGGATCAGCTGGTAACTTTCTTTTGTGCTAAACAATACAGTGGCCCATGTAAAGATCCCACCATCATGTGTGAAAAAGAAAAGACTCACACTTTCATTGTGACAGAGTATGCGCTATTACCTCAAACTTAGCTTATTTTAAAAAACTGCAATAAACAATAGTCTGGTTCAAAGATGTTCCTACAGAACGACCATATACCCTTTTCCTTTACTTATTTCTCTTTATAACCTGATCCTTTTCTTCCTTTTTTACTGTGTTCATTTACATACTACGCTGGATTGCTTTCAGTTTGCAGTGTACCTCAGGAACTACTCTATCATATGTAGTATGCTGTATTTGAATGTTCCAGCTTCTGCACTGCGTGTGAGTTTCACGCCATATGTACACTTAAACTGAAACGGTATTCACTGTAGGAGATTTGGTTTGGTATGTAGGGCTGATTCCAGATGTTTGTTATTTTCATATTAATACTTTGTATTACTAGGCCTAGTTGAGCAATTATCAGTATTACTCAGAGGAAGAAAAAGGGCAGTTTTGTTAAACAGGAATACATAATTTTAGCAATATTATTATCCCTTTTAAATGAAAAATTTCCTTAAACCTACCAGGAACAAAAAATTCTTGGGATTTTTTTTCCGTTTGTTATTACTTACCTTCCATGGAAATAAAGATTTCTGAGTATTAGTGAACAGATACTTTCACTGCGTTCTTATTATTGCAGTAAAGTTAAAATGCACATTAAATTATCTTACTGCTGGAAAGGCAAAGGAAAAGATACACCAAGTGACAATGTAACTGTACATATGAATTGAAAAAGAACATACTTTATTTTGCCTTTTTGAGAAAACAATTATTAATTTATTTTCAGCCACAAAATGTTGGTTACAGTATAATTCTTGAAATGAGCATCAAAGGAAGACAAGAGCAAAGTGTCCAAAAAGTTGTGTCAAGTCTGTGACAAATGCACTTTTTCACTCACGCTGAGGTCAGGAACACCTGCCCTAGAGGAGATAATTTTGAACTGAATGATAGATTTCTGTATCTGAGAAGAAAATCAGTCTCTGACTGTGCGGGGCTGCAGTATGCAATGGCAGCAAAATGCAATCACCCTCACCCTGGCTGCAGGTAATGGTATTGGCTTTAGCTGAGTCTGAATAAGTGTCAGGGAAGTTATGACAGCCTTATAGCATGCTCATTTAAAACATGTATGTAGTAAAACAGCTGTATGAAAACAGCAAATCGATTGCTGGACTGCAGATATTTCCTTCCCAAAATGTCCAGTAGTTCTGACTTAAAACTAATGTGAAGCTAAGAAAAGCGGACTTACCCTCTTTTATTTATTTTCATTTATATTTATTTATGTTTATTTATTTTCATTTATTTTTATTTGGTTTTGTATTCTTCCCTGAAAATCCAGACTGACAGGTTTTATCTGTTCTGAAAAAGTTAGTAGTTTAAATAATCAAATGTTAACTGCCATCAAAAGATAAAATACTGCTGCAAACCCAGCTAAAAACGATTACAGTTTTCCCAATTTGTTCACTCAAACACAAAAATGCTAGCATGTCTTACTGAGAGAGCATTTTTATTTTTCTGTCTTTAGGATATAGTTTTTATATTTTTGTCTACTGCTACAAGGAAAAGAAACATGAAATGAGAATAAACTACTCTAAAAGCTAAACCTACCTATCTTACTTCAGAATAGAAAGTACTGAAAGCTGGGGCAGTGATGAAGATTAGTATGAAATGTCTTTTCTCTTTGAAAATATTTTAAAAATTTCAGTAACAAAAGTATTCAGTTTGTGAATGACCTGAGAAGCAGTTTTGCAAACTTAAGGAAAATACACTTTAAATTAAAAAGAAAATAAATAAATTTTTGCCCCCAAACCAGGTTTTTGTGAGTTGCACATCATAGACAGCAGATAGGTTCTTCAGAACATTTAGAAACTCCTATCAGAAAGCTGTCATTCCTATATCATACCCCACAGTTATACTTTAATTGCTGTTTTTCAACACTTTCTGACTTGCTGAAGATTTTTGGTGGAAGCACAGGCTTCTTACTAGTGCATGGAAGCATACCAACAATGGGATTGCATTACTTAATTACTTGTCAGTGATCCTTCTGGGTCCTGAAACCTGCTGTGTTAACTTATTCACAAGCTATTTCCCAACAAACCAGTTGCAAAAAGTATTCTGTTGACTGGTAGGGTTTTTGGAGGGCTTGCCATGCACAGCTAGGACAGCAAGACAGATACCGATATTCTCAGTTTAAGCCACGTTATTTTGAATGGGGTATTATTTGGGCTGTGGAAGAGTATCAGAAGTGTTCCAGTGGTCAGGATAGCAGTCAAGCTATGCTTTCCAGCCCAGCAAGGAAAATTAATGATAGGAGTTATATTCATAAGAATAAATCAGAAGCACTTAACCTTTAATAATTCTGTGCAAGTAGTCTCAAATTAACATTAAGGAATTGAGGACTAGAGTGGAAAGGCAAAAGGGCCACTGGTGTTTGTGCAGTTTCCTCTGCTGAATGGAAATCAGTCTTCCACAGATGCATGGTTCTTTTGTGTAAATACACACATTT
>Ga0181612_132074_pt1 | contig 11219 bp, 5 predicted proteins | sample HoacroProtozoa21_FD_119630 | JGI IMG/M metagenome (GOLD analysis project Ga0181612, IMG submission 119630) | Hoatzin crop microbial communities from Cojedes, Venezuel. Combined Assembly of Gp0051906, Gp0051904, Gp0051908 | reverse complement strand
TGCCATGGGATGAAGAAGCCTGTGTAATGGTAGTTAAAGCATAATATGTTTAAGCCTGGGGATAGAGTGAAGGCGGAAATGTCACTCCTGGAATAAAAGCAAACTAATAGTGGTGCTATACAAGCATAGCTACAAGGTTTTTAGAAACAAGTGAGATTACATCAGTTCTTATGTGCCATCTAAGGTCTCATATCATAGTCTCTATTTGATCTTTTCTTTGGGTTAGGAAGCTATCTTACTCACAAGTGCTGTTAAGTATTCCAAATGTAAGCTTTACTTTTCTAATTAAGAATCATAATTTATGAAATTTTTATGTGGGCCTTTGGTTATTTGGTTTTATGGTTATTTGGTTGTTTTTTTAATTCACACAGGATCTGAAACCTCATAGCGGTGTATCTTATCTTCCGTAGCTTCCCATCTTTCTCAAAAGCACTCATCATACTCTTGTGTAACTGCCAGATAACCAATGTTGTGTGTTCTTTCAAATTGTATTATTACCTTTTCAGAAAGCAGTAAGGGTGAGGCAAATCATTGTACCACAAAGAAAGCTACTCTAGTGTTAAAGATCTCCTACATGAAAGCTTGGATATGGCTGTGCCACAGACTTCCTGAGCTATCTGGAACAAGTAGATGGAGACAGTATTTTATTTATGGGTTGCCACTGAGCACCTCAGCCTTAAAATATGGAGCTGACCACTACATTTTACCCACTGTTACAATCTCTGCCTCTTTCCTCTCTGTCCCCCTCCTCATTTCAAACTCTGCTAGAGGAGAGACAAAACTGCTTTTTTACAAGTGAACTGAGTGAGAATATACTTTCATAGAAAATTACCCTCTCACCTAAAGCAGCTTGAAGACACTTGTACACTTCTCCTGGGAGAGCACAAAAGGTGTGTCAGAGCTCACAAGGGGTAACTGTTCTTTCAGTCTCTCCAGACATCCACCTTTTTATCTGCTTTCATCTTTTCTGGATGAAGAGCTGCTTTTCATTTACATTAAGTCTACAATAATGTTCCTCTACTTTGTTATAATTTTCAAGGTAAGTGTTAGTAAAACTGGCAAAAGGATTGTATGTATAGCAAGACAGAATACTTTTGCTATGTGCTTGTACCATTTACACTATGTTATGCTGCTATAACAGGCAGTGTAGAAACCATCTCAAATGCATGAACTTGAGTAAAGGGAGAAAGACTGGGGATGTGAAAGACAATGTTTAGCCATGAAGAATGCTTTCTATTTTCTGGACGTCTAAATTTTATGTTACAGAGGGCAATATTACAGTAGAGTACTTAGACAATTTTATGTCGAGAGAGAGATAGAGCGAGAACAGCATATTCCATAAAGAACCTGACAAGGAAAATGTGAGAGAACAAAATAATTTATTGAAGTGAAATGTTTCTTTCTTTTCAAAATTATGCTTATTTCAACTAATTTTATGTTTCTAGTGACATTAGCTGTAGAAAGGGAAAAAATATGACTGCCTGTTAATCAGCAAGAGCTGGCAGCACAATGTTAATGCTCATAACAAATGCTATTAGAGAAAATTGAAAATCTCTATGTTCCAGCAATAATATTATACAACATTCAAGTGTCATATACACATACTTTCACTATTAAAATGCAAATTATGCATTGACAATATATTTAACAGCTCTTATTGCTTCTGTTTAGGAGAGAATTGATTGTGTTTATAGATGTCTACACTGTTGAGGGGGAGCTGTTTCAAATCACTTTCTACAGTTTTCCTTAAGAACTGAGCTGTGTAAAACACAGTAGGAGTATTTTGTAAAATTTGATGATAGCTTACATTGTCATTTGTAAAACAAATGTGATCTTCATTTTTCTCACCTTATTTCAAGCCCTACTTATTAGTATTATTATTGTTATGACAAAAATCTTCCTTCTAAGTATCATGCAATAGGCCAAAATTGTGCAGATGTGTAAGCTGTAGTCCTATTTTTATGGTAATGTTTTAATTTTTCCCTGAATTTTAAACTTTGTCTAACTGTGGAGAAAAAAAAAACAACCAAAAACATGAGCAGGCTAAAAGCCAATGTACAATTTTGAATCAGTTAAGTTAAAATATATTTACTGCAACTGTCTTTGTCTGAACCCAGTTCACAGAAAGCACACACATCCTTTTTTGCTGAATCAAGTTTAACACCTTGAATTTAAATTTCATTAAATCCTCCAAACATCCAGGAAGATTTGTTCCAGAAAGAAACAGAAAATGAACAAGTGAAAGTGAGCTAGTCCAAGTAATTTCCATTTCATTGACTTGATTTTTTCCAGATAAGCAGTCCAAGTCTTTAAACACTATTCATTAACATTAGGATGTGATTTGCATTTCATATTTGAATTTGGAAACAACAACATACTTTTTCTAAGTTTACAAGCTTTTGCAGAAATTCTGTGAGGCTGTAGGCCAGACTGAAGCCTTTGACTGTTTATCTGTGCAGGTGAGCAAAAAAAATCAATTGTTTGTGCAACACCATCAGAGTTTTTCTATTGTTGGAAATAAGAGCAGAGAACTACCATACTCCAGAAAGTCCTCTCCAACAGAAAGAAAAGAAATAAAATAAAATAATAAAGCTCCAGACAAATTCAATAGAAAGTTTCTCAAAATTAACAAAAACATTGAATACACTGTATTATGAATGTTATATGAAGGTCGCACAACCACAGACAGAAGATGTAAAGTGCAAGATGCACCCGTTGCCTGCCCGTTTCCAAACCTGCTTGATGGTTCAGAAAGCAATCACAAAGGGATTCTCTTCTTCACTCACCTCATGTACAATTGCACTCTGTCTGCTACTGGCAATTTACTCTCTTTCGCCTCAAGGGAACTACAGTACCGTGACTCCTGGAGAGACACCAAGCCTCAGTCAGAGTTAGAAGGAAAAATGATGTGTTTCTCTTATTTGTTACTTTCTTTTCCTCTCTGACTCCTTCCACTTGGTTATATATAGCTTATTTAGTACTGAAGTCATCCAACTAAACAGCATTTTCTGATCCACAAGATACAAAGCATATTGCTTAGACAGATTTATAATTTCTACTTGTTTTAGGGAATGATTCATTCTACAAAATCACAGCACACTCTCAAGATCCTCTTGTTGTTATCACTGGACTGTATGTTAATATACAGTGAAATGCAATAGCTTGAAAAGTATTTATTTTTCTAATACATGTTCTCTGCAACAGGTTTGACACCAATGACAACTCAGTTCAATGTTTTCTTCTTCCATTGCTTATCTTCTGTAACTATGTCAGTCATTTTACACAGAGATTGTTCCATGTAGCAACTGAAATTTTCTATCTTTCACCATTCAACTAAACCATTCTGTAGTACCATGAAAAGGGGTTATTTGTGCCAAATATTTACGATTCAGTGAATTTCTGTAGGGAATCATTTTTAGGAATACATCAAACCAAAAAATGCAAAAGGGAGTCCTAGAGGAATGTAGTTTATTAAATTTGTAGCAAGGTTACTGTTCTCAGTCTAGACTGTGCTAGTTCTTTATCCATCTAGAATAGTACTGGTTTGTTGAATTTGTTACTCTTTCTTTAGTTTGTGTGTTTGGGTCATTGTGGTTTTTTGGTGGGTTGTTTTTGGTTGTTGTTTTTTTTTTCCAATGGTGAAGTTAGTTTCTTAACTGAGACCTTAAGCTTTACAAAATGTACTTTTTTCTGAGTACTCCCATCACCACTAAGTACTGCTATTGACCGCTTCTATGTAACTGGCTTAACCCATAGGAACAGAGGCTGCAAGAGCACAATTAAAAGTTTGAAGGGCATGTATGAAGGGGATTACCATTATAGAATTTGATAAAAGACTTACAAAGTAGCATGTGAAAAGGATATAAATGTAAAAGCAAGCCAAAGAAATAAAATTACGGTATAAATGCTTCATTAGAAAAATTGCCCACACATCTCATTTTTAATTGTCTGATACTTCTCCTAGAAATCATTTCCAGTAAGGAGCAGAATTCCAATGCTAGTGTGTGCCGAAATAGCACTACCGTAAAATCAGGCTTGCTTTAGTCAGAAGCTAAAATGAATTTATATCATTTAACTAACTACTTTTTATTAATAATACATAACCTCCCAGTGATTCAAATCATGCCTTGTCCAATATGAAAAAGATATGTTAACGTAATTTTAAGGCAATCAAAGAATTAAATAGAAATAAATCAATAAAAATAATTTAATTATCTGCCAGAAAACAGACAGCATTCTAATGCATAGTAGACAACTGTACTTGCTCACTTGACCATCTTTGCTCAAATCTAAATATCTATGTTCCCAAGTATATACACTTATCCTCTCCTCAAGCAGAGGCTGGCCCCAGCAGAGCCATCTGGAAAGGGAGGAGGCCACTCATGCCCCCAGGGAGCTGCCATGTACCATCAGGCAGGAAAGGCTGCATAGCTGGCAGGTGAGATCCAGCCCAGAGGCTGGAGCTTATGCAGAGGCTAAAAGGCAGCAGAGAGGATGGGTGCAGCAGCAAGGCTGAGACACAGTGGAAAGATCTTCCCTGGGACAGAAGGGAAAGGAACAAAATTTGCTGTTCAGAAAGTAATGAGTTAATTGCACTGAAACACAAAAGTTCCAGTCTACAGGGGCATAATGGGTAGCAGAAGATTGACGTAGTAATCTCTCTATTTCTGTTCTGTTTGTTCGTTGCTTTGAGTTCTTTGAAAGTTAATACTCTCTTTTTTAGTTTTGAATAAAAGTTGTTTTTGAATCTAAACCCTTTTGATCCCTTCATGGCGTTTCTCTAGGAGGAAGTTCAAGCACATCTGTTCTGCAGCACTGGCGAAATCACCATCACAGTTTATTTCCGCACAGGTACAGAGCAAGACTACAGCTGTGACAAAGTGCTCACAAAGGTTTAAAAAAGAAAGATCATATCCCTTATGAAATGATGACAGTGAAGATAGAGACTAGAGGAACATTTCTGTAGGTGATGTGATGCTCAGATGAAATGGCAATTTCATCTTCACTGTCACAAATGAAGGAGGCAAACTAAATATCAACTTACACCTCAGTCTCTTTAATTGTTTCCATCTCATTCATGTTATTTCTATGGTAGCTAAAATGTCTTTTGTAGTGTTTTCCTATTCTCCATACTGGAAACAACACTGTCAGCACTTTCATTGCCCTGCAAATACTTTTTTGCAAATATCATTCTGACCTAAATCCTACAATATTGGTCGCTTTAATATCTTACTAATGGATTTCAGCTTCTTGAGCAGACATATTTCCTAAAGATCTTTATACCTTTGTGGTTATTTTCCAGCTTGCTAAAGTCCTTTTCTTCAGTGATGTCTGATTTCCATTGTTTTTCTTCTCATCCTCTTCTAATAACTTCATTTCCTGTTCAATGAAGTTGCTAAGCCCTGATCATACCTTTTTTATGTCTACTGTTTTTGTTGACAGCAAAATTAGCTTTTTTTTAAACATTTTCTACTATATTTCTTCATCCTCTAATCTTCCCCAAGAAACACAGTACCATTTTTACCTGTGTTCCCTTTCTCTGCAAAAAGAGAAATAACCCAGATTTTTGTTTAACTTCAAAGACATAAATAAAACACGTTGATAGAAAGTCACTTGCTGTTGTGTACCTGCTTGTTCTTGATCTTGGTCTGCTTTAATATCTTATCATTCCAAAATCCTTCTCTTTCTCTCTTTTAAAAATTAAACTATGCGTATGTCAGCTGAGCTCCCTGCCACTTCTTGTTAGAGAATCCAGGAGAAGGCTATCTATTTTTTCAAGAATGGTTTTTTACTTTGAACTCTTGAACTTTGCAGAAAAATGTCTCCCTGTCCGCTTCTTTATTTCTTTGCAAATTTTCAGAAAAAGTCTGCATCAAACTTATAACCAAGTGATCCCCTATGAAGTGGTATAGCTGAGTAATCTTTTGATATTCAACACTGCACCTTCTCTATGGAAATAAAGAAACTTTCACCATCTTGCTAAGCAAAACTTACCCCATTAGCAATCTACAGAATTACTCTGACATAATTCTCCAATTGTCTGGTTTACTGTTTTACTGTAACAAAAAGACTTTTCCCATTTGTTCTTTTTGTAAATGTTATATATTTATATTAAATACTATTCCCTTGTTGATGAGTTGTGGGAAGTATTATCAATTTGCCACCACAGCATCATAGTTTTTTTAGGTGCAGTATAGCGAAAGAGTAGAAAGTGTAATGCCCCACAGATTTCAAGATAAAAGCATGGCCCATGCACAACTGTCACCAGGTTATAAAGGAAAAGCAAACTGTTGTCTTAAACGGAGCCAGCAAATGATCATATTTATCCTTTTCATGCTTCTAATAAAGGCATTTGTTTCTCTCACTAAGACTTCTTCCTCTTCTATTTTAGTTTGTGTGTTAAAATGACATCTGGCTGTCAAGTGTTTAGTAAACTCCTGTTTCACATATGCTTGCATCCTCTTGCTTCCTTGTTCCTAAAATAATTTATCCCCAATCAAATGGCTATATATTTAGTCAAATAAAGCTTTCTCCCATACTGACTTTCTTCACTGGTATCTCTTCTTCCATATTTAGAGTTGGTTGTAAATTTATATGACTAGATTTATCCAATTTAGTTAAATGTTTTCATTTCTTGATTTACCTTTAGGTTTATGCCGTAGATTACAGTATCGAGTGTAGTTGTATGAAAAAGCAATTCCCCTGAATTTCAGTAAAGAAACTGAGTTGACATTGATGTTAATTGGGATAAAAGCCTAATTCAGGAAGTAAATAATTTTATTGTTTCTAACAGAACCTATTGAATAAAGAGGTAAACAATTTTAGCCGAACTATTAAAATAGTTTCCTGCTGAAGCAGAGAGGTTGAGACATAGTGATACAACTTTCTGCAACAGCAGTACAAATCAAAAACTGAAAGAAATATAAGTAACAGGATAAATCATGTGTACTGAGATCTACATATTTTTCCTTTTGTTAAAGATTAATATTTTATATACCTTCACCATAAGATCTCAGGACAACTACTGTACTAAGAATTGAAATGAAACTAAATCAACTGAATTCAAAATTCCACAAACTTCCAATTTCTTCTAATAGACTAACAGTCAAGGAGAGCCACAACTGTAAGTTACACAACTGAAAACTGGGAGAAAAGGAGTACTTTGCAGCCTCACTTGTAAAGGCTGTTAAGAGAGTCAATAATTACAGAGCAGGTGAGTGACAGCATGCACTGGGAAAGAGGAGTTTTCTAGATATAAAAACAAAACAAAAGTGGCGAAAATAGAGCTAAATTTGCATTATGGTTTTCCTAAGAGAACAAGAACTAAATGCTGTGCATGAAGTTAGTAGGTATAAGGTTATACCTTGGACACACAGAGTGAAAATAGCTGCAGATAAATAAGAGTTTTACAGATGCAATTTTAAATTAGTAATTTTTAAAAGTTTTGTGGATTTCTTTATGCTACTCTGATGGACTTTCTAATGAAAACCTACTGTTTATTAAAAAATAATGAAAGCAGGGATTTAACAGAGGAAATTAATAGCATAGAGGTGAGTCTATTAACAGCAACTTGGACAAACTGGGAAAAAAAAAATCATCTGAGTCTAAAAAGAGATTTTAAATTTGTCATAAATCTGTCCTAGAGAGGAACCATAGTGCTTTTGTTTCAGTGAAGTCTGGCAGCATTAAGGACTATTGTTTCAATCCTAAGATTCTTCTTTTTTGTATATGACCAATTATATTAAAAACTGTTTATGATTCTGTGATGTTTAAAATCAGTTAAACTCTAGGTATATGCAGTCCATCTGCAGTTTAAAGTACACCAAAGCATGCAGATGTTTAACACTAGCATATCACGAGGGAACAGACACTTCTTTGCACCCCTACGTGGAGGAGAGCTGCAGGAGGAGAGGAGAATTAGCTGTATTGAGACACATATTTTCTGCGTAGTACTCAGTGACCACATTTTTGTGGGGTTTGAATAGCTAGAGTTTGAGCTATATAATCTAAGAAAAAGATAACATATTGTGTAACTAATAACTTATAATTATGCAGGCTGTAATTACTGCAATGAAGAGAAGTTGTGGTATGGAAAATGGGCTCCTGCCACTGGTAAAATTAAATATTTCTGTCCATTTTCCGATATTTGTCTCTAACATGCTTATAATCCAGAAGTGCTGATCTGTAGTCAGATCTTGAAATGCTGATCCTTCAGTGCTGGCATCCACAACAATTGTCCAGTTTCTTGACAAGATAGCCTGCTCCTGTCAGTACCCCTCACCAGTTTGAAAACCTATGTGGATTCTCCTGCCTGCATGCTCCTTATTGCCAAGCCCCACATAAAACATCTCAGTTAATTCCACGTGCTCTGACTTCAGACGCTATTTTTCCTAAAATGCTGGATAAGATGCTGCCACTAGAGGCTCAGGATATTGTCAAACTTCTGCTTCAGTAAGATCAGTTGTGTTAGACTGGATATGTGGTATAAACAGGCTGCTCATAACTTTCCTATGTCCACTTAAAGCATGGTGAATGGCTGAAGGGAGAACAAAATCACGTTATAAGAAAAACTCAAGCCAAATTTCCAGTTGTATCTCATTAGTTGCACCCTCTGGGAGACTGCCTACTTGATGTGGCAGCTGAAGTGATGCCGTCAAAACAAATGAACAGTTTCACAGGTACAGAGCAGCATAAAAGAAAGAGGAAAGAAAGAGGAAAGAGGAAAGCTTTGTCTGCAATACCTACCACTTCTTTTGTGGCCCACAAGTCATAGATTTCTCAGAAAACAAGTCTCAGAAGCTCCATGTATGGCTTAATGTATGTTCTTTTCTTTCCCTCTCCTTTTGAAGCAGCAGCATTACTGGCAACAGGCATTCGGGAGGTACACTGAAGTACAGGATCTCTGCATCAGTGGCTTGAGTGGTTTGCCTGAAAATCTTGTAGATTCTGAGCAGCTTAACACATTCAGAAACATTTTGGAAAATCTCTTCTACTATTATAGAGGATTCATCAAGAGTAAGAACTCTGATAATTTTCCAGAGTTGAACTTGGGGAAGAAAGTTAGGGGTGTCATTAAACAGATCATTAAAAAAAAAATAAAAATCATATAAAGCTGCTTTGAAACTTACCTGTCCCTTAAAGGATGGATCAGTAACTGCACAAGTGCAAAAGTCAAGACAGATGAATGCACTGATGTGAAGTCTCACATCGAATCCAATTCCATAAATATTGATTGCCATTGTTTTCCTCCAGTTTTATGCTTTTGTAGTCTTTTAGACACAGTGGAGTTCCATACCAGCTGAAAACTGCAATGATTCAGTGGTGAACAGGATCCCAAGATCTTTTCAATGTCATATACAACTTCTCGTATGTGTATGTATGAAGTAAGCAGACACATATGTTGTAAACAGTCATAGGTATTCTGTCTTCCCAAGACTTTTATATGCAAAGTTGTGGTGAACAGTGCATAACATAAACATCATAAGATACACTCATTTACCTGTCCAAAACACCATGATATAATGTGAGAAATTAATTCTTATCAGTTATCAACAGGGAGGAAATGATAGCAGAGAACTTCCAAATGCTAATGAAACAGATTAAAGTGACCAAGCCATGGTAACACAAGTTAAAAGGAACTTATTGACCCCAACAGAAGGTCTGGTAATCAATTTACCTGAAAGAGAGGCACAGGTCTGAGATTATATTATCTGCTTCTGAAACAGCTTCAGTGAAAATTTAATATCAAGGCTTTACATATTGCTCTGTGTCCTAATATCCATGTTAAAGTCCTGGAATTCCACTTTAAATATGATTTTCATATTTATATAGAGGGATTTTTTCTTGAGTGCTGACACATATACCAGTGTTAATTATTCTTTACGCAAAACACAACCATCTCAGCTGAAAATAATACGTAGAACTCACAGAGTGGAAAATGAGGTTTTATGAGATTCTCACAAGTTAAAATAAAGACATGCACTTAGGCAATAAACAAAATAAACAATGAATGTAAAACTTACTTAAGTTGAGGAATGCCACAGTATAAATACAACCCTTTAGCTAAACCAGCTTTAAGACATGTAATGAAAATACTTATCTTCAAATAATTCACTGCTGTGTAAGCTTTACAAATGTAAAGAGAATTCATGAACCAAAGAGCTTCTATCTAGCCATCTAAAATGAGAACATCATTATCTTGTAGCACAGAGAATAATTTTCCTCCAAAGTAATAAAAAGCTTTTAAAAACAAGAATAAGTCTTTTTAAGAGTGTGTGAATACCACAACACTTTCATATCCCTGAAGGCTTAGAGATATTTGGTTGCACCTCTTATCTTTGTGTTCCCAATTTGCCAGTGTTGTAATGATTACCCTGTGATATCTTCCATAACAATCAGATCTTGAATTTAATTTCATGGAAGTGTTGAAGGCATTACTTTCTTCCCAGAAAAATGTTTCTGCTTTCTATTCAATTTTTGTTCTCTAAAACACGAAACAATGCTAATAAGCTTTTTGCAGAAACAGTAAAGACATGCAGCACACCTAAGATATTTTTTCACATGACAATTATGACATTACAGTTTTCCTCTATACATTATTTATTTTTTAAATTTTACCAGAGAGTGTAAACACCCCTGTTATTCTAATACTGAACTTTTTAAAATCTCATTCAGTATAGCAGTGAAAAGATTTAAACTCAGATCTACTGAGTGCAAAAGACATTGTGGGTTTTTTTTCTTTAATGTAAGTCCCAGAGTATGAAAAATGGAAAGAGAAAGTTGAAATGATTGCTTAACACAGTAATGCTTTCTACCTTAGCTCTCTAGTCCTCTGCTGTCTCCAAGCCCACTTTGAGTCCCACTGGGGTTTTGGGCTCAGAAACTGCAGTCAATTTCTGAAGTTACGCTTTTTTGTCATTTAGGTTGTTTTTTCTCAGAGATAAGGAATGTTATTCCTTCTAGAAAGAAAAAAAGAAAAAGTCATAAATATTTATGATATTTGAATACAAGCCCATTACATACTGAAGAGAACAGAGTTTTTGCTTTGGTGTGTGAGAAGTTACCACATTCTCACCTTTTACAGCAGGTGTGTCAAGTGGTGAACACATCTGGTGAAGACTGAACGGATAAAAGTTGGATATGCCAGGGATGGTAAAATGCAGAAATAAAGTTCTTCCCTCTCATATCACAAGGGTCTGAGTTTTAAGAAAATAGCAAGC
>Ga0181612_108294_pt1 | contig 11219 bp, 6 predicted proteins | sample HoacroProtozoa21_FD_119630 | JGI IMG/M metagenome (GOLD analysis project Ga0181612, IMG submission 119630) | Hoatzin crop microbial communities from Cojedes, Venezuel. Combined Assembly of Gp0051906, Gp0051904, Gp0051908 | reverse complement strand
TTTGCCTTGGCAAGCTTAAAGGTGCAGAGGGGTCGGTGTTCGCGACATGGATGACAGTGTTTGTGCTGTTCTACTTCATGAGCATGGTGTTCCTGCTCAAAGCCACCCAGACCATTCCTGTGGGAACCGCCTATCCCGTCTTCACAGGCATAGGCGCTGTGGGGTCTGTTCTCATCGGGATATTCTTTTTCGGTGACCCAGCCACATTCTGGCGACTATTTTTTATAACCACATTAATAATATCAATAATCGGACTTAAAATGGTATGAATGAATTCAGGGAAATGCGCCGCAAAAGGCAACAACTGAACGATGAGGAATGCACCGACATCCTTATGAATATGACTAACGGCACACTTGCCTTGGCTGGCGATAACGGCTATCCATACGCTGTGCCAATCAGTTATGTATATTTTGATGGCGACATCTGGTTTCATTGCGCCCGCAGCGGCCACAAGCTCGATGCAATAAGACGATGCGACAAGGTATCATTCTGTGTGATTGCCCAAGACGAGATAGTGCCAGAGAGATTCACCACCCACTACCGCAGTGTCATAGCATTCGGCAGAATAGAGATTGTGGAAGACGAAGAGACGCGCATAGACGCCATTTGCCGATTGGCTGGCAAATACTCGCCAGCAGTTCCTGTGGAGATGCTCGATGATGAAATCAACAAAGGTTTCAAGAACATGGAAATCCTTAGGCTGAAAGTGGAACACATCACGGGCAAAGAATCGCTTGAACTTGCAAGGGAAAAGGGGAAATAAAAGGCAAAGAGGCTGTGCAGTTGGTTTGCGCAGCCTTTTGTCATTTATGCAAGTGATGCCATCGTCATCAGGACGACATCTAGACGTTCTATCAGTTGAATCAATTTATCATTGGCAAGGATTACTTCACGATGCATTTCTTGCCATTGACGATATAGATGCCCTTTGATGGATTGTTAACCTTTCTGCCTGCAAGATCGTAAATCTCACGTTTTTCGGCACCATCATTTTCAATTGTTCCTATAGATGTAGCATTCTCATCGCCCATCACCATCTTAATGCCATTCACCTCACTGCTTTCATCAAGCGTCATATAAACCTTGTAGGCAGACAATGTATCTCCAGTGTATTTATAGAATCCCACATATCCTTGGTTGCCAACACCAAGCGTGAAGACTTCGCCGGTTGACGACAATTCTGAAACCGGAGTGTCTTCAATCACGCCTTTGAAGATGTCGTCGCTTACGGCATCTACGCTATTGGTTGTACTATAGAACCTGTACGTCCCCTTGTTGGCTGTCACCACCACTCCGGTGTAGGCAGGGATATATCCAGTGATTTCATTCATGACAAGTTCATAATTCGTCTCATCATATCCTACTGCATAGAGCACACTCAATATATTGTCGTCATCAGGAATGACAACAGGAAAATCGAGATACATCGAAGCGGTGCCATAATTGCCCACCTCAAGATCGTAGTATTCAGGCATTGTTTGAGTGGCAGTGCCAGTGATGCTGATGGTCACATCGGGGGCATTTGCGCTCGATAAAACAATCGTCCCCGATGTCTCTCCTGCTGTTTGCGGCGAATATGTAACAGTCACCTCATATCCTTTCTCCGCATCAGACACAGTTACCTCAGTAGCAGAAAGACTAAAGCCTTCGTCTCCGCTGTAGCTGATTTTAACGACATCCTCAAGGTCTGTGGCGGTTACAATGAATGTTTCGGTATAGGTCTCACCTACATTTCCCTCGAATGTGATGGCAGACTTACTCGCAGATATTACTGGAGTGGCTCCTTCGTAATCAATGTCTGTCAGCGTGGCACAGCTTGTTCCGCTGCTGATGAAGTTGAGATTAAACACAAATGCAGCAGTCGCATTGTTGCCGTTGCTGTCGATGTAGTTGAAAGCCTGGCAGATAGTGTATTGGTCACCTGCAGAGTTGGAACCCGGATATTGGCCTATGGTAAATGAAATGCCGCTGCTCGATATCGTACATTCGGAAAATGCCACGCTGCTGCTTCCCCATGACGTTACAGCGCCCGAAGAGTTAAACCAATGTCCGGGGTCACTTGCTGTGGATGCGCTCGACTGCAATGTGCCGTCGGAATACGCTGCATAGAACATCACTGTGTTGTTGCTTTGTGACGATGAGTAAGAAGTGTATTTGCTGTAGATATCACTCATCGAGAGCTGGAATGCCGTTCCCAGTTTTGCCAGTTCTGTTGCCCCCACCTTGAGTGTTGTTCCGGTGTAACCAGACGCGTCAACTACAAGGTTGACGTCGTAAGTGAAAGTCACGTCGGCAATGTCACGGTCATCGAGAGTGGGCACACCAGCCATGTTGGTGTTGACGAACGAGAACTTGTATGGCCATTGGTCATCGTCGGTGAAATCACTGTCCCAATCGTGGACGAGGTAGGTGGTGAGTGCCGGCGAAACCACGAACCACAGCCGGCTGGTGTTCTCTGGAATAGTGCACGATATGGCTTCTGTGACCTCACCAGTGCCTGTGCAATGCACAGCATCATCGTTAAGGTAGACACGTGTGCCGTCGGACAGCAACGCCACATATCCCAGACGGAAACCGCGGTAGGCTGCCTGCGCGGATGTCATGGAGTTGTAATTGGTCACACTAATGCTGCTCAGACTTGTGTTGTAAACATCGTCGGCATTGTCGAAGTATTGTTTGCTGTCTCCATCAGCGAGTGAGCAACCAGGTTCCAATGCGGTGAAGTTGACAGTGACAGTCGTTCCAGCAGAAGGTACATCAAGTTCGAATGTGTTGAAGCCTGTAGCCTGCGGCACACTTGCGTATTCTACTTGGTATGACCCGTCGCCAAGGTCAACATAGTTGTAGGAAAGGTCGCCTATATATGCGTCACGGTAATCAGCACAGGCATCAAAGTCCCATGTGACACAACGGCATGCATAATCGAAGTACATTTTGTAGAGTTCAGCCGCGCTCAGTCCCTTCAATGCCATCAACACCTGATTGAAATCTTGGTCACTTTTGCCTGGGTCGTATTTCCACACCTGCGCCACAGTGGTTATGTCGTCGTAATATTCCGAAAGATAATAATGGAACCAATAACTCTGATAGCGGTGGTTTTCGTGAGAAAAGGCAAGGTTGTGGGACAAGCGGAACTGGTTTATGCTCTCAGAGAACATATATGACGGATATGATTGGAAAGCCTGCCATTGTGCAGTTTGTTCCCAAATGCACTGTCCACCTCCGTTGATAGTTGACCGGAAACCAGCCTGTGTAGTGGTGGATGAATATTCAATGCCATATCCTCCGGCGTCAACGTATGTCATATATTGGAATGAGTGTCCCACCTCATGAGCCACGTTCCAAGGATTGTTGACAGCCGATGGACTGATCCACAATGCCGGAACCTTGTTGTCGTATCCTCCTCCATAGCACACCCAATCGGTGGTGTAAGAGAGGCATATAATCATTTTGTACTGTGAAAGACTTGTTGAAGTGGCTTCTGTGGAGAATTTCAGATTTTCAGTTTCCATGGCATAGTAGGCTTCACAATCCTCAAGCAATTGGTCGATGTCGATGTAATAACTGCTCGAAGTTGACAGCTCATCGGGGGCTGTAGAGCCATAGCCTTTAGCCCAATAGACTACACAGTTCTCTGATTCCTGTTTCCTTGAACTGGAATATGTTCCGTCGGAGAACTCTGATGCCGAAGGCGTATAGAGCGACTTGGCGGCTTCTGTGTCAACTGCCACCAGCAGCAACAGAAGATTTAGCAGTAGATATTTTTTCATGATTATTAATGGTTTATGATTTAATTTATTGATTGATATTTCCTCTTTTGATTTATTGTTGTCATCTTTATAGGCAGGACGGCAAGACTTGAAAATTCTCAACAGCAATTACAGTTTCACCCTCCATAAGCCATTGCTTTCTCCCGAGCATTGATTTTCGTCATAATCGCTGCCAAAGCACGTCGTAGAGACAACCTGCATTGGGAGATGCCTTATTTCCGGATTCTTTTCTCACCGTTTATGATATATATTCCACGTCCGCAGTCTTGCAATTTGCGTCCTTGCAGGTCATACACGTCTTGTTTAATAGCATTTCCGAAGCTAATGCTTTCCACTCCTGTCAGTTCATCACCGTCAATCATATAGTCCATGATGTTTACGCCATTGGCAGAATCCTCCTGCCGCAAATACGCCCTGAATGCACGCAAACGATTGCCGCCTTTTGCCGCCTTCAGCCCGGTGGCCGTCACTGTATAGTCGCCAGCCACTATAGGCGACTGATTGCAAGAATTATCGAAATATTTGTAAGTGCCGACAAAGGTGTATGCTCCATTAGCGGCATCTTCCGACACTAGTGTTTTCTCTGGTTCTATAGTTTTGTCGCTGAATGTGAGAATGTCCGTATTAGGATTCTCCACATACACCATATAGGGCTTGTTGGCTTCCAATGTTCCTGTGACAGTAGTGAATAGCGCATTGTAACTTGCGCCACCAATAAGTTCTGTACCTGTGAATTCCACCACCTTGGTTGCACCTATTTCCGTTGCAGTGACACTGATAGGAAGACACAACGAATTCCATCCTGCATTGAACAATCGGTTAAAGCCCACAGTCTTGGCCTTGGCTTTTGAAGGAGCTGCAATTGACAGTTCGTTGAGCAATATATAAGGGTATATGTAGTCAATATCAGTCAGCGTGGCACTGTTGCTGCCGCTGCTGATGAAATTGATATTGAAAACGAATGTCGCCGTTGCCGTGCTGCCATTGCTGTCGATATAGTTCCATGCTTGCGCGATGGTGTACCTGTCGCCTGCGGAATTAGCAGACGGATACTGACCGACATTGAATGTCATGCCGCTGCTTGAAATCGTACACTCGGAAAACGCCACGCTGCTGCTTCCCCAAGATGTAACGGCACCAGATGAATTGAACCAATGCCCGTAGCCGTTGGCGGTTGAACCACTCGCTTGCAATGTGCCATCGGAATATGCAGGATAGAACATCACGGTGTTGTTGCTTTGCGAAGACGAATAACTGGTCACCTTGCTATAAATGTCGCTCATAGTGAGTTGGAAGGCATTGCAGAGTGCGGTCAGTTCCTTGCCTCCCAATTTGATGGTGGCAGAACTGTAATCGGATGCCACCACGAGATTGACGTCGTAAGTGAAAGTGACGTCGTCGATGTCCCTTCCGTCGAGTGTGGGCACTCCAGCCAGGTTGGTGTTTTCTATTTCTATCTGATATGGCCATTGGTCGTCATCGGTGATGTCCTCATCCCATTCATGCTGAATATATGAACTGAGAGCAGGAGCTATCACCAGCCACATACGTTCGGCATCATCAGGCACGGTGCATGATATGCTTTCAGTCACCTCACCAGTGCCAGTGCAATGTATAGTCTCATCGTCGAAATATTCTCGGCTGCCATCGCTTTTCAGCACCACATATCCCACACGGAATCCACGATACGACTTCTGCGCCGTTGTCATGCTGTTGTAAGTGGTTCCGCTGTAATCAGTGTAAACTGAACTGCCGTTGAAATATTGCTTGGGGTCATCGTCTGCCAATGAGCACCCAGGGTCGAGCGCTGTGAAATCAGTGGTGACGGTTGTGCCTGCCAATGGCACGTTCAACTCTATGATGTTGAATCCAGTGCCTTGCGGCACACTGGAATAAGCCACTTGATACTTGGCGTCATCGAGTGCCACTAGGTTTGTGGTGAAATTGCCTATGTAGCCATCAGCATATCCTTCACATGCGCTGATGTCCCATGTGGATGCATGCATAGCGAAATCAAAGTGAAGTTTGTAGAGTTCGCTCACCGAAAGGCCTTTAAGGTCCATCAATGCTTGATTGAAGTCAACCACACTTGTCTCACGCTGATTCCACACTTGAGAAACAATGGTGATGTCGTCATAATAGTCAACAAGATAACAGAGGAACATATATGCCTGATAACGATGCCATTCGTGAGAGAAGGCATAATTGTGGGTGTATGGGAATATGGCATAGTGATAACTCTCAGTCATGATTTCATCGGGATAGGATTGCAACGCTTGCCAGTTGGCAGTGGTTTCCCAAATGCATTGCCCGTTACCCACAGCGCTATGGAATCCAGTCTGGATGCTAGAGTTGCTTCCGTAATTGGAATCCTCGCCATAGCACATGTAATGGAACGAATGCCCTACCTCATGCGCAACAGCCGAACCGACCGGCTTGCAAGTGCTAGGACTGAGCCACAATGCCGGACACTTGTAGTCGTAACCACCGCCATAACATATCCAGCCGGTAGTGTAATTGAGCAATATCATTATCTTGTATTTCGACACATTGGATGTCTCTGGGTCAACAAATCCCAAAGTGTAGCATTCCAACTGATAGAAAGCCTCGGCTTTCTCCAAGAGGTCGTCGATGTCAACATAATAAGAACTGGAACTGTCGAGTTCGTCGGGCGCTGTTGAGCCGTAATATTTGTCCCAATACACAATCACGTTATCGGTTTCTCGGCTTCGCGATTCCGACCATGTGTACTTGTTGCTTGTGTCTGTTTCCTTATACAGAAGCGTATCTTTCGAACTGTAGGTTTGCCATTCTGTCGGTATGTAATGGCTCTTTGCTGCATTTATCGGCAAACTGCACAATAGCATAAGGATGCCTAATAGTAAGGGCTTATTCATTTTCTTATATTTTTGGGGGTTAGTGATTATTGTATAACATTGTGACTATCAAATTACAAATGTAAATGTTTTTTATGATTTCCTCAAAATTAATCACACATTTTTTTAAATATGCTGTCATTATGTGTTTAATACTCAGACTTTCACCCCAACGAGGCAACAATTTCTCCATATTTCCAAACATATAGAATGTGCATATAGACAAATCGGAAAATTATTCATTTCAAATATAATCATTTGATTTTCTAAAACCAGATGACAAAACAACGAATCATACTATCACCAGTTTATACAACTCAAAGCGTTGATTGAGAGAAGCAGGTTGAAATAAAAGAGAGGAGGATTTTGGCAATCCCCCTCTCTTCGTCTGCATGGCAAAACCGCCAATAGTTGTTTTTTCAATTCATTTCTTTAGTCTTCTTCGCCGTCCTCAACAACGCCGCTTCCGAATCCTGGGTTATCACCATCAGAGTGGACAGGTGCAAATTTGTTGTCAGCTATGAAGTCTGCATTTTCTTTTACGTTGTACTTCATGATTTTTCCCTTCTAATTAAACGTTGATTGATAAAATATTTTTACATATTGCAAATGTAAATAAAATTCCTCAAAACCTACAAACTTATTTGAGTTTTTCTGGATTATCACTATCAAAACGGTAATTACCCAAGGAACTTTCCAGATATTTTCTCATTTTTGTTTGTCTTCGACGCAATCGTTAGATAAGAGTCCGACATCCTCAGTTGTTTCATTCAATGTAATCCAATTTGATTACAATCACTCGAATTTTATCAGTCGCTTTCTTGGTCTTTACTTTTGCTATATGCCAGTCGTTAGGGAAGAACAAGAAGAAACGGTCGGGACGTGAATTGTAGAACTTAGCATCCTTAGCGACATAGTCATAATGTATGACGTCGGGCCTGTATTCGCAATTAGGCTTGCTGCCATTGTGTTCTATTATTCCGAATCCTTCCACACCACTTACGCAATATTGGAGGTCGATGTGATGGTAGTGGCTCTCGCTTTGTTGCCTTGACAAGTCATAATTCTCGCTGTCCTCCACACTTGCAGTCAGAGAAGTCCCTTCTATAGGATGACGTCCTTTGGATATGCCTGTCAAATCATGAGTTGCAAGCCATCGGAATGCAGCGTCCCACTGCTCCTTGTTCTTTTGGTATTGCGTGTAGAAATCAGCGGCATTCACACTCTTGTCAGGCTTGGCACTATTGAATCCATTGCGCCATTCTCCCTTCTTCATCCACGACTTTGCAGTCTTCACCAAATTCTTGTCATCAAACTGCTTGGTATAGACTTTTTGAGCCGATGCCGTTTGAAACAAAACACCTATCAACATCATAACCAATACACATCTTTTGTGCATGGATAGAAATCCATTCATTGTTTTCATTTTCATTAGTTTTTGAAATCCGTTATTTTAAATTTCCACAAATGTACATAAAATTCTTTTATCCCAATCCTATTTGACATTAAAACCTGCAATCATTTTCTTTATGTAGTCGCAAGGAATATGTATAATGATTTAACAAGTGAGAACGTATTTAGGGGAAAATCATTAATTTTGCGACTAAGATAGGATTAAGTTGTAACTTTTAACTGCATTACGTATGAGAGATGGATTCGTGGGCGAGAGGTCGATAATCTTGCCTCAAATGATAATAGATATGGAAATGAAAGACCCGTTGGTGTCGAGTCTGTACATCACCGACATAGGGTATTACCCGCATGCCGACAACCATTACCGTACACGCATGACACCTATCGACCAGCATGTGCTGATATATTGCGTGAAAGGCGAAGGATGGTTTAAGATAGGGAACAAGAAATGCAAAGTGGAGGAGAACCAGTATTTCATACTCCCTGCAGGCAAAAGGCATTCTTACGGCACCACCGCCGACAACCCGTGGACTATCTATTGGATCCATTTCTGCGGGTCACATGCTAACATATACGCACAAGACGCTAGCACTCCTCAAGACGTGGAGCCAGGCGTGACATCGCGTATTTTCGAGAGAAACAACATCTTCGAGGAAATATTCAGGACACTGGAAAACGGCTACTGCATGGAAAATCTCAGATATGCCTCATCACTGCTGCATCATTATCTCGCATCTTTGAGATACCTGGTGCAATTCAGGGAAGCTCCCAAAAAAGGCATCAACACTGACGACATAGCCATGGCTCTCGTGCACTACATGAAAGAAAACATCGACAAAAAAATCACGCTGAAGCAATTGGCAGAATATGCTGGATATTCACAATCATACGTCTTCGTGATATTCCACGACAAGCTCCAGATGAGTCCCACCAACTATTTCAACAAGATGAAAATAGATTACGCCTGCCGTTTGCTGGAAACAACCGACATGAAAATCAACCAAATCTGTTTCAAAGTGGGAATCGAGGACACATACTACTTCTCAAGGCTTTTCAAAAGTTTTAAGGATGTGTCGCCAAAGAAATACCGTGATGACTTCAAGTTACGAGACATGGAACAAAAGAGACAGGAATAATAGGATTGTCCATTTTTTTAGCGATATATTACAAGACATATACGGATGAATGCAAGTAAATTTGCAGAAACTTTAAGCAGACAGTCAATATGAAAAGGATACTTACAGCAGCAATGGCATTGGCATTTTGCACAATAACAGCAACGGCACAGTCAATTTTTGGGCAGAATATCACATGGGACTCCATGAGCCTTATGGCAAACGGACAACGCATCACCCCTGTTATGGGTGAAATCCACTATTCCAGAGTGCCCGAGCAACAATGGCAACGCGAACTGCGCAAGATGAAAGAAGGAGGCGTCACAATGATTGCCACCTATTGTTTCTGGAACCATATAGAGGAAGTGGAGGGACAATTCAACTGGACTGGACAGCGCAATCTGCGCAAGTTCATACAATTGTGCAAAGAAGAGCAACTGCCTGTTGTGCTGCGTGTGGGTCCGTTCTGTCATGGCGAGGTACGCAACGGCGGCATACCCGACTGGATGTTCAGCAAGGGTTGCAAAATGAGAAGCGAAGAACCTGCATTCCTTGACGAAGTGAGAAAACTCTACCAGGAGATATTCAAGCAAGTGGAAGGACTGCAATGGAATGACGGCGGTCCGCTCATTGCCATGCAGTTTGACAACGAATACCGCGGACGGGGCACATATCTCATAGCACTAAAGAAGATGGCGATGCAGATAGGATTCGACCTGCCTTTCTACACACGTACAGGATGGCCCAAACTGGCGTCACCAGTGCCTTATGGTGAGATGATACCACTCTACGGCGACTATTCCGACGGGTTCTGGGACAGGGAAGCCACAGAGGGATGCGGCAATTATTGGCAAGCGTTTCATTTCAAGCCATACAGGCTTCCCACAGCCACTGCAACAGAGCAACTGGAGCAACAAGACAGCAAGCAAGACAAGAGCGATGCCGACTATCCTTTCTTCACATGTGAGCAAGGCGGAGGCATGGCAACATCCTATCATCGCCGCATTTGGATAGACCCCATCGATGTATATGCATCAGCCATAGTGAAAATGGGATGCGGAAGCAATCTGCTTGGCTACTACATGTATCATGGCGGCACCAACCCCGACGGCATTCTAACCACACTGAACGAAAACCAACGCACCATAGCCACCAACTACAATGACATGCCGGTTAAGACTTACGACTTCCAGGCACCGTTGGGCGAGTTTGGACAAAGGAACGAATCATACTACAGAATTCGTCCGATTCACCTCTTCTTGCGTGATTTCGGGCAGATGCTCGCACCGATGCAGGCTCACTATCCTCAAGCAGAATTACCTATAGAGAAGGCCGACGACAGCCAACTAAGATGGACCTATCGCACAGACGGCAACGGCGGATTCATATTCATCAACAACTATGAGAGATTCGGCAATCTAACCGCCAAGAAGGAGATGACGTGCAATGTAGGCAGCACTACCCTAACCTTGCCCGCCATACCAGCAGGAACAAGTTGTATATTGCCATTCAACCTCTATCTAGACGGAATACAATTGAAATACTCAACTGCACAACTAGTGGCAAAGGAAGGCAAAGACTACTATTTCATGCAAATAGAAGGCATCGAACCTGCATTCACAATCGGCGATAACACCATAACAGCCAAGGCATCTAGCAAGAAGCCCATACTGACACAAGGCAACACCAGATTCTTCCTGCTCACACAACAAGATGCCGAACATCTGTTTCTGAAAAAAGAGAAGGAGGCAAAAAGCAAGAATCTGAAATACAGAAAAGTGAAGGAGGCAGGACCATTGCGGCAAATAACCATTGGAGTGCAGAAAGTGGCAGAGGAGCCATCTGACGAGGATTTCAAAGATGCAGCTGTTTACACAATCAGTTTGCCTTCAAACAAAGAAGGAAAAATGCTCGACATAGTTTACAAGGGCGATGTTGCACGTCTTTATGCTGACAACAAATTGATTGACGACAATTTCTACAATGGACGTCATTTCGAATACGATTTGTCGCTCCTCCCACAATCATGCCAACAGTTGGAA
>Ga0181612_168261_pt1 | contig 11220 bp, 7 predicted proteins | sample HoacroProtozoa21_FD_119630 | JGI IMG/M metagenome (GOLD analysis project Ga0181612, IMG submission 119630) | Hoatzin crop microbial communities from Cojedes, Venezuel. Combined Assembly of Gp0051906, Gp0051904, Gp0051908 | reverse complement strand
TCAGTGGTGGTAAAGGTCGTCAGAGATGCTGGACCAAAATATGTCCACAGAAATGATGTCAGCCTGCTGTGGCTCCCCAGCTTGAAGTGCCTGGCTTTCCAAAACCACCTGGCTTCTTCCAAGTTCCTGAGTTTCAGTGGGAGTCTGGCATTCATGACAATCCTGCTGAGTGCCTATCTGCATTTTTAACTGATTAAATGTCTTCAGAAGTGAGTTTCCTGAATTGCTCTGGATCGGCCAGTGTTGTGGCAGAGTCTGATTTCTTTCCTTTGTCCATGCAGTTTAGGACCAAGTCCTACGGCATTTATGCAGGCAAAGCTTTTGCTGGCATCAAGAGAGTCTCTTACATCAGTCAGATGATAATCTGGGTGACCTCATAGATTTTTGTGTCCCAGTCTTCTGAGACTGTACCATGAAGTCAAAGCAGTGACTTTTATAGGCAACATTGCGTTCAGGCCAGACCTTGACTTATTTAAAGTCAAGACGCTACACTGATTTCCTATAGCTGGAGGAAGTGTGGCCCAGCGCCTGTTACGGAGCAGCTGAGAAGGGAGTGTGACACGTGAAGTCACGGAGCAGCTGAGAAGGGAGTGTGACACGTGAAGTCACGTTCTGATCTCATCAGCAAGGATGCACTTCTGGAGCAAACTCACTGACCTTAATGGAGTTGCTCCAGCTTTTAGCCACTGCAGACAGTTATGGATGCTGACCCTGCACAACCTGGGTAGCTGCAAAAGGAGGAGAAAGGGCTCAGCTCTTCTGCCAGCACTCATGTGTGTAACCTCAGTAGGTTTGTATTGCTTTCCTCCAGATGAAGATTTGCACCATAAATCGTGTCTCTCTCAGATGGAGCAGATTTTAGAAGCTGAAATCTCTCCTCAAGGTACTTTTGTCAGGGAGAGATTTATCTCAGACTGGGGTGTGGGACTGCAGTTCCTGAGGTATGTGACCCACAGCAAATTGTGGACAGAAGCTCTCATACCTCCACCACCTTCCTATAGCAATGAGTTACTCAGCATACACCCTCTGTAAATCCTGCTTGCCTGTCGATCTAGTAGCAGATCTTCGCAGAAGCTCCGAAGTTTAGCGTTTCAATTGGATTAATTTGTCTTTGGATGCAGAGCCAATGTTTTGCTTTACTATTCTGGCAGTGTCAGAGGCTGTGTCTGCATATCTCAGAAGCTTTGGTTACAAACAGGAAGTTGCTTTAATGTATAAGAATTCGAGTGTGGGAGGGTATTTCAGACTCAGCAGCCTTTGCTTTGGCTGTAGCACCGGGTGCAATTCCCCTGCTTGTTTACTTTCCACAGACTCACCCTAGGCAATGAAGGCGACGGGCGGTCAGCAGTCCTGATCGGTTTCTGAAACTTGGGGTGCTGAATGAATGTCCTTTTTCAAAGGGGAAGTCCAGAGCTCGGGACCGGTTTCTCAGGTTTTGCAGTTGAGCATCTATGGAAAGGAACAGCACAGCACCACTCTGCAGTTTGCCCTCCGCAGTGTACACTCAATGATTGCTCACTGAAGCTTGCCTCATTTCCTCCACTGCGCAAAATAATCAAGGCCAGAGTGGCATTGCCAGCTAGTGCAGCCACATTACTGCAGCTCTACCCATCGGTAAAGGGCAATTTGAGATGAGAAGGAGGGAAGAATCAGGTCTAGAATCCAGATGCAGGGGTGTCTTTCACCACCAAAGTGATGTTTATCACCATGTTTATTACCAAAGTGATTAAAAGTTTCCCTGAGGGAGAGGACAGGTTTGTTAGCTGTTCTGTGGCTCGAATGGTGTTAGATCACTGCAGATTTGCTATTTCTCTTCCCCCACTGGTGTAAGTACTAATGATATACTCCCGGCAGGAACAGTGGGAAGGTGTATTCCCAGCCAAGAGTAAATCACAAATTCACCTGGCTAGCTAAAAGATTAAACTGCCCTTGGTACCCTTTGCCTTTTTTTTTTTCTCTTGCAGTACCTCAGCAAGCAGTCTGTATGTGAACAGATCCCCCGTCCCCCCATTAATGTTTGTATATACGTACATACATTCAGCGCGGGCACCTAAAGGACCTTCTTCTCTCCCGTGTATCATTTCCACGTTAGCACTTTGGTGTTGAGTTTATTAGCGTTGCCTGTGATTTGTAGCCCTGTAACTCAGAGGAGAACCCAGCTACTGTCCAAAACGCTTGCCCTGAAAATCCCCTTGGTTACCTGCCATGACTCACTGTCTGCTTCACGTTTGGATAATCAGGCTCACAGGGCAGCGTTTCTGCTGCCAGCCACCGAGTTCCTCCTAAGCACTGAACGAGACTGGGAAAACACATTCCTTCCATTGTTTCTAAGTCTCTCCTGTTGCAAGTTGCTGTGTGTTTGATATCAGGGTGCAAAAGAATCTAAGCTATGCTTGTTTTTCTGTCTTTTTAACTAATTTACTGACTGGAGAAGAATGAGGAAAAATTATTTGAATTAATCCTGTTGGACCAATTCATCAATATGGATAGATCAATGCCGGTTTGTGACTTCTGCAAAGCCAGGGGCAGGGTAAGCCACTGTAGGGTCTGGCTGCTGAGATTTTCTGCCTGCACTCTGAAAGATTATGTGAATGCCTGGAGAAGACAGTAAATAATAGGGTCCTTCTCAAAGACTGTAAGTTAGTCAGGTGTCTCGTTTCCATGTCTGTTCTTTATTTATCTTTTTCCAGCAAAGGAGACAGAGTAAAATTGTATCAAGAAGAGGAAAGTTGCAGAGGGTCTTCAATCCAGTGCTCACTAGCTCCTCATTCTAGCCTACACATGCTGTAAGTACCAGGCTGTCTTGGCATCCACGTCTAAGCCGCAGTCCTGTGTGAACGGCACCGATGGACTATCCTGGCAGCCAGTACTTTCTCAAAACAGAGATCTGAAATACTCTTTATTTTGCAGTTTAAATCATACTTACCATGTTGCTTGGTAATGCTTTCTTTAGAAAAGAAAGCTGTTGGAAGATCCCAGTAGGACAAAGTCCTTGAATCCTGTAATCAACAAGGATGAAGCTTGTATACATCATACATACATACACTAATAACTAAAGCCCCGCTGTTCCTATTCGAGCCTGTTGTCTGGTTAGTGTCAGGGAATGTCAGTGGGACCCTTTCTTTGTGTAGGGCAAAGTCCTCAATCTAAATATTGCCGGTCAGGCATATGCTTGGGTAAAGGGAAAATGAAGCAGCAGCAGCAGCACGCGGCCTAGTTCCCAGCACTGCACTCTGCGGTAGGCCTGTTGGGTGACTTTATGTAACTTACTTCAACTCTTGAGGCCTTTGTTTCATTTTCTGGAAAATGGATAGATACCCCTTTCTTGGATAAGACAGCCTGGGGGTCACCAAACAAATGTGATAACACAGAGGTGTGACATGCAAGACCAATAATCATTAGTTACAATGTTTGACTGTTCCTGAGTTCAACTAAGGAGCGACCGTTGCTCACCACTGCCATCCCCTCTGAGCCGACCCAGCACTTTCTTCTGCAGCCTGACACAGAGAGCATTTCTTTCAAAAAAAAGCCATTTTTGGTCTCCTGCAAACTCTGGCAAATTTTCACCTGATGCTTTCAAGTATCCTCAGCCATCCACAAAATAATCCTTCTGCACCGTTTTTCTCTGCCTGCCTTTGTTGCCAGGGAGAGGAGAAAGAGAGACAGGCTGTTTCCTGGATGTGGAGTTGAGAAGAACAGTAGAAAAAATCTGTATATACATCCACATACGAGGTTGTCATCTCTGCTTTCACGCAGGGCTTTTCTTTCCAGTGGTATGGTGGGGATTTTTTCCTGAAGAGCTGGCGATGGTAACAGGAAATCTGAGCAGAAGCCTCTGATTCTCTACTTCTTCACTTCAGAGACACTGTAGGGAGCTCAGTACCTGTGTCCCAGTTCTGATATGGCACTCAGGGCCTGGTCTGATGCAACCCAGACATCCCAAGTGATGCTCGTCAAAGGGAGACAACAAATAGTGTCTGACATGTCAACTGGAAACAACACGCAGGCACGACATCTGCCTGTGCCACTGGCTGGAGAGAGAAATGAGGCCAGACTAGTCTGGGACAGAGTCCTGAACTCGGCTGGGGTATTTTTCTCAAGGTTTTTTCTTTTTTTAAGACTGAGACTGCTAAAAACTGTGAGATACTCTGAAGGGATTCCCTGGGTGGGGAGTTGTCCTCTAGAAGTTGCAGAGATTAACATATTGTGGAAAAGAAGTTTGTGTACTGGTCTGAAAATATTCATATGTTTCACCTAAGTGTTCTGAAGTGAGGGGTTTTTCAGTGTGTTTTTTACTTGGGGAGAGTTTTAATCTGACATGAGGAGGGGTGGGGAGTGCAACTCGCCCTTTCCTTTGTAGGTGAGGAGACACAAAATATTGTTTCATATACTTCAGGTCTTTCTAACAAGTTCTCCTTCTTTTTAGTCAAAACTGCGAAGGGACAGAGCTCACTCCGGATCTCTCCTGCCCCAGAATTTACCAGAAGGGCTCTGTGAGCCTAAAAAGACAGATTCAGTGAAAGACACATCAAGCTGACGCCATTATGGTCCAGCTTCTTTCTAATTGGCCTTGTCTGTTATGCTTATTTTTAGAACCATGACTGAACTTTAATTAAGAGCGACATTGCTTTGAGTAGATTGTGGCCTCGCTCTGTCGAAATCCTAATAGGCTTCCGAGTGCTTTAGTTTCTCCTTCATCTCCTGCTTAATAGCTAGGCATAAGGACTGCAGCAGTATGTTAGGACGTCTGTAGAACGTATTCCTGTTATGCTAGCACTCCTTTTAGATGTGGCCATCTTGAAGACAGGTCCATAGCGGTGAAAATTCAGATCGTTGTTTACGCTTTGTGTCTATGCAGGTACACAGCCGCCCTAGGAGGGTACATACAAATTGCTATGATTGGAGTCTCTCCCTATAGAAAGAGCCTACTGCACCATGCAGTGGGGTACAGCTCAGGACATACTACCTCTACCACATACTTTTTGTTAGTTTAGAAATATCCCTTTCCACCTCCCCAGATGAACAGGCCCCAGGCCATGGCTATCCCTTCTAGGTCCAGCAACCGCCCACACAGCCACCTGGCCCACACAGCTGCTGCAGGAAAGCACACCCACAGGGACTGCGGTTGTCTGCGATGGCAGAGAGTGACCCTCTTGGCCTTAGGTCTCTTCTCTATTTCTTCCCGTCTTTCTTGGGCACATTAGCACCAGCAGCTGGTCAAACCCATCCCTGCGGGTCATGGTGAATGTGTCCTGGTGAGTACTGCTCCTGCCTGGATCAGCAAGTGGATTCTGCTCCTTGGGGAGAGATGCTCTTCTTGAAAGCTTCTGCTGGCTTCATCATCCCCCATCTCTGCTGAGAAGGATTTTGAAGCTTGCTGGGACAGATTAAAAATGAGCGTGAGGTCAGTGGTAGAAGACGAATTGTTCACAGGCAGTTGCTGTTCAGCCATCTTGGATGATGTGTTTGACAGACGTGAGACTGATGAAAACTTAACTCCCTGCGAGCTCTATGGGTGTGTTGCAGTAGAAATGGATCAGTTTATTGGGGCATTGATGACTCTGACTTGCTAATTTGTCAGCTACAACATTCCCTCCCTGGCTTCCACTCCTTAACTTTCTAAAAGGCTGAGTTACATCCTGTTATTGTTTGCAAGGATAAAATTCAGTCTGCGTTTCCTAAGAGAAGGTGCTTTCCTTGTGAAATCCTTCTCTTCTAGCTTCAGCACCTTGCTTTGATACTCTCACGCCACATCTAATCTGCACAGCAAGTACGCCCCATGATGTGCCCCAGGATCCTGCTCTGTGAAAGACCAGGATATGGCATGTGAGAGGAGGGAACTGTTTCTTTCCTGCTTCTTGTCCCAACGTACAAACCAGTCCCATAAATTGGGTGTAACCACAGTCATCCACCTGCCGTTCTTGTTGCGGCAGCAGCGGTTGGTATTGCTGTATTGCTGTGCTCATCAGCCTCAGCCAAAGTGTGCCGCTGGCTGCTGGCAACCTGGAGGCTGCTGTCGGAAACCTGGAGCAGAGGAGTGTGCAGAGTTTGTTTGAACATCTTTCTCTATTTTTCTTTTCTTTGCTTTTTTTTTTTCTCCCCAAAACTGTTCCATTTGGAAGTTTAGGAAAAGGGAAACTTTTCTCGGCAAATGTAGAAAAAAATGAAAATGGCAATCTGGAGAAGTTAGGCTGTTTGCTTTGATTAGAGATGGGCCTTTTTACATGGAAATATCTGTGTGCTCTTGGAGGACACTGGGCTGGAACACGTTTGAATTGCAAAGCACTGAGGCTGTGCATGTACGCTGGCACCAGTAAGGAACAGTATGTAAAGAATGGAAATTAGACTGAATATGTTGTTCTGGAGGGTTTTAGTTTGTAACCTTGGGAAAAAGATAAATCAACCTTTCAATTATATTGTGAGGAAAGCTTGAGATGGCTGTTCTTTAGATGCTGATTCATTTGTAGAGTTAGTGCCAAGGTATCTTTATAAAGTTTCATTACTGTTTTGCATACAAAGCATAAAAATAATCTACAGAGATTACAGAGAAGAACAGGCTCAGCTCTTCCTAATAAGAGACCTACACACCTGTTAAAGTAAAGGGCCTCAGAAATGTCAGTATGGTCCCCACAGCCCAGACTGCAGCCAGCCTTTGCCAGGATGCGTCAGAGGAGACTGCTCATGTGCCGGTCGCATTTCTGTGTCTGCAAATGCTGTGACTGGTATAGCACCAAGGAGCACCCAGATAACAGCAGCTGGACAAGATTAAAGACTATTCTTTTCTCTTTGATTTTCCAGTTTACGGTGTGAATTTGGCAGTATCTGGTAAGTAATCAATGTCACTGCTGCCGTGGAGCCTATTTAGAGGCCAGCATTGCATCAAGGTCCACTGACTTCTCTGGGTATCTTCGCTCTGAGGCGTTTGTCATGATGCCAGCCTGACCTGGGTGCCCAAGTTATCTGATCACTGGAGGTGTCCATGAGAAACCAGGAGTCTCTTTTCCAGCCTTGGCATTCACAATAGAGGGATTGCTTTCTCCATTATCTGAAGTAGAGAATTTATTAGTAGTAAAATTGTCCAGATGCTTTTGCAAGTATGCTACAGCTGCAGCCCTTGAGGAACTAGGATAAAGGATAAGGGGATGAGGCCATTTTGTCATTGTTGTTGTTATTATTACAGTCTGCATTTTGAAATCCTACAGCCTCTTGGAACAAAGTGTCAGCTGTTTCTCCTGGTTTTGTTGAAGCCAACGGAGCTACACCAAATTTATACCAGTTAAAGATCTAATGATTTGTCTTCAACTAAGTCAGGAATTAGCTGCTGCATTTGCAAGTTTTATCACTCAGCCAGTTGTCTGGGATGAATCAGGATCTGATGTGGGCTTCACAAAAACAGTTTTGCCCCACTTGCCAAAAAGATTTTAATCTTGCACTGATTTTTATTACTTCCTGAAAGTTATGCTTTGCAGTAAAGCAAGTGTAACCAAAAGCTGTTGCAAAATTGGCAGGTTAACCATGTTCAGCTCCCCCTCCATCTGTAAAGGCAGATAGCTGTTCTCCTTTAGACACTGCTGCTCACGGTTGTATTGCACTCCAGTTCCAGTCCTTCTCCCTAATTAGGCAATAACAATTATAAACTAAGCTTAAGGAAGTAGGGTGAAGCAAGGTGCTATTTTCAGGTGTTACAGAAGGCTGAAGCTAGGAACTTCTTGGCGTTCCCTGAACGCCCACACGCAGGCACTGTCAGCATTGGCTGTGCCTTTCCTTTACAACCTCGGAGCTCCGTCTCAAGGAGAGTCCTACAGTTGATTCAGTGGAGACTGGGTCAGGCCTGTTCTCTGCCTTTTGGTGCACGTGTGTGTGCAGAGACTCTCCATACTTCCATCCTGCTGCCTCCTTGGAGATCGCCTGCGTGAGTCTGCAACATGAGCTGGAGATCATGTGTACCGCAGCGCTTCCTCTCGTGGCTTAAGCTCAGCTAAGATTCGGTTACCCTTAATCCACATTTCCAGGATCAGGTAGGTGTGGAAACAATGCCAGGTTATCCCACACTGAGCTGGTACAGCATGTCTTCTGACTTAAATTCACAGCTTCACGTGTTGTATTATTACACGGACATCGACCAAAAGGGTTTAAAATACCTGTGTCTCAGAATATCGGCTACACAGCTCCCTTGCAGCTTTTTACTGATCAAATCACGGGATAACGTGCTTTGCTTGTGATCATTGTGTGCTTTCCCAAGCAAAAAAATAATGCTGGGGGCTTGTGCTGCTTGAAAGTACAAATAGAGTCTTTAAATCTGTGCAACAAAAAAGGCAAGAATGCAGGTTATTCTTCATAAACAGTTTTGTCCACTTCCCATCCAGCAGCGTTCAGCTTCCTTGTTTCTCTGGGCAAGGAGCTTAACAAAAGAGCTCTGTTTTAAACACACCTACACATGTAATGGTAAAACGGTGCTTGGTTCAGCTTGCCCTCTGTAAACCTCCAGTTCAGCTTTCCTTAAGACAGTCCTGTCACAACAAATGTTAAAAGGAAAAGAATGTCCCTTTGTCTTTCTTCTTTTAGCTGATGGTGAGAGAATGACCTGTGCTTCTGAAATCTATATGGAAAAACTACTGGTGAAATGGTTCTACCTCTCACTTTCTGCCAATGCTTTTCCATGTCACAGAACATCAGCTGGTGCCAATGTTAACTTGTGCTAGTATAGGATCTGACCCTGACAATCGTTTTTTACTTTGTACATTTTCCTGTATTGTTTCTTTTCACAATCTTAGGGAGTACTAGGAGAGTCCTCTTTCGGTGTCTGGTTTACATCTGCAGAGGGCATTTTAATCTATTTACTGACTTATTCGGGAGGTGCTGTACTGTGAAATTTTCAGTGAGAAAAAGGCTTTAGAGACACATCATATCCTTCTCTTGCATTTATGCTTTATAGGTAGAGTTGTCCTGCAGGCTGTCATGTTTAGAACTTCAGTAGTATACAGGCCCAGTGCTGCTCCTCATTCTCACGGGAAGAATTAGAAACTGCTGAGATGAGTGCTAGAGTAGGAGGAGAGATCCTCTGTGGAAAGCAGAGGGAGGATTAAGGACGAGCCCAAAGGCTGGGGTGAAGGAGAGTCTGTGCAGCACATTCAGGGTACTTGATTGCTAATCCCCTGCTTTGACTTTCCATTGCACCATTATGTGCTCTAAATAAGGTTGTCGGTGTTTTATTCCTAAGAGCTGATGGAGGCCTTCCTTAGCCTTGGTGACTGAAGCAACCAAATGCCAGCCGTGCTGTGCCTGGGGACACACCCAGGCTCACATGCTCCAGGGGGACAGCTGGCTGGCTGCAAGGCCCTGGGGGATGCAAAGGACGCACATCGCTGGCACTTGGTTGTCATGTCTCTTCCTGCATTTTTATCAGCGCCGAGGAGAGATCAAAACAGCATTGTACGGGCTTCCACCCCCTCACGGTATTTGATTCTTTATATGCCTTTGCCAGCCATCACTTTAAAATGAAGGGAACCTTTTGAGAAAAGCACTCTTTCAGCATCAGTGAGAATCACATGCAGCCACCCGGCTTGGTGCATCGTGTGGGAGTCCACACAGAGCCCAGCCTGTAAGCTGATCCCTGTGAATGGGCCCCCAGGCTCGTCCCCAAGGGGTAAGGCTTCTGGCTGGGAGGTAGAGGGGAAGACCCCCCACATTCAGTGATAACCTGCTTGTCTGCCCATGCCTGTTGCCTTGCAGATAGGAGGGGGAGTGTGTTGTGTGTGTGTCAGGAACAGTGCGCGATTACTGCTTGATTCACTTGAAAGGGACAAGAACATAGCAGGGAAACAGACGTGAACGTGAGCAATTTTGAATGTGACTGTTGTTGTTACTTCACATTCGTCTTCCTTGGAAGAGCTGGCATGTTGCTGATGTGCGAAATCCTTCTGCTTTTACCTAGGCGGAGTGAAACTCCAGGCCGACCCCACTCCTGGCATTCAACCAAATTTGCAGAACACCAACCCGATCCCAGCATGATGCAAATATCTCAGGGTACGCTTGGCACCCCTTGGCATCAGTCCTACCACTCCAGGTAAGCACTACAGAGCTGTGGTCCCATGCTGTGCAGACAGAGATGTAAAGAAATGTGCGTTTTAATTTAGTGTCATTTGCCCTGTTTTCACATATCTCCCACGAGTGTAGAAATCAGGCTCCCAAGCTGGAATGTCTCTAAAGTAGTCCCCCAGTCCCATGTCATTCCTTGTTTCCACTGTATTGCTGGCTTCAGGGAGGCTCTGCCTCCTGCCCAAGAATGTGTCTTGATGGTACTGACTACAAGGTCAGGGCCAGGTCTAGAGCACAGGAGTGAAGGAACCGGACAAAAGATGTGGTGAAAAAATGTTACCAGTTGCCTCCATACAGCTGGACAGGTTTACAAACAGCCTGGGTTAGGATTAGAATTAGGAAGGCTTCAGTTTCTGTTCGGTTACCGAGGTAAAGTGGCCATGTTTTCCTCCTGTAAGTGCTCTGTGAGGTGATTAACAGCTAGGAAATTGCTTTAAAAGCCCCTCTTCTCACCAAGATGGGAGCCCGCTGTCAGGATGTTATGCAGCTTTCTCTGAATCCGGATTCAGAAGCTGGAGTCTCGCTCTGCATCCTGTGGACTGCCCCCATGTCGAAACGCAGCATGGTTGTTTTCCCAGCAAAGGAAAAGAAATCCAAAGTCAAAATTAGCCTATTAAAAAAAAAAAAAAAAAGGAAAAGGGTGTAGGTAGCAGAGCAACTGTGCCCATCAGCATAACTGAGCCACTCTCAGGAGCAGCAGACAGTAATGCGTCACTGATGATACTCCCAGGGTGAGAAGTTCATCAAGGGATTTCCTGGTTTTGGCAATCGCTTTCTGCAGGGGTCAGCTTTATCAAAACTGCATGTCATGGCTGTTTCTCTAAGAAGTTAGTGCAGTGGTTTATCAGTCCCCAAAAGACTAAACCTGTAACCTCAGTGATGTTAAAAGAAGGTGGCATGAGGCACCTCTGGATTTGGCCATGGACCATAGCCCAGGCGGATGGGAAACACTGATGTGGTCCCGGGGAGTAGGGGCTGTTTCTGTGAGACCATGCAGTGTGGTGAGTACAGAGGGGAGAGCTGCCCGGGGGAGACATACCCCTCAGCTACCCTAAGCAGCCCCAAAAGGTTCTTGGTGGTAAGTGCTGTGGCAGCTTGAGGGTGAACAAGTTTAAATTCTGC
>Ga0181612_150905_pt1 | contig 11220 bp, 4 predicted proteins | sample HoacroProtozoa21_FD_119630 | JGI IMG/M metagenome (GOLD analysis project Ga0181612, IMG submission 119630) | Hoatzin crop microbial communities from Cojedes, Venezuel. Combined Assembly of Gp0051906, Gp0051904, Gp0051908 | reverse complement strand
CCGCCGAACTGGTCGCCGGAGGCGGGGCCAAGGGTGTGCCACCAGGCCATGGCGAACTTAAGCCAGTCCTTCATCTTCTTTCCATGGACTACCTTTTCAGGCTCATAGTAATGAAATGCCATGGGGTTCTTGCTCTCGGGCCCCTCGAAAGGAATCTTTCCTATCTGGGGAAAATACTCTTTTGCCATATTAGTGTCTTAAAATATTAATTGGTTAATTTTTAACAATTTCGATTCAGTGTTTCAGAAGCTCGGCCTTCCACCTTTCATAAGCTTCGAGGTAGGGCTCCCTGTTGCCAGGTTCAATTACCGCAAGCTTCTCAAGCGTAGAGAAGGCGTCATTGTGGTCCTTGTATATCCCGGCTCCGATTCCGGCTCCCTTGGCGGCACCGACGCTTCCATCGGTATCGAAGAGCTCGATGGTGGCTCCGCTTACTCCGCAAAGCGTGTCGCGGAAGATGGGGCTCAGGAACATGTTGGCCTTTCCGGCATGTATCCTGTCTACGTTCATGCCCATGCCTTTCATGATTTCAATTCCGTACATGAAGGAGAACACTATCCCCTCCTGGGCTGCACGGACAATGTGCCTCCATGAATGGCGGTTGAAGTTCACTCCGAAAAGCGAGCATCCGATCTCCCTGTTCTGAAGCATCCTCTCCGCTCCGTTTCCAAAGGGTAGCATCCCGACGCCCTCGCATCCGATGGGGATGGATGCTGCGATGTCGTTCATCTCATTGTAGGATATTCCCTCCGGCACAACGTTACGGCGCACCCACGAATTGAGGATTCCGGTACCGTTGATGCAAAGAAGTACGCCAAGGCGGGTGTTCTCTGGAGTATGGTTTACATGGGCGAAGGTGTTCACCCTTGAAAGCGGGTCGTAGTTCACCGCCCCGTTCACTCCGTAGACTACGCCCGAAGTTCCTGCCGTAGAGGCAATCTCGCCAGGTTCGAACACGTTGAGGGAAAGTGCGTTGTTAGGCTGGTCGCCGGCCCTGTACGTAACAGGTACGCCAACCGGGATGCCCAGTTCCTGGGACGCCTTTGCTCCAAGCCTTCCCTGCTCGCTGAAAGTGGGTTTGATTTCGGGTATCAGGGAAGAGTCGAAGCCGTAGTAGTCCATGAGGAACGAAGCGACCTTCCCTTCCTTGAAGTCCCAGAACATTCCTTCCGAAAGTCCACTTACGGTCGTGCAGACCTCTCCGGTAAGACGCGTGGCGATATAGTCGCCGGGGAGCATGATCTTGTAGATCTTCTCATATACCTGGGGCTCGTTCTCCTTGACCCACGCAAGCTTTGCCGCGGTGAAGTTCCCGGGAGAGTTGAGAAGATGCGACAGGCACTTGTCCCCTCCTATCTCCCCGAAAGCCTTCTCACCATATGGAACGGCCCTGGAGTCGCACCAGATTATTGCAGGGCGCAGAGGTTCAAGGTTCCTGTCCACGCACACCAGGCCATGCATCTGGTAGGATATTCCTATGGCCTTCACCTGGAAGGGGTCCCTGCCCTTCATTATGTCCTTCGTTGCAAGGACGAGATTCTCCCACCACATGGAGGGATCCTGCTCCGCCCAGCCTGTCTTCTTAGAAATTATGGGAGCTTCGCTCTTGGGATAGAACGCACTCGCAACACACTTGCCCGTCTGGGCGTCCACAAGGGAGGCCTTTACAGAAGAGCTTCCCACATCATAACCCAATAGAAACATCTGGTAATTCTAATTGTTCTTCGGTGTAATTCCTAATTATTAAATAAAGACACCCCCGCGCTTGTGCGGGGATGTCCGTTTGAAACCTAGTCGTCGTAGATGTTGTAGTCTATTCCCTTCTGTGTGCAGAGGTACTTGTAGAGCTCGATGTAAGAGTTCTTCTTCACATAATTCTTTTTCTGCCACAGGAGAGGATATTTGCTCTCGCCAATCCAGGAGTCCTTGTCGTTGATACCCCAGATGGTGATTCCACCCTTCTGGGCATCAGGAACGATAGTGTTGTACTGGTCGAAGATGTAGATGAACAGTGTAGCCTGCTCGGGATCGCTCTCGCCATTGCAGGCGATATCAAGCTCGGAGATGCGGACTTTCTTTCCAGTGGCCACAAGGTCGGTAAGGGAAGCTTTCACATACTCCTGGAGTGTCTCAAGGCTATAATCCAATAGGCTGAGGTGCATCTGGCTCGCAACACCAGTCACGTAATCGTTCTCTGAAGCGTACTTGCAGAATGCCTCCCTCTTGGAAGATGATGTCTCAAGGTTATAGTCGTTGATGTAAAGGTCTGCACTCTTGCCGTATTTCTCAAGGGCCTTCGTAGCGAAGATGAATGCGTTGTCCATCCACTCCTCGCCGCCATTCTCATAGTAGTCACCCCAGATGAATAGCGATCCGTCGTTTGTGGTATTTTCACTGCTGCGGAAGTTTCCGCTTTCGTCGAATGCCTCATTGATGACATCCCATCCATAGCAGTCGAAATGCTCGATCATGCCGTAGACGAATTTCTTCTGGGCATTGCAGATCGCATCCTCTACAGTCTCTCCTTCAAGGGATGTGCTGGTCTCGAACGAAGGAGACGCACAGAGTTTTACCCTTGTGGAAGATGACGGTGCAGGACGTGTCCACGTAGGATACTTGCCGTAGCCGCGGGCTGCCCTGAGGGCCGTAGTGGTAGTCGAAGGCTGGAATACCTGGATGTCGTCGATATAGTAGTCAACAGCTGCTACTCCACCGTAGAATGCAACCGAGAGCGTAGAACCGGCCTCGACAGTATAGTCATAGTACTGGTATGTCCAGTCGGTTCCGCACTTGTCGTAGTTGCCCCATGCGGAGCTCTTGTATGCCTTAGCATCTCCATCCTCGCGAATGTCGATCTGAAGGTCGGCCTCCTCGGTGGCCTTGCTGTACCATGCGATACGGTAGGTCTGTCCGGCTGTAACGTCATATGCAGGAGTGATTACCTGGATATCCCAGGCGTTGCTGCAATGTCCGTCAGCGTTAGACATCTTCATGGAGAGCTTGCCGCTATGTGCCTCAGCAGATGTAACGGTTACATAGGATGCGCCGTTGCACTGGGTGAAACCGGCAGAAACAAGGTCACTTCCGGTAGCTCCGTCAGAGTATGACTCGAAATCATCGCTTCCGATAGCGTTGCTCTCGATGTAGCTGTCAACAGGAGTTACATAAACCTGCACATCGTCGATGTATACGGTTCCCACACTATAGAAACCATCAATCTTAATCTGAAGTGTGGTCGCATCATCGGGAGCCACTATGTCAAGATATACGAATCCCCACTGGTCGGTGATTCCACTTATCTGGCGATAGTTGGTACCGCTGTCCCATGCTGCCTCAATCTGGACAGTTTCGTATCCGTCGGGAGAATAAGCCCATAGGCCGATCCTGTATGAAGTGCCACCGGTAACTTCTATCTCATACTTGTTAGTCCACTGAGCCTTCCATGCGTCTCCGCCGCTGTACTCACCTGCGGTATTGTCTATCTTGAGAGCATACAGCGCACTGTGTACATAGGCTGCATTCGAGCCTTCCTCGGGATCGTTGCGGGAGATTATCTCGCCATATGAGGTCCAGGTGCTCCAGTTGCCATTTGTTCCAAGCTCGAAGTCTCCATCGAGGAGCAGGTTGTTGGAATCGAGATAGTTGGTGTAGTCACCTTCGTACTTGGGCTCGAATACCTGGATATCATCAATGTAGTAGTCAACGGCAGCGGTTCCTCCGTAGAATGCTATGGAAAGAGTCGAACCGGCCTCTACCGTATAATCATAATACTGGTATGTCCAGCTTGTGCCGCACTTGTCGTAGTTACCCCATGCGGAGTTCTTGTACGCCTTGGCATCCCCATCCTCACGGATGTCAATCTGAAGGTCGGCCTCCTCGGAAGCCCTGGAGTACCATGCGATACGGTAGGTGGTTCCGGCAGTAACGTCAAATGTAGGTGTGATAGCCTGGATGTCCCATGCATTGGAGCAGTGTCCATCGGCATTGGCAAGCTTGAGACACTGGCTTCCGCTGTTGTGGTACTCGTCGGTGACGGTTCCATAGTCGGCGCCATTGAACTGGGTCCAGCTGTAGTTGCTGACAAGGTCACCTCCCTTGGATCCGAGAGTGTAATCCTCGAAGTCAAGCGCTCCTATGGAATAGGGGTTGATATAGCTTCCACCAGTTGTCGGCTCCTCCGCGACGGTGGTCTCGATTACACGGAATGCATCGATGCATACTCCGCTGGAAGCGGTAAGCTTGTAGGAATACTCCCCTATGCTATTTGTTTTAAGTACGACAGTGTACTTGGTCCATTCGCTGCCAACTGATGTGCTTGCGCTCTGGCCGTCTCCGCTTTCAAGGGTGACGGTGCCTTCTCCATCGACATAGGCCCAGAATGATACGGCATAGGCTTTTCCTTCCTCCACGCCGACACTGAACTGAAGGGTGGCGTTATCCGAGGATGCCTTGGCCGCATAATATCCGGAGAACACCTCGAGAGGGTTGGATACAAGGTTTACGATCTCAAACCCGCTGGCGGTATAGCCTGTAAAGTCTCCACTGGAGAAATTCCAGTTGTTTGTCAGGATGGTTTCACTGTTTTCCACGGTCACAGCCTTATCTACCAATTTGTTCAGGTAGGTATGGTTCGTCTGCTGATGCCATCCCAGGACGTGTCCGTACAGGTCGACACCCATCTCGTTGGCGTATCCGACCATCTCGTCGGCAGTTGCGAACGCCAGCTTGCCGTTGTTGCCGACAATGGCGTCGTGCTTCATTTCGTTTCCGAACGTGACAGCATCGAATTCGCGCGCTATTATGACCTTAACCGAATCGTTGTTGAAATACTCGCTCTTGGTGAACGCAACACCGACGGGAAAGTCCGTCAGCGAGGAAAGCGTACCAAGGTCCATGTTGACATCATAGACGGGGTGAGGGTTTGAAACGTCGGTCGGTTTAGCATATTCCTCATACCTGTCCTCGGGCTTGCAGGAGAATGCCGCTAAAGCCAGAGCCGGAATGAGAAGAAATGTCAATAACTTCTTCATACGTTTTTGGTTTGTAAAAAAGTTGGTTTTGTGTTACACTATGTGCTTTTCCCCTAGACATAATTGTACAATGCAAAATTACCGCTTATTTTCCGCGTGCGATAGTACAAACAAATCTTTATCCTATATTTTTGTATCAAACCACCCGATTTTGCAACATTTCTTTTCGATTGCGATACATCCGACCCCCTTTTTATCAAAATCACAATTTTTTGTATCAAAATCGCCGGTTGTGTTACAAACTTGAAAATAGTTGTATCTATGCGATAGCGGATTGGGTTGGACAATTGCGAAATTTGCAATGGTGAATTACGCACCACGCACAAAAACGAAATTATGTGATCCCCCGACATAAACCAAGAACTATTAACCCTTTTCAACTAAAAGTCTTTTTATGCGAAAATTTTCAGAAAACTTTGGGAGATGGGTACTTACGGTGCTGCTGATAGCGCTTCCGCTTATGGCTTTCGGCCAGGGGCGTACCGTCAAGGGAGTTGTTACCGATTCAGGAGGCGAACCCGTAGTTGGAGCCGTCGTCCTTGTTGAAGGCACGAACAATTCCGCAATCACCGATGTAAACGGTGCATATACCATCTCTGCAGGAGCAAACCAGACTCTGCTTTTCAGCTGTCTGGGATATCAGGACGTCAGGGAAACAGTCGGAGACCGCCTTTCTATCGACGTGGCGATGCCACTTGACTCTCAGATGATCGAGGAGGCGGTAGCCATCGGTTATGCAACCGTAAAGAAACGCGACCTTACCGGATCTGTCGCATCCGTAGGATCGGACGCTATCGCAAAGTCCATCCCCACGACGGCCGACCAGGTCCTCCAGGGTAGGACCGCAGGAGTCCAGATGACACAGAACTCAGGTATGCCTGGTGGAGGTACATCCATCCGTATCCGCGGTGTCAACTCGCTCAATTCATCAAACGAACCTATCATCGTAATCGACGGAGTTGTCATTGATGCGCAGACCGGTTCCACAACCGACAACGCACTCTCACAAATCAACCCCAACGATATCGAGACCATGGATATCCTGAAGGATGCCTCGGCGACCGCCATCTACGGAGCCCAGGGAGCCAACGGAGTCATCCTCATCACCACAAAGAGAGGAAAGGCCGGAAGGACCAACATCACACTCGATGCGCAGGTCGGTCTGCAGACCATGCCCAAGTATCTTGACGTGATGAACCTCCAGGAATACGCAGAGCACTACAACACATTCGCATCACTTCGCGGTGCGACCCAGAGGGACGAGTATTCCAACCCCTATCTCCTCTCTGAAGGAACAGACTGGCAGAGGGAACTTTTCAAGACCGCGATGATGCAGCAGTACAACCTCTCGGTAACCGGTGGTTCGGAGAAGATGCAGTACGCAATCTCAGGAGGCTACCTCAACCAGGACGGTATCGCCTACGGATCCAGCTTCGAGCGTTTCACCATGAGGGTGAACCTCGACGTCCAGGCTACCGACTGGCTGAAGATAGGTGGAAGCGCCAACATAAGCAACTCCTACCAGAACGTAAACTCCGTGGCAGGATCCAGCGAGGGTCTCATCCAGATTGCCCTTAAGCAGTCACCCGCCGTATCCGCCCGCAGCATCGACGGAGGATATGACGGTCCCGAGGACGCCAACTTCGCACAGAGCAACCCTATCGGTCTTGCAAGACTGCTGGAGAACTACAACAAGAAATCCGGCGTCAGGAGCAACATCTACGCAGAGGTGACCCTTCCCTTCAATTTCAAGGTCCGCAGCGAGTTCTCCTCCGACCTCAACATGGCGAACTACTACAATTTCACTCCGACCTACAAGTTCGGATCCATCACCAACAGCGAGAACAGCCGCCAGCAGCAGAAGAACTACTCCGTTTACTGGGCATGGCGCAACATGCTGACCTGGAACAGGACTTTCGGAGACCACGCCATAAACGCAATGCTCGGACAGGAAATAACCAACAGCCACTGGGAGTACATACTCGCAAAGAGGCTCAACGGACCTGACAACCTGCACGACATGAGCGCCGGCGACCAGACCACATCGACAACCGGAGGCTCAAGCGGAGACACACGCTTCTCATCCTTCTTCGGACGTCTGTTCTACTCCTACAAGGACCGCTACCTGCTGACCGCCACGCTGCGTGCCGACGGATCATCCAACTTTGCAAAAGGACACCGCTGGGGATGGTTCCCTTCGGCAGCCTTCGCATGGAGAATTTCCGAGGAGCCTTTCTTCGAGCCCATGAGGGACAAGGTCAACAACCTGAAACTCCGACTCGGATACGGAGCCGTAGGTAACTCCAACGTTCCTTCGATGGCATGGCAGGCCACCCTCAACACCGTCACCACGAACTGGGGCAACGGATACCTCACAGGACGCATTCCCAACGAGTACCTCTCATGGGAGACCACCAAGTCCTGGAACGTCGGAATCGACCTGGGAATGTTCAACGACAGGATAACATTCGTATTCGACGCCTATAGCAAGATCACCAACGACCTTCTGATGGAAGCCGTACTTCCCGCATACGTAGGAACTTCCGGACAGGGTTCCGCATCAGCCCCCTACGGCAACATGGGTTCCATCTCCAACAAGGGATTCGAGTTTACGCTCAATACCATCAACATAAGCAAGCCGAACTTCAGCTGGGCTTCATCCTTTGTATTCTCGCTCAACAAGAACAGGGTCGAGTCACTGAACTCCGACAACGGAGTCATCGACAAGACATACCAGGTTAGCGGAAACAATACCGTCGTAACCCGTACCCAGGTCGGCTCCTCGATCGGAGACTTCTACGGATACAATGTCATCGGCAGGATCATGGACGCCAATGACATCTACGACAGCGACGGCAACATAAAGATAGCCCTCCCTACAACCGTCATCAACAAGGAGACCGGCGTATGGGTAGGAGACTGGATCTTCGAGGATGTCAACGGAGACGGAACGATCGACGAGAACGACCGCATCAACCTCGGAAGTCCGCTTCCCAAGTTCACCGGAGGTATCGGGAACACCTTCACCTACAAGAACTGGGACCTGAACGTATATCTGACCTACTCCTACGGGAACAAGGTTCTCAACTGGCTCAGGGTTACCATGGACAATCCCAACACCACGACAAACAAGTTCTCAAGGGTAAAGGACTACGCAAAGATCGGCCTCATCAACCCCAACAAGGGTGACGACGACATATATAATGTATATGTGCAGAGCGCAAACACATGGATCCCCAGAATGAGCAGCGGAGACGTGAACGACAATGACAGGGTTTCATCCCTTTACGTCGAGGACGGTTCCTACCTCAGGATCCAGAACATCTCCCTTGCATATCGCATTCCCAGCCACATCCTTGAGAAAGTGCACCTGTCAAGCGCAAGGCTCTCTCTCAACATCCAGAACCTGTACACTTTCACAAAGTACTCAGGTTACGATCCTGAAATCGGTATGACAACCGACCAGTACTCCACCTCGGGCCAAAGCGCCCTTATGAACGGTATCGATACGGGACGTTATCCTTCACCCCGCATCTTCACCCTCGGACTCACGGTTGGTTTCTAATACTTAAAAAGATGATGAACATGAAAAAGATATCGAACATCATTCTACTGGGCGCAGCCCTTCTTTCGATGGCATCCTGCAAGGGATACCTCGATGTCAAGTCCGAGTCCCTCACGACGCTTGACAGCTTCTTCACAAGCGAGGAAGACTGCCGCAACGCCACCTCGCCACTTTACAACAAGGTCTGGTTCGACTTCAACAACAACTTCGGATTCGGCTTCATAGACGGAAGGGCGAACAACGTGTTCGCTCCCTGGTCCAATTACATCTATCCGTATGTGGACCTTACCGAGACAACATCCACGGCCAACCTATACAGCGCATGGCAGAGCCTGTTTGTGGTAATCTCGCAATCTGACTACGCCCTTAACAACCTGGACAGGGCCCTGGAGAACAATGTCAGCGAGAGTGTCGTAAATGAATGCAAGGCAGAGTGCCGCTTCATGAGGGGCCTCGCCTACTGGTACCTCGCCATGTCATGGGGCAACGTTCCTATCATAGAGGACCCGCAGCTGCTAATCGACACACCCCAGGTCAACACCAACTATCTTGAGGATGTCCTGGCATTCGCAATAAGGGATATGGAGTATGCTGCCGAGAATCTCCCTGAGAAACCCAGCAACGAAGGCAGGGTTTCAATGTATTCCGCAAAAGGAATGCTCGCCCGCTTCTACAACACTGCGGCGGCTTTCGTGCGTGGCAGCTACTACAAGAGGACAGGCTCACTTGGCGAGACGGCGGAGGCATATTACCAGAAGGCCAAGGCCGCAGCCTTTACTGCCATAGAAAATGGCCCTTACAAGCTGATGGACAACTACGAAGACCTTTTCAAGGTCCAGAACAACAACAATTCCGAGGTTCTGTTCTCACTGCAGTGGGTTCCGAATTCCGACTATGGAACAACCAACTTCACCCAGTGCTACCTTGCCCTCTCTTCCACTTGCGTCGGAGGATTCAGCGCATGGGGCAATGCCACCTACGGTTCAGGTGAGCTTGTAAAGCTCTTCTCGGACAGGGGTGACCTTATCCGTCTGAAAGCCACCTACTTCACTGATGGATGCTACTACGACTACATCCGTAGCGACGAGGGAGGATACCTTGTAGGTACAGGTACCGGAGAATATGTGGACGGCGAGTTCAACATGGTTACCAAGGACGAGTATTCCGATATCTACTCCTGGATAAAGAAGGGAGTCGTCGGATGCGCAGAGGATACCGGGAACCTCGCCACAAGCCAGAATTCCTGCTTCGACACGCCTCTTCTTCGTCTGGCCGACGTAATGCTTCATTACTGCGAGGCATGTATAGGGACAGGCTCGTCCACGACAGATTCCCAAGCCCTTGAATACTTCAACAGCATTCGCGAAAGGGCCGGTCTGGAATCCGTATCCGAAATAACCAACTCCATGGATTACGACGATGATTCCAGCATATGGAATGAAAGGAGATGCGAGCTTGCAATGGAATACGTGGCCTGGACTGACTTTGTAAGGAGGGCCTACTATGACCAGAACAGGGTTCTCAAGTACATGGGCAGCCAGAACCGTAACGCCGGCTACACCTACGACTATCCCACCAACACTTTCGAGTGGAAGACAAACGACGATGGTTCTCTCGCCAAGGTGGGAAGCCAAGATGAGGAGAGTCCTTCAGCAGACAGGCTTCTTCTCCCCTATCCGGAGTCCGAGCTTATCATGAACCCTCTCCTTAAGGAGGAGCCCGTTGCCTATACTTTTTGAAATGAATAGATAATCGATACATGACATGAAAAGATTATTGAACATATTTTTTATAGCCCTTGCGTTTACGCTTTGTCTTAGTTCATGCAAAAAGGACGATGACGGAGTAGACAACACAAACTACGGTCCGATTAGCGTCACCGCGGCTTACTACAACACAACGAAATCCGACGAACAGATCGACCCTGATACAGGTGCGCGTCTTGGGACCATGATACGTCTCGAGGGAGTGAATTTCCAGGGAATCAAGGCAATATATTGCAATGGAGTGCAGGCCTACATAAACCCCAACTACCTGACGTCAAACTCGGTCATTTTCAGGATTCCCTCCTTGGACGAGAATAACAAGTCGACACCCGTCGGAGAAGAGTGCGACGAGGGGTACAGGGACATCATCTGGATCTATTCCAATGGAAACGATCCCTACCCCTACCACTTCCACATAATGGGTAGCGCCCCTTCCATCACCGAGATAAGCCACACCATACCTACGGTTGATTCCTGGGTGACGGTAACAGGCTCCAGTCTTGCCGGAATATCCGAAGTGTACTTCTGCAACGACCTTGACGAAATCGTGTACACCATAGGCAGCGACCGCATCCGCGCAAACGATGGCACCAGCTTCCAGTTCCAGATGCCCGAGCTTCCTGAGGACTACGAGGGAGGATACATCGTGGCATACGGCGACAACGGAAAGGCCGCATCACCGAATTATTTCTACCGCAAGAAACTCATCTTCCTGAGCAAGTTCTACAGCGAGCCTGACGATGGTCTATACGCCAAGAACCCTTACGCTGTCAAGACATCTTACTACGCATGGGGCTCCAACACCTCAGGCAACATGCCCGACTCTGAGAATTACCCCGATATTCCTGAGATCTTCCCT
>Ga0181612_127315_pt1 | contig 11220 bp, 5 predicted proteins | sample HoacroProtozoa21_FD_119630 | JGI IMG/M metagenome (GOLD analysis project Ga0181612, IMG submission 119630) | Hoatzin crop microbial communities from Cojedes, Venezuel. Combined Assembly of Gp0051906, Gp0051904, Gp0051908 | reverse complement strand
GGTAAAAAACGTCCGAAAAAAATGAGTGAGCTTTCAAATGTTAAAACCCCAAAATTCCAAGAGGTGTTTTTTTTTCTTTTTTTTTTTTTTTTTATCTAGTTAGGGAATACATTAGTAGTTACACTGTCCTGTCTATGCAAATGTTATAGAAAAATAAATGTTATCTCATACTACTGCATGCTTCTTTGATATTGTTGGCTGTAATGAATACAGTAGAAGTCCCTGCACAGTAACAAAATCACTTCCTCCTGGATGTGATGTGATGAAGTTTGTGTGAGCCTGTGCTCCGTTTTTAGAACTGGTTGCTAAGATAAGCTAATCTACACAAACACTAATGGCTGTGAGAGATGTTACGCTATAAACATACACTGTTTCAAAACAAAAAGTTTGTATTTTTGCAGAACGCTCCTTGCCTTGCTTCTTCTCTGTGTATGCTGTGGTTTTGGCTCTCTGAGCCTTGTATGCAGTCTGTGGTCAGTTTTTTTTCTGTTAAGTATCAGGCCAAATTCTGCCAGTCTGGAGTCAAGAGCTATACACACACATACACTGTACCATAATCCAATCTATAGGTTTGGGTTTGATCACTGATACTGGTGTTTCCATTGCATCACAATTCTCTGTGGCCTTGAACCTTACCACAGAATCATCAAAAAGAATGGAACCCTCTAATCCAGCCTCATATCCTGATGTCATCCCTGACGTAGTGTCAAATCTACAAATGTACAGTGCTGGAAATGCACCAGCCTCCCTGGGCAATCCATACAAGAGCTTTGCGGTACTTACATTCAGATTCCTTTTCCTAGTCTCCAGTCTAAATATTTGTTGCTGGAATTAATCATGTCTACTCCATATGGACAGCAAGAGAAATGCATTTCATACTGTTTGCAATGAGCATGCAGAAGTTTATCTGCTTCTCCTCTGCAACGGTCCTTAGTGGCTGGGAAGACTGCTGTCACATCTCTTTTCACCTTGCTGTTCTGCACTTCTGATCCTTCTGCCTCGTGGCATCTCATCTAATTGAGTCAACTCCTTTGTGACTGGCTGTTCCCCAAAGCAGGCATTCAGCTGCAGATGAAGCCTTTACCAATGCTCTGTGAAACACAAACATGGTGCGGTATGTGCTGTAGGCTACCGACCTGTTCAGAGATACCAGAGCAGTTTTCCTTTTCTTTGCAACTAACGACTTCATTGAACTGCCTTCAACTCTGACCCATTATCCATTTTTTTCCTTCAGATTTATGAAGCCAACTATTTTTTCATCCTGTTTTTATTTAACTCATTATTCCTGAGTGCATTACCTTTCACTTCTTTTTACTGACCTGCATTCAATCTTTTTAATTATTGCTATTGCTATGATAATTTCGAATTCAAATCCCGTCCTCCAGCATACTTGTATCTACTTCCAACTTCAAGTGGTTGTCGCTGAATGTAATAAGCAGACGCTCTGTGCCACTTTAACCATTTATAGCATTATAAAATATTTATAAAACACAAATAATGGTAGAATTTTACACCCATTTGAGACTTGTGTTATACTGACATATATTCAAGCCTAGTCTACTCCATTTAGCACAAAACTGCTAGCTTACTTTGTGTCAATAGAAATGACTGTAAAAGGTACAGAGAGTTTGGCCCAAGCTGCTTAATTTATCACTGTACTCTCACCTGAACTGTTCTTCACATCACAAACCTCAAACTAAATTATAGCCAATTAGATGCTCAATAAATTCATAAATTAAAAGGACCAAATGGGCCAAATAGATGAAATAAAAGAGAACTTTATCTCTTAACTCAAAACAGATGGATAGAAAATGGTTATCATGGGCTAACATCACACTTTTCCTATTGCATGTCCCTTTTCCCCGTGCTTTTAGTCAAGTACCTAGATCTACCTCTTCAAAAGCATCTTTAAAAGTTGGTAACCTCAACTTTGGGGCCTATTTTGAAGAAGTAATAGCCTCCACATCACCCAGTGGTTGTGGCTGCGCATGCTTTTCTAACTCTGCCTTAGGCTATGTCACTACAAGATGGCAAATCTGACTTCATGAACATATTGCAAAAACACTATAACCATGTATGTATACAGACTCACTGTAGCAGTTCAAATTTTGCTTAAAAATCTAGAAGTAACCTAGCAGCAGCAGAGTTTTGATTAGGTGAGTACTGCTTGTCCTCAGTAAGCCAACATACAGCCAAGATAAGAGCCTTCATAAAAACAACGCCATATGCTCTGGATAATTTGACAAACATGTGCTGCGATTTCACACTTCATCCACTTCATCCAGATCAAATTTCATTGCCATTTGATCCAGTATTGTACACGTCCTTTGCAATGGACATGAAGCCTTGATGTTGCATGTTGCGCTCAGCACGAGAGCTGCTGCCTCTGGGTCAACTGATCACAGCCTCCTTACTAACCTGGAGGGGACTATTGAAAGGAATTTTGAAAGACATTATTTAATTGCTTTGCTTTCACATAGCATCGTATTTCATCCTGCTTTGTCAGCAAGAATAAGTAACTTGAACACAAATGTTTAAAAAATTCTAAAAATAATTCTAATTCCCCTACATGGAATGAATTAATTTAGTTTCTTGAACGTTCTGAGCAAAACGTTGTTCTGGCTTCTTCAAGCAGTGTCCAGCATTGCCAGAAGAACAGCAGTATTGGACTAGAGCTAGAGAACCTTCTTGAACTGAACTTTGTTTTGCTGAAAAAAGTGGATGGGTCAAGAGAGAATTTTTAAGAACTTGCATTGAATTTGTTAAATTGCAGGGAATGAAAATGGTTCCCACTTTTAAAAACTCCTCAGATCAACATGTTTTGTTCTAGAAATATTACAAACTACCAAAAATATAGAATATATTCTCAATTCAAGACATCCTGCTTAGAAATCTTTGGACTGAACATGAGGAAGCGTTTCTTTACCAAGAGGGTGGTCAAACACCGCAGCGGGCTTCCTTGAGAGGTGGTCGATGCCCCAAGGCTGGCAGTGTTCAAGAGGCCTTTGGACACCGCCCTCAACAACGTGCTGCAACTTCTGGTCATCCCTGAAGGGGTCAGGCAGTCAGACTGGACGGTCGCTGTAGGTCTCTTCCAATTGAAATAGTCTATTCTATTCTATTCTACAAATTCATTGTGTTCATTTCTATACCAAAAGGTAAGATTTAGCCTTTTTGTTTGGGTTGGGAAAAAGAGCAAGCTGTTTTACATTTTTTTCTTTTACCTGTGGCAGAAACTTACTAGCGACTTGTCCATATAGTCTAAGGCACACCATATATGGCAGTGGAACTCAGAACTGAGAATTTCCCCATGGTTACAAGAAAATCTGGGCATTTTAACTCTCGTGAGGACACAGATGGTTGTACTGCACCGTCCCAGCTCACACGAGCCCACCGCCATTCAGAGTTCCACTGAAGTCACTGGGACTATTCACACAGAATAGACAATGCAGTGCTACTACTAGAAGTGAAAAAGGTTGGCACAATATGACCCTAACTCATCTTCATTACTGTAGGATACTGTATATTTTTTCTGGAGCTATAATGATGTGTTTTGATATCTCTCACTATTAAGACTTCGATGCTCGGCATATGTGATTTCAGAGATGCTACCTTGCATGCTATAGTCATCCATGCAGCTTGCCAACAGTTACATTCGTATTTTAACAAAGAGATTAACACAGACCTTCTTTTGACAAATTCAGTCAATCATGACAATTTCAATTAAAAATCGTCCTTCTAAATTAGTAAAAAAAATAACCAAAACAGTCCCCTGAGCCCCCAGGTCCCACTTCACTTGGAGATCAAGCATTACTGGCTTCCCACCACATTCAGAGAAGGTGTTAAAATACAGCTGGCTTTTTAACTGAAATTTCTGTGTATATGACTCAAAAAATAGAACATGAAGCGGGCATGGAGTACAGCTTTATGTTGTATTGCATCTAGCCCTGTATTTACTCCTCATTTTAACATTCCCCCTAAATTGGCCCCCTTTCTTATTTTAACACTGCCCTCTTAGTCAGGCAGGAGCAAATCTCTAGTAACTATATGAACTTCAATGATATTAGTTGTTCTAATATCCAGCTGAATTTGGTCCACTCCCGTCAGAGGCAGTACAAATCCAATTACATGACATCTGCTGGCTTTACTATTATAATTCAAAGTGCTAAAGAAGTGTGAATTTGTTATGCTTTGAATAACAAAGAAACATATTTCCATACACCTCAATGCTCAATGACTTACAGACTTAACTCTATAAGCACTGAGATCAGAAAACACTGTGTATCACTTTCCTGCTTTCCCTATGTTGCTCACCCAAAATATTAAAACTATACTGCCAGTTTTATCTTACAGTCAGAAATTGTGTCCTATCATGCTTGCAAAAAAAATCCCTTAATTTTTTATGTTTAAATACAGTATTTGTGCATATTTTATGTGATTATAGTGCCTTTAATTTGTCCCAGAGCTGTGTTGTTTGTCCTAAATATTAATAAAGGTGACTAGATAATGATACTATACAGAATATTACAGTATATGGTAGCTTTGTACACTGAAAACCTCATATATCTAAAGTCTCTGTATTTCAGAAAACTCATATATTACCTCATATACTCAGTACTTTTCCATTTTAAATTTATTTTCAATATTCTTTAATATTTTCCTGGATACCTCCGTAGCTAATTAGATGGAATATCTTGCATCAGCATCTTATTTGCATGGAATATTTAAAAACATATCCCTGAATTTATTGTTTCTCTTCTTTTCCCAGTCTCCTCTTTACTTGTTTTCCAGAGCATTTACAGTGTTATCAGTGAACTGTGGCTTCTACAAATACTCCATTTTTCAACATCTACATCTTAATGCTTTCTTGTTTAATTAAGTTAAACAGCTGTTAGGTCTGCCACTTGTGCCTACATTCATGCCAGTTCACTCTCCATTGTGTTTTTGGTGTGGCTGTGCAATAAACCAGATCAGGAAAAAGATCTGTCTGATCTTCCAATCCAGTTTGGATTATTTTACAGCAAATGTACAACCACAGCTTCAGAAGCACCAGAAATACAGGCAGAAGAGAGTAAAGAAATATGAAAAGTGGTACTCCAGAAGATGGCCTGTAGTTAAATCCTAGAGAAAGAAGTTATTCTGCTGCTTCTTGCTTTTCCTGGGTTCTGTGAAATTCAGAAAGAAGCTTCAGGAAGAAAAACCTCCATTTGCAGAAAAAAACAGTGGACATATGGACTGCTCGTGATCATTGGAATAATCTCCTGAGGGAAGTGGTGGATTCCCCAACACTGGGCACTTTTACGATTCAGCGGGACAGGGTGCTGGGCCATCTCGTCTAGATCCTGCTTTTGCCAAGAAAGGTTGGACCAGATGATCCTTGAGGTCCCTTTCAGCCTGGGATTCTATGAGTCTGTGATTCAAATTGCAAGTCCATCTCCTACAGCTCCAAGCAGAAGTTACGTATTTGATTTCTAAGGGCCAAATGAAGGTTCTGTTGAAACTAACAACAAAACTCTGAGACCTGTTTCCAAAATAGGATAATTAATAATCATAATAAAAAAAACAATTAGAGGTTTTGAGATTTTACGATTAACAAACTTAGCAGTACTTCTAGTTAATAGAACTGGGTATTTGGTCTAGCAGGTTTGAGTTAGACATTATTAGAATGTATTGGGTAAAATAACCGTGTTTAGCAGTCTAAAGTACAAAACCTGGTGTGTGCTGTAACAGTGTTTATTTACAAAAATAAAGCATGTGCTAAGAAGATCAATATAAAAACAGGACAAGTCACTGTATCTTTTGTATAGCTATATCCATACCAAAAATCCGTGGTTTTTCATAATCTGATGGATTTAATTTAATTTTTACTTTTTAGTTGATAAATCATTATCCCAGCCAAGGTGACTAAATATAAAAATAGCAAGTTGGAATGTATAAATCCGTACTGCCATTAGGCTATAAAAAAATAGCAATGGGGAAATCATAATGATGAGACGAGGGATCAGAAGACATAAGAAAGGGACATCAGCCAGAAGTCAAGAATGAATAAGGGATGATTAAGCCAATAATAAAGATTATAAGAAAGCAGTTTGTTTTGCCAGTAGCTACAGGAACAGATCTTGCCTTCTTTACCCCCTTTCTTCATGTGTCGCTTTTCCTCCCTGCCCTTCCCACAGCTCCTGGCAGGCATTTTCCACATTCTGTGGTAATGAAGGCAATCTAAGTGCAAATGTCTGTCACAGGTCTGCACAATGCCAGTGTTGTTCTAACCACAAGTCATAGTTCCACAGTGCAAAGTCAGCTCTGATCCCGTCTTGCATAGAATCTCCTGTCAATTGCAGATGGTATCCTCACCTTATTTATTATAATGTGTATGTAGCTGCATTTTAAAATTTCAACGAAGATGTTGAAAGGAGGCACAAATAGCAAGTACATCTTTGTGCGTCACTTTATATTAATCAATGTGAAATGGTTGCTCCAGCTCTACATATATTTGTGAAGGCAAACTAGGAACTACTGAGATTTGTATGTTTTTAAATGGTAACAATATGAGCAAATTAATGCTTGTATTCATAATGCACAGAATTGATTCACTAGCATGAGAACACTGGCTGATTTTGATGAAATTATTAACAAATACAGCCAACAGGACATGGTTTATAATCATGCAACAGTATACTTCCCTCTTTAACAGCTAAACTTTTCAACTAATTCAAATTGCAAGTAAAACACAAAATATTTAAAAATTAGTCCCATGCTTCCAGTACAACCCCAAAAGAGAACATATAAAGATCATGTGTTATGAACATGTGCTGATAACTTCCAAGAGATCTTTCAGCACCCTTATGAGGTAAGAATTAACATTTCTTAAATGCCTTCTTGGTAGCACAGTATTCAGTTTCTTCAGGTAATTATAAATCCCAGCCTCTTTAAGTCAAATAAGTATAAACTATTCTTTTAACTTTCCCTTCGTTAAGTATATGTGTTCCTTTGAAACAATAATGATAAAAGAATGCAGCTTTCATGATTTCTTTCTCAAAAAAAAAAAAAAAAGGGCATTTGAAATTTTACTTGTCTTATCCAGCAAATTCAAGTTGTTACATATTTTTTTTTTAAAAGGATAAAAATAGGTAGGACTAAATTTGAGTACTGTTGACCAAACACCTGTTTCAGTGGGGTGTCAAGAGTATGCAGCACCTAGCAGAAGGGACATATGAGTATCTCCACAATAGTTCAGGTCTCTCTTTTTAATCTTGATAGAGAATTGTGATGGAAAATAAGAAATGGCAAAATCCTGATTGCTTTTTGTTCTGAATTTGTGAGACAATGTTTTCAAGTTAATGTACAATAAACTTCTCAAGTTGCATACAATGGTGAAATCTTTTAAAAAGTCTGTCTGTGAACTGATTAAAAATAATAGATGTAAAACAGACTTTTGGGAATATGTGAAATTCTTTACGTTGTCAATTAGTCCAGCACTTGGAGATGGACAAAGACCAAACCGAAATAACAGTAAGTGACAGGGGAATTATATTAGACTCTTCTGTGCCTCTTTGAGAAAACGTATATTGAAATGTTAATATGCAATTTAAAAAAAAAAAAGCAGTATTTTTTATGTTGATAGGACATTTCAAAGTATTAAAAGTCTTCAAAGTTATATCTATTGAGTTATATTTTAAGAGTGCACTGCAAAATGGGTTCCCTCCAAAATAGTTTGTTAAATAAGTAAAACATACGGGCCAGATTATACTTATATACATATACAGGAGGGGAAAATGGAAAAAGGAACATGTCTTACTTTGCATTTCAATTTGTAGGCCGAATGCCCTCCTGGTGAAGTTTGTGCTAATCTAAAGTGCTTGCTGCTTTCCAAGATCAAAAACATTGAGAAGTTCAAAGTCTATAATATGTTAAATATGGCTTCATGGACAAAACTATTCCTTCTCCAACAAGTATTTATTTTTTGTTTCCTCTTTTTATGCTTATTTTCCATGTTCTAATAAGCTATGGTTATAGTTTAATAATTGTGTAATATGTGCTTGCATTATGCGTAACTGTAAAAATACAGCTGTAACTCACTTCATTCTTTCTCATTCCCAGTAACAGAATTTTATGTTAATGAAGATAAATCAAATACTTGAAGGGTCACTGCATGCATGTAGCTCAGCACTAAAGCAATTCCTGCATCCCTCTGAAACTCTAGAGAAAAAAGTCTGTACATTGCTGTTGGATTTTGTGCAGGACACTGAGAAATTCCTGCAGGAAACAGAAATGCCTCGTTCTGTTGCTACTAATGCGAAGGTGACACTTGGGTTAGATGGAAGATGAAAACACAAACCAACCCTGCTTGACTTACCTTTCTGTGGTTTGTGATTTTCGTTGCACTAACACTTCACAACAATGAAATGCAAAATTCTGGAAAAGATATTATTAAGAAATATTTTCAGAAGATTAACTCTGAACAAAGAGAAGACACCTGCTACCATTCCAGACATAAATAATTGGAAGAGGACTACCTGGATGATTTGTGAGAGAAGAACTTATTTAAACAGCTGCATTTATAAAGCATTGTTTACCCCAGGGAACCTTCTATGCCATGAATGTCAGAGGAAATTGTAGAAGGTCATCTATCTCAGTTCTAGGAGCCAGTTGTCCTCAGTGACAGTGGATGTTTTGAATAAATAAGGCTTCATCCTGCTCTGTGGCAGGCTTACCTAAAGTTGACTGATTTGTAAAGGCCACTTTCTACATGAAAAAGAGTCCAAAATGTATGTTTTATGATGAAGAAGACATTAAAAACAATATTTTTTTCACTTTTTGTCTATTAGATCTAAACCAAAACGTTAAACATTTCCACAAGTGTTAAATATTTTTACAAAGATGTAGCTTACCCACTGACTTTTTTTTGGGGGGGGGGAGTGGGTTGTTTCTCCAGCATGAGCACAGAATGAGTCACGTACAGATCTTCCCTTAAAGGACAGACGCAATAAGTCAAGTACCAAAACCCACATATACCCAAGGTAGTCAGCTCTAGAACTGAAGTTCCATTTCTTAGCAAAACTTTGTCAAGATTGTTTGTTAACAAACACCATTTTCCATTCCATTTCTTAAAAATATCCTCTTTGGATATTCTTGCCTCTTTAAATCTGCTTATTTATAGAGTGGCTACACAAACTCACCTTTCACCCGGTTAACGGACTGCAGCATATGTGATGCCGCATTTACTTCCAGTTCTCAGCATCAGGAAATAAAGCGGCACCTCTGCTGTATTGACACAGTCGGGCTGGGGCACTCCTGCTCTCACACCTGAGTCTCACTCCCCGTTCAGCCCCGTGGCATGGCACACCTGGGGTCTGCTAAATGGCCCTGCTGGGAGGGGAACATAAAGGAGTGCTTGGAGGTTGCTCACCGAAGCAATATAAAACACAGCCTCAAACACCATCACCTTGCAACTGCATCAACAAGACTGCGTGTTGTACCAGTTGCATGTTCCCAGGTGTTGCTGAAATAGGAGCAACAGCATGAGCAAACCGTGTCTCAGTCCTCCAAAGTTTTACACACAGTACACATGTATCCTACTTTTCACATGGAAGTGTCGCAGTATACATGTGTGTACATACTCAGAATGAGGTTAGATATTTGCAGAATTAGAGTCTTCACTGAATGCAGGGCTTTTTTTGGCTTTAAAAAAGTATTTTTCAAACATCTCCACATTTTACTGTTGTTCAAATATCCTTTTTTTTCTATGCAAAACTGTCATAGTTTTTAAATGATGTGTAGCTACTTTGGATATGTCAAAACTGTCTCCGCTGAAATAGCATTTTTTTCCACTCACTATATTAAACAAAAAGTGTTCACCAGTTTTGCATGACTCAGTTTACCTTTCAGTTTTAAATGCAATTTTTTCATCATGTCTGTATAATCCAGTGTTAGGCACATATGCACCTATGTATCGAATTGTTCCACAAAATCGAGTTTCTTACTGCCTGGTTCCAGGAAATCGGGTTACTTATTGCCTTCTAATATGAACTCAGCTTGTTGTATGAAAAAGTACTTAATGCTTTAAAAAAGGTTTTTCTGTGATCTCATTACTGTGCGCACTGGGTTATGTGGTAATGGAAACCTCATCAATTACAGGCTGTTCAGTTACATCCTGTGTAATGCAGGGTCACCCTATGGAGCACATATATAATTACAGACAAAAGGCCTATTGTCTTCCATATAAGCACAAACCCAAATTAATTTTGAGTCAGACTTGGCAGGATTTCAAATTTCTGCTGCCTGTGTTTGCTAAAAAGAATGAGATTAATGAATAAAATTATTTTGTAAGAGCGCTGACTTACATCAGAAAAATGTTGACTCATTACGACACCCATTCTGTGGCCTTTTGCAGAAGGAGACCTCCTTTGTGTGAACCCTTGCTTCCTCTCCTGCCAGTCCTGATTTCAGCCTCTGTCTGCTGCTCTTTGATCTCACTCGGTGCCCACTGGGTCATGTGTGTAAGTTTTTCCATTGATTCCAGCGGTTGATCTGTTGGCCCCAGCATTCTTCATTACGTGAACAACTAAGAGTAAGAAATTATTAGAGGCATCGTCTGAAAGTCATTTCAGTGCAACGTGTTATGCCTGGCTGTTTGGCTCCATTCTCTCCGCTTTGTACTTGTACTTACTTCCTGGGGGCATGTGCCAGATATCGCATTGCCCGAAGCCAGCCCTTGCTCTGATCTGTCACATCTGCATCGCTGTTTGACTCCAACCTAGTCAGGGGGGAACACAGGAGAGAATACCTGGTTTAGGGCTGTCACTGGCAATACGACTGGACTGACTCAGATCTTCACTTGTCAATAGCACTTTAACTGAATTCCACCAACAGCTGGAAATGCTTAGCTTTTCTAAAATCTATGCTGAGAGCATACTCTGTGAGCTACTCAAAACTAAAGGTAAGCAGTTTTACTGAACACAGGAAGAGGCTCATCAGCGAATTTTGGTATTGATTTAAATGGGAGCAGAATTAGACTGATTCTCCAGATGAATTTTAAATGCTTGGTATTAAATGTTTTCGCAATGCAGGGCTACTCTTTTTGAATGTATAACCCAAACATCAGATACCGTCACATTCACAAAAACCATTTACTGCAAATGATTCATAAAATCATAGGTTGGAAAAGACCTCTAAGATCATCAAGTCCAACTGTCAAGCAACCCCTTTTTGAACACCTCC